>Ga0116182_1002148_pt1 | contig 19723 bp, 13 predicted proteins | sample AD_UKC077_MetaG_FD_89805 | JGI IMG/M metagenome (GOLD analysis project Ga0116182, IMG submission 89805) | Active sludge microbial communities of municipal wastewater-treating anaerobic digesters from USA - AD_UKC077_MetaG | ecosystem: Engineered > Bioreactor > Anaerobic > Digestate | place: USA...
GAACTCATCATTACCACCTACGGGGTCTCGATCGACTCCGGAATGCCGGTCGCAGAAGTCTCGTCCGCGACGTCCATCACATCAGCCAACCTGATGGTGGACAAGACTTCTGGATACGCCTCCATCCTTGGGATGTGGATGGGCGGAATTGGTACTAGATACAGTACTGATGGATGGAGTACACTACTTTCAGTAAACGATATTGCATCCGGGTCCACAGTAGAAGAGGTTGTGACAACTCAGAAACACATCCTCGATATTGCGGCTCTGGAGTCCGAAACTGGGACGGAATCGATTACCGTTGTCAGGAACGACACGCTCTCGGTCGCAGACATTACGTCCGCCACGAACGTGGAATCCATTGTCGCTCTGGTGGACAAGATTCTTGTAATGGAAGACCTGCTCGCACAGGCATCCATTGACAATATCAGGCTCCAGTCCATGAACAGTCTGGCCATTGCGATGGGAGCGAACAACCTTCTGGATGGAGGAGAAGCAGAGAGATGCTTAAGAAGAATGTAGCCGTAGTCGGATTTCCGTTCACACTGGTGGACAAGGCCAACGGCAGCGCCATTACCAGCGGAACCGTTACGGGCTATGTGACCTTGGACGGCGGCACCCAGACGGCTATTGACGGCACGCCGGTACATAAGGGCAACGGGCAGTGGACGGTGAACCTGACCGCAGCCGAGATGAACGGGGACCTGATTGGCCTCCTGTTCGTTCATGCGGATGCCGTCAACGCACACTTCACCATTCCCACATACACCTTCGCAACCGGGACGGCCATAACCTTCACGTACACGGTAACACTGGCAGACGGCGTGACTCCGATCAGCGGCGTCAAGGTGCAGGTATCCACGGATGCCTCCGGGGCCAATGTCATTCAGGAGGACAACACAGACACAAGCGGGATCGCCACCTTCTATCTCGATCCGGGATCGTATTACTTCTGGAGGTACAAGGATGGTTATCAATTCACGAATCCTGACACGGAGACGGTAAGCTGATGGGAACAACTGGTTCGGGAACCGGGTCCCTCATAACCCCGGTCACAACTTCGCTACAGAGCATCATCGACGGCGTGCGGTGGCGGCTGAACAATTACGAGCAGCCGTACCTGTGGAGCGACAAGGAGCTCGTCGCCTACACAAACGACATCGTCCGCCGGTTCCTGTACGAGACGAAGATGATCGAAGAGTCCACGGACACCACGATCTGCAACCTGTCGCTCGTCGATGGCACGCAGGATTACGCCATCTCGGACCGCATCATTCAGGTCCGGTCGGCAAGGGTCTCCGGGGAGGATTCCGATCTGGAAATCAAAACCTTCATGGAGATGGACGAGGAACATCCGACATGGCGCGGCGATGCTTCCAAAGGTGTCCCGACGATCATGATCACGGACTGGCAGCACCAGTACGCATCCTTCTGGCCCATTCCGGACACCAGCTACACCTGCTACCTGAGGGTGTACAGGATACAGAAGACGGACTTCACGCCGACGGGAATGTCAGGTCAGGTGCTGGAGATCCCGGACATCTTCTACATGACGATCGTGGAAGGCGTCGCCAGCCTCGCACTGCTCAAGTCAGGGCCGAACACATTCGATCCGCAGAAGGCGCAGGTGCACGAGGCCGTCTTCCAGAGGAAGCTGCACGAAACAAAGCTCCATCAGCTGCGGCTTCATAATAAGGTCACGTTCAACAAGCCGCATAACGGGTTCATGTAATGAGTTGGCCAAGCCTATCAGACATCAGGACGGAAGTCCGCTACCACCTCGACGAGGCAACCGCCTCGCTCTGGTCGGATGCGGAGCTGACCCGTCACATCAATGACGGAGAGGCGGACATCGCCGCCAAGACCGGATGCTACCAGTACGTTGCCTCGGCGGTAACGACGGCCAATTCCCGTCTCGTTCCGTTCACGGGACACAAGGTACGGCATGCCGAATACGTACCCGCCTCCGGTCCGCACGTGGGACTGATTTTCATCACACCGAAGATGCTCGGAAACATCCCCATCAATGACGGTGCCATCCCGCAGTATTGCTTCCAGTGGGGCCAGAACCTGATCATCGAGCCCATGCCGGAAGCCGTCTACAACCTGAAACTCTATATCTCAACTTGGCCGGACTACCTCATGGCGGACAGCGCAGACGAGCCTCTGATCCCCAGAGAGTTCCGCGAGAACCTGACCCTGTTTGCAGGGGCCATGGCCTTTATCAAGGCGAAGCGCCCCATGACATCCGGCATCATGTACCGCCAGTACATTTCGAATCTCCAGCTCGGGAAACAGATCTACACGGACGAAAGGTCGGACCGCCTACAGGATGTCATGGTTCCGTATGAAGTTTCCGATCAACCGCAACCGCAGGAGGCGTAGATGTCGAAGCGTCAGGACCTTACAACTTACACCGAAACGGACATTATTTCCGACCGTCTCACGGTGACTTCCGATAAGGTAACGGTTTCGAATCTGGACACGGACGAAACCGTTTACTTATACAAGGATTTCACGGCATCCTACTTCGCCTCCGACTTTGAACACAGCTTTGAGTTCACCTGCGCCGGCAGCACCGGAGATGCCTACATCTGGGCTATAACGAATACCGTGGATGTCATTGGTACCGTGCTGGCCACGCCGACGAACCCGATCCTCGCCATCTGCTACGACAGCGCGAATCGGTATCTGGTTCTGGTGGAAGGCGATGGGACGAACGTGGACACGACATCCGGTTCGGTGGCCCTCGCAACAGGAACGACCTACTACATAAGGGTATGCAGGGATGAGTCTGTCGGAACCAACGGAACACTGTACGCCTATATTTATACCGATTCTTCCTGCTGCACGCTGGTTGAAGTGATTACCCACACCCTTGAAACGAAGACGGACTTCCGGTACCTGTTCGCTTTCTCCGGGGCCGGAAACGGGGCCGGGAATGTCTACTGGACCGGGAGCGTCAATAGCTTGACGCTTGAGTCGCACCCCTACACCTTGCAGAACATGGTTACGACCATCCGATACTACCTGAGGGAGGCCACGGCTTCCTTTTGGTCGGACACGGAAATCAAGGCCCTGATCAACCGTGCCATCCGAGACATTGCTGAGCGGACGGGATGCATCCAGCATATCGATTCCGTCTCGACGACAGGCGGGGTAAGGGACGTTTCCTGTACCGGGTACCGGACTGTAGCCGTGGAGTACATTCCCGCCTCTGGCAGGGGAAGATACCTGAAGCTGATCACGCCTACCATGTCCGGCCACGTCTTTATCGGACTGAACGGGGAGCCGGAATACTGGTTTGAGGAGGACAACGGCATTGGAATCGAACCTGTTCCGGACGCAGCTTATTCGCTGCGCCTTTATGTTGCGGATTATCCGGCTGGTGATCTCACTGCTAATACGCAGGTTCCGGAAATACCCCCGGCCTTCCGGCAGCTGATCATCTGGTATGCGGCATACGTGGCCCTGATAAAGGACAAGAAATTCACGCTAGCTGTATTCCTCTACTCCATTATCTCTGCGGATCTGGTGTTCAATACCATGGACAAGATTGTCAATGTGCCCGTCGGGCTGAAGAACCTGAAGGTGGAATAGATGCCGAAATCGGAACCGATCGTACTGAACATACCGAAGCCGCAACTGGGCGGAGAGATACCGCAGGTCGAGGACCAGCAGTTCCAGAAGTACCTCATACCCTTGGACGGGAAGTGGATACCAGCTCAGGACCCCTGCCAGATAGGGAAGAACTTCCAGCAGCTGACGAATATCCGCTACAAGGACAAGAACGTGGAAGGCGTGCTGGGTATGAGCAAGATCAATGCCTCGCCCATTGCCACGCACCTGAAAGTGCGAAGCGCTTTCCACGCCTTCACGAACAACGGAACGGAATCGCACCTGCTGATGCAGGGTAAGAATACCGACCTGTCCGAATCCTGCGTGATAGACTTCACGACGGCACCGCCGAACACCGGATCGGTAACGGACTCGGCCCTGTGGACGGACTCTTCCGACACGGCAGCGGGGTTCTTCTCAGCCGCGCCGGGAGGCACGATCGCCTACTGCAACGGTGACGAGACCTGCCTGTGGGGCGGAAGCGAATGCTTCTCCGCAGCCTTCATCGTGTCGGCAGCAGCAGTCACGACCACGACAACGAACCCGAAGGACTACTCCGACATCATCAACAACTCGTCGCAGGATGCGGACAACTCCGTATCCATTGGCGGAAGTTACGTTAATATTCTTGTCGGTTCGCTGAGGCCGCTTAAAGGGGTCAAGTTCTATATTTCCAGCGGGAATGCATCGGCAAGCACCATGACCGGTTCCACATGGAACGGAACCTCGTGGGCAACCCTGACCATCACGGACAATACTTCGTCCGGAGGGAAGTCTCTGGCGCAGACTGGCACCGTAACTTTTTCCTCTACGGTAGGCACTTCGAAGCTTCGGTATCTGGACGGATACCTGCTCTACTGGTACCAGTTCATCCTGTCCGCAGGATCGGCAACGGTTTACAGGGTGACGCAGGATGCGCCCTTTCAGGAGATCACGGACATCTGGGACGGGTACGAACGGTACTGCGGTTCATTCTACCTGTACAAGTCCGGGTATCAGGACTACTGGGTGAACGTATATAACGATGATTACATCACTTCCGATTCGTCTACGTATGCGGAACTGGATGGGCTGGTAACTGGAACGCAATATATCCTGATCGGGTTTACGAAAAAGACAGCCGGGATCAACTTCTCAATCGCGCCATCCCATTTCAACACCACAGCAGCGACAACGGCTTCTGTCTTTTACTGGAACGGGACGTCATGGGCCTCTGCTGGCAACGTCTTCGACGGAACGTCCGAATCCTCCATCTCCATGGCGAAGTCAGGCGTCATCTACTGGAACGCAAGCGGATTTTCGGGTGAGACCAAGCAGGTCATCAAGGGCGGATATCCCATGTACTATTACAAGATATCGTTTAACAAGACACTCTCCGGTGATGTCCAGCTATATTACGTATCGGGAATTCCCGCCCCCTCCAATATCCACGGGTACTGCTTCCCGGTCCATGCAGCCGACCGCCTGATCCTGATCGGAAATCAGGACGAGTATCCGAACCGGATCCTCATCTCGGCGGAACAGGCCCCGCAGGTCATGAACGGCGACAACCACTTCGCCATCTATATCGGGGACGAGAAGCCCCTGACGGGCGGATGCGCCATGTTCGCCCAGTTCGCCAGCAACCTGTACAATCTGGTCATGCTCTACAAGAAGAGCGAGACGTGGATGCTGACATGGGTGAACAGTTCCGAGGGCACGGTCTGGGAACGGTACATGATTTCTGACACGGTAGGATGCCCGGCCCCGGGCACCATCCAGACGAGCAGCGTCTCGTTTGACGGATCTATAAACCAGACGCGAAATATCTCGATCTGGCAGAGTCACGACGGCATCTACATTTCGGATGGACGGACGCCGCTGTGTGTCTCCACGGACATCGAAACCGTCTTCGACCAGAACGAAACGACACACGTTAATCTCGTTATGATCGACAAGAACATGGCATTCGTGGACAAGCGCCGCAACGAATACCACTGGCTGTGGGCGTCAGGGACAAGCACCACGCTGGACAAGGAATATGTCCTTGACCTGAAAAGGTGGAAGTGGTTTGAGATTGACCGTACCGTGGACCTGCAATGCGGTGTGAACGTGACAGATTCCTACGGCAACAACTACAACTATGGCTTTATCGATACCGGCTACATCGAGTATCTTGAGAACGGACAGACCATGGACGGCACGGCCATCACCCAGACACTCTGGACCGGGGACCAGATCCTGATCGAGAACGACATCTTCACCCAGACACGGGTAGAGAAGTTTGTTCTGGTCGCACTGTCCAGAAACAGCGACACGTCCGCCACCATCACCAACTATCTGGATGCAGCCTCCTCAGGGACTGCGCATTCTGTTACGGTAAGCGACGCCAGTCACCGTCTGGTTCAGGTTGTGGATGATATTTATTCGGAACCGGCAGTCTTCCACTCCTTCAAGGTGCAGATGACAACGGATTCAGAAAACAAGGGTTTGGTCCCCATGTTCCTCGGGGCCTATTACATTCCAGAAAGGGAGCATTTGAAATAATATGGCAAACATCATTGGCGAGATGCCGCTTACTAACGGCAAGTGGAGGAAACTAATGCAGATGAGTCAGGCCACGACCGGACGGACCATGCCTGATTCAACGCTGTCCGCCATGTTGAAGGGAGAATACGATTCCATCTACGACAACTACTATCGTAATCTCTCACTGGCCCAGCAGCAGCAGAATGCCGATCGGAACTACGATCTACAGCAGCGGCAGCTGGACATGCAGGAGGAGATGTTCGACAAGCAGAACAGCATGGGCACGATGCTCGGCAACGCCGCCATGCAGATGGGAACCGCCTACGCATATGGAGCCGGTACAAAAGGCATGGACATCATTCCCACGAGCCTGAAAAGCGGGTGGAACAAGCTGATGCCCGGAGACACTTTTGATTTCAACCTGACGCCGAATACACCTCCGGTACAGGCACAGTCATCTACGGTGCTGTCAGGACAAAAGCAGATACCAGGAGTAACGGATTTGCCATCATACAATGCGTCGAGAATAACTACGGGAACTCCGTCATCTGGTCCAAGTTCCGCTATCGGGGGTCCGAACGAACAGGGAATTGTGGATGGCCTTTCCAAGTTGGGTCAGGATACTTGGAGTGGAATAAAGAATGTTGGATCAGATGTGATGGACTTTTTTGGCCTTGGGAGTCCGACGGCCAATGTTAATCCCTCTATCAACACATCGATGATGGCACGTGGACTTACCCCTTATGCCTCAAATCTTGGAACCATGGTCGGGGGAGCGGCTCCCATGACAATGGCACCAACGGCATCTCTTGCGTCACAGGCAGCACAACAGCAAATGATGAGCCAGGTCGGTGTTGCGCCAACCATGACCACCATTGGTGGTGATGTTGCCGGAAAGGCTATCACAGGAACGACTATTGCGGAAGGCGGTGCCAATGTTGCAACAGGCTCTATGACATCTGGACTGGCAACAAATGTAGTTGGTGGACTTGGCGGTACGATGGTTAGCATCGGAGTTGGAAAGATGCTTGAAGGTTTGGGAATAGATGGTCCGGCAAGTGGGTTTTTGGCTGGAGCGGCAGGTGGAGCAGTAACAGGAGCCGTATGGGGAGGGACAGTTGGTAATCTTCCGGGAGCGATTGTCGGAGCTATTGTCGGTGGTGTTCTCGGACTGGTCAGCTCCCTGTTTGATTCGTGGATCTGCGGCATGGTGGATAAGTACGTCGGCATGACGGACCACGAGAAGGAATCCATGAAACAGCTCAAGAACTGGTGTAAAGTGAACCAGAGAGACTGGCTGCGCTGGTACATCGCCCATGGGGAAGAGCTGGTAGAGTTCATCGAGGAAGCGGAAGACGACATCACGGACTACTGTGCGCAGCTCAGAATCGTCATGATCGAACCCATCGTCGCACTGATAGATGCCGGTCAGATGGAGAGTGCCTACAAGGTTTACCGTACCATGGCGAAGCTGATGTTCTACACATACGCTCCGCACATTTATATTCCGGAAGATTTCACAATGAAGAGGAGATACGAAAATGCCGAGTCCGACAGCGCTTTACAGTAGCATGAATGGAATGAAACAGGAAGCTGCCAGCCAACAGGGTCGGCAAGCTTTGGAAGCTCCGGGCTTCAAACCGCCGGGAGAATTGCCGTCACGCAAACAGGCCATGGGCAACCCGATGGAAGTCTTTAACCAGCTGGCACAGGGCGGAAATACCATCCCACTGTTCCGCTCTCTGGCTCAGGTCGGCATCACAAGGCCGGACGAACAGAAGCTCTTCTTCGAATATGCACGCCAGCACGGCGGGTACGATGCGGCCACCGGAGACTTCGTCATTCCGAAAGAAAAGGCCGCCCAGCTGTGGGAGACCATGCGCAACGACCGCCAGTTCCAGATGCAGCTCAACCAGCTTCGTGTCAACGGTATCGACCAGAGCGTGGAGCAGGTGGCGAATGTTATCCGCAACCCGCAGATGGCAGGCCAGATGATGCCTGAAGAGCATGATGCCCTCGCCCAGAAGATAGACGCTCTTGGCCAGCTGCGAAATGCGATCATGGAGAACATGCAGCGGCTCATGGGTGCCGGTCAGCAGAACCAGCAGCCAGCCCCTCGGATGCAGGCCCCTCCCGCACAGCGGCCCGCGCCGAAAGCGCTGGAACCACGCTCTGCCAACGAAGGACAGGTTCCAAGATTAACTGATTTTCTGTAGGAGGACACAATGGGATTCTTAAGCGACTTTGCAGGCGGAGCTCTCGGTGCCTTTCCGAATGGTCTACAGTTCGCTCAATCCGTTAATCAGGGACGCCTTGCCAATGAGAAGATGGAAATGGAAAGACAATCCATGGCGGACCAGAAGCGTCTTCATGATCTGCAATTCTCTATTCTCTCGGAAGACAATGAGAAGGTAAGCCCTGGCGATCTCGCGAGACGTATAACCGACAATGTGCCCACGCAGGAAGAGTTGATAAGATTCTACACATCGAAGGCGGATGCGAATGGACTGGTGCGCAGGAAAGACATCAATGAAGGTTATACATACATAAACAACCCAGAGGTTGCGTCAAGACTGTATCCTGCCATAAGGGCCGGTTTTGAGCAGGAGCTGGCAGGGTTAAGGTCTGAACTTGCCAATCCGAAAAAGAGTGCATCAGGCGGTTTCGTAAAGGATCCGAATCTTATCCGGCAACAGATCTCCACCATCCAGAAGAAGCTGGAGAATCTCAACTGGGCATACGATGCTTGGGTAAAACAGATCACTTTCGATGAACATGTCCGCTCCAACAAGGAACATGAAAGGATCGAATGGGCGAAAGCAAACAGGGATCGCAGTGGCGGTGGTCTTACTATGGCCCAGTGGGAATCCATCAACAACAGGATCATGCAGGAAGCGCAGAAGGAATGGGAGATTGTCCGAAAGGATCTGGAAAAAAGATCGACGGCTGTTCTCGGACATGACAGTAATGGGAATCCGATAACCGAATACAGGGTCTTGGATACAGCTCTTGATCCAAAAACTAGGAAGCCATTCCAGTATCAGAGAAAGGCAAGTAGCGAGGAATGGAACCGGATTGTTGATCTGAAGCGGGAAGAGACATTCAGGAAAGTAAAAGAGATCATGCTTCAAAACATGGGGCTTGGTGACTATGCAAGAGGATCTTCAGTATCTGTTACTGAAAATTACCTTAAGCCGGGCATGACAGTGGCACTGTCCATCCCAGAGCAGATGACTGGAAACAAAAAAGACGAATCCAAGACAAAGCCAAAGGAAGCCCTGAACACGAAAACGGTCAAGGGGTACGCCCCGTCAGGTGTCGAGTATACCAGTAACTTTGGGAAGCGAACTATCATACCGAGATGGCTCAGTCCGGTACAATCACTTGGAGATCAGGCAAGGGCGGCACGGCGCGAACTAAATGCCGGACTTATTAATCCTGATCAATATCGTGAACGTGTTTTTATCATAGAGAAGATGGGGAAAAAACCTTTCGACCAACTCTTGAAGGAAAAATAAATGGACGTCAACTTCACTGTACGCGGGTTTGGAAACGGAAAGTATATTCTTGAAGGGCCTGATGGCAGATTTATCGAACGCAGTCCGGCAGAGCTTGGCGTGGATGCTCCTCCCGGAGGTTCCTATCTGGACGATAGCCTTCGCAGCAACTACGTTCCGCAACAAAGCAGTACGGAGAGTTCCGGCCTTGGCGCCGCTCTTGAGCGTGGCGTTTATGAAGCGGCAGACATAGGCGGTGCGACGTTACGGTTCTTCGGTGCCGAGGATACCGGCAGGGGTCTTTCCGACTGGGCGAAGGAACGTGCATCGGCGCTGCCTGTCCCGGAAACGAATATGGAGAAGGCGGCCAGCATGCTGCCCTCGTCCATGGCATTCCCGATGGCGATGCAGCTTGGCAGTTACCCGGCAGCCTTTGTCCCGGTTGTGGGTCCCGCCCTGTCCATGGTCATGAAGGGGCTGGCGTGGTCTTACCCGGCCCTGATGGGTACGGCCCAGTACCAGCAGACGAAAGAGGCGGCGATAGAAAAGGGTGTGGACCCGGGCGCTGCCCCCCTGATTACAGGAGGTGCGGAAACGGCATTCGAAGTCATCCCCATGATGATGTTCAGCCGGTTCCTCCCGTTCGCCCCTGTACTGAGAAGTCTGGGCCAGACGGCTGGCAGGGAAATCACCAAGATGCCCCTGCGCGAACTCGGCAAGCGTGCCGGTCTCGCCATCGGAACCGACGTATCCGGTGAAATGGCGACGTCCTATATACAGGGTTCTGCTGAAAAGTCTTACGGCATCAGGCCCGAGGCGGACCCGTTCCAAGAGATGATTGACGTTGCCGGTCCGTCCGCTATCCTGTCCGTTGGTACGGCAGGGCTTGTCGGTGGCGGCGCACGCATGACCAGTAACATGTACAACAGGATACTGGAGTCACCGGCGAAAGAGGACAGTAACTTCCAGCTCAGAAAGGATGTCCGGAGGATCTCCGCTGCTTCCATAACTGACGCCATCGGCGCAAGCGGCGACAAGGAAGCGGCGCTTGTGGCCAAAAAGTGGCATGACTATGCCATGCAGCAGATCGACAACAACCTGCCAATCGACATGGACAGCCCGATCCTCGACGTGGTGAACAAGGTCCACACTCCGATCGATCTTACGAAGCCAAGGGAAGTGCAAGAGTCCGCCATCGGAACGCCCTTCTCCAGGGTTCCAGAAAAAGAGTCTCCGTTGTATGACTACGATGTGGCAGACTTCATGCAGGAATCCAGACATGAGGCAGGCCCCGTCTACAACTATGGCGAACAGCCTACCTATGATTATGACATCAATGAGGTGATGAATGCCACACCTGTAGAGCAGCCCTATGTTCAGCCTCAGGCAGCCATCACCCATGACAATGTGTCAGGGCCTGCGATAAACATTCCGGAAGTGGGTATCCCCGGTGCCGTTCCGTTCTGGAGCGGTCGGGCTGGCCAGCCCATCATGAACGAACCCGTCAATGTATATGTCAGGGAACATGTAACAGCGCCTGTGCAGCCGTGGTATGGAGCCAATATCGATCTTGGCGGCATGAGAACTGTTCCTTTGGAGCGGAGACCCATGACTCCCGTGGCTCCTGCCGCCCCGCTTGTTCCAGCGCAGCAAGATGCAGCGTCACAAGTTAATCGGCCACTGCGTCCCGTTACCGCAGAAGAACCTGCACTACAGCAGCTGGATCCAGACGATATTCCGGAAGAGCGGATACCGGCAATCCTTGCCGACCTTCAGGATGCAATCAAGAAGATAAACAGGCCCGATGCCTTGCAGCCGATGGTCCGCTACCTGAATGGCGACTACGAGACTCCGCAGGGAAGGCAGCTGTTCATAGCCGTGCTGGGCAACGCAGGATATGAGGTCCCCCCTCAAGAGAATGTGGAGCAGGCATACGACAAAATTGCAGCCACCATAATCGGCTCGCAGATCAGGGACGGAAGTCCAATTCCCGGCAATATACCGGCCAGTCCAGTTGCAGGGGCTGGTGTAAAAGCTCCGCTAAAAAAGAGAAGGTCTGCGAAAAAACCTTCTCCCCTTGTTCCTGCGCCGACGCAAACCACTGAAAGTCCTGACGCAACAGGAAACGACTACAGTTCCATGAGTAATGCCGACCTGTTAAGTGCGGCGCTTAGAATCGTTAATGAACACATTGGGAAAAGGGGATCGTTCTCTCTGGAAAAATCAGGGCAGAAAGAATCCTTGTATGTAAAACTGAAACCGATCTTCGACGAACTGGTAAAACGGGCGAAGCAACGGGCTATTGACGTTGAAGGATACCTGTTTGGATGGGCTCATTCCCAGCCAGATATTTCAGAAGAAGGCCTTTCGGCCATCGATGATGCCATTGATAATTACCTGTGGGACATGGAAACGAAAGATGAGCCTGTCGCACAGGAACAGGTAGAGGAAAACAAAGCGTCTCGCGGAAATACGCCATGGGATGTTGAGCTGGCCGTTTCAAAGGAGATCAAGAGCGGGAGATCCATCGAACCAAAAGATATGTATGAATTAGTCGAGAGAATGCTTCCCGAGGATATCGTTGTTAATTATGGGAAGGATTTTCTTCAGGAAAGAAAGATACCTTCCGACCGGTTCGACAGGAATGAACTGTGGACAAAAGGCGCTGATGCCATGTTTATTCGCGGCAGTGAAATGGCAAAAGGCATTCTCCCGCTGAGGAAAGCTAGTGAGAAAGAAAAGGCAAAAGATAATGTTCAAACCAAGGTAGAGGTTACGGAAGTTGTCGAGACATCTTCAACATCGCCTTCAGATATTGCCAAGAAGATGATGGGGCGTCCGGCTAATAATCGGAATGAAAAATCTGCACGAAAATTCATTGACGATCTGAAAGACCGATACGACATGCAGGAAGCTGAGAAGGCCCTGAATGATTTCACCTCCATGCCCAAGTGGGAAGCTGGTAAAACACACGGGCTTAAGCAGGCTGAGTATGCCCAGAAACGAAAAGAGGCATGGGAGGCCATTGCCAAGAAAGTCGGAAGCGCAAAGCAGATCCTGAAGGTGAACAATAAAAAAAGCAATCGGCTGAAGGCTGCTTCAGAAACCGTGAACACGAAAGGGACTGTTACGAAAGAACAGGAACCTATTAAGACTGCGCAGAAAGAAACTGCCAGTACGGAATCAAACAAGAAAGTCCCGCTTACATTCAAGCAGTGGATTGAAGAGACCACTGACTTCGACTGGGATACCCTTCAGCATACTTCTTCCGAAACGAAAAATGAATACCGGCTCGGGTATGAGGCATATCGTGACAGCTTCACGAATGCGGTTTCCAGTCCAAAAGCAGGCCCCACGGCCTCAAATGCGGGAATAAAAAAACAAGAGGCTACTGTTACACCGTCCAAGTCAGAACCTGTCAAAACCGAATCCGGGAGCAAGGAACCAGGGACAGGAAGCAGACCTCTGGCGAAAGTTCTCAAGGTCGGCATGTCCGCAGACAAGTTGACCGAGGTGTGGAAGAAGCTCGTTGACGCAGCCAAGAAGTCGAAGATGGATGCCAAGACAAAAGAGGCTATCGATGTCTTCATGAACGATCCGAAATCCGCAGGATATGGTTCCGGGGAAATGATGATTCTGATCCGCGCCGCCGGATTCAAGCTGGACGACAACCTGAACCTGAAGAAAATCGCATTGCAGTTAAAGAGCGCGGAAGGATACAAGCGGCTCCACGAGACGAAAACGAAACCGGCTGGCACGAATACAAAAAAGGCCGATGAGGTGGTGGCGAAGGTTGCCGAAAAAGAACATGAGCGTGAGAAGGCCAGTGCCACTGAAGTTGCGCTTGAGATGGAGACATACGAAAAGCGCGTAAAGGAAATCTTGGCAGGTATGGCAGTGAAGGGCCTCAAGATCGGGGCCATTGTCCGTTACGGCCTGTACTACAAGGACCACCGCGTCAACAGCGTGGACTATCATACCATCGAGGATGCGACCGGCAGCAAGAAAGGCGAGGCGCAGCGCATTGCCAGAACCGAAATCTCCGACAAGCACGGCAGGGATTACGACTTCATCAAGTCTTCCGTGTCCGGGGTGACGGGCTTCAGCGTCCAGAACGCGAAGATTCAGGTTGACCGCCTGCGCAACCTCTGGAAGGGCATGCCGAAGGTGAACATCCATGGCAACTTCAACTCACTCCCGTCATTCATTCGCCATGACATCATCCAGCAGCAGCGGGAAAACGCCAAGGCCATCGCCGGTTTCGTGTATGCAGGCGAAGTGTACCTGATCGCAAACAAGATCCAGAACGTTGCGGATCTGGAAATGATCATGGCCCATGAAGTGGTTGGGCATTACGGCGTCGAGGAGATTCTGGGCGACCAGTTCGAACCCATGATGCTCGGCATTTACGAATCGTTCAAAAACGATGCACGCATGAAGTGGCTCGTCGATTACAACAAGACGAAGAATATGGACAAGGACGAGGGCAAGATCAACGCCGCCAAGGAATTCGTGGCCGAGCTGGCCACCGGGTACCGTCTGGATCCCCCGACGTTGCCTCGGAAGATCCTGAATGCTGTCCGTCAGTTCCTGCGCAAGTTCGGATTCAAGACAAGGTGGACGGACCGCGACATCGAGCGCATCCTCGCCTCGTCCTACACCCATATCACCACAGAACCGAGCAGGGTCTACTCCGGCGGTTACGAGATGAACTCGCGCGGCTACTCCTACATGATGAAGATGCCTGACATGGTGCAGGCCATGGGCAGCAGCGAGAATGTCATGGCCAATGCGGCCCTCGCATTCGGCAGGACGCTGCGTTCCTTCGGACCAGACAAGACGGAAAGCATTTCCTACAAGGAGCAGTATCTGGCCTCCCCGGAATGGTTCCAGCATCACGTGCTCAAGGCCCTGTTCGAAATTGCCATGAAGCGTTCCGACCTGTTCCACGAGAACTTCCATCGTTACATTGCAATCAAGGACAAGGACGGAAACGATACCGGCAAGAACGTACTGGAGATGAACAAGGAGTTGACCAAGATCAGTCTGTGGAGCAGGCTCAAGGGAAAGATCGACGAGAAGGAAAGGAAGTCCATTGAGAAGGGCAAGAGGTGGGCCAAGGAAAGGGACAAGATCATCGACATAATGTCCGTATCCGACGGCACCATCAAGTGGGATGACTGGACCGACTCCAAAGGGATCCACCACCGTGGCTTCAAGCACGAGGTTGCCAGCAAGTTCGACAGGGAAGTGTACGACATGGTCGATGCCCTGCGCCGTTCCTACGACCGGGTCATCGATGAGAAGATTGCCGAACTGAAGAACATGAAGAAGATGCTGGATGAGGAAGAGAAGGCAACAGGCATCAAGGTCAAGCGTCCGATGTTCCCCAGCTACAACGAAAATGGCGAGGCCATCTACCTGACACTGGACCACGCCATCGAGGCTTTCGGAAACTGGCGCGGGAGTTACGCACCTCGCATCAGGACCGGGCGGTATGTATTCGTCGCGGCCAGAACGGTTGACGGGAAGCGCGAACTGTGGCGCGAGCAGGGCAACAGCAAGACGAAGCTGAATTACATACGCATCCAGATGCAGAAGGCCGGATGGGACTGTGAAGAGGTCGAGGCCGTTGAGAGATTGCCTGAAGTGATCAATGCCAGCCTGAGATACGTGGACATTCAGGCCCTGATCGACAAGTCCTTCGCCAGAATGGAAAAGGAGAAGAACCGCGAGGGCGGCGACTTCAGCCCGACGCAGAAGGAAATGATGTACATGATGCACGGCGACATGATCATGGCCATACGCGACGAGCTGTTGTCCAGAGGGTTCCGTGCCCACGGCATCAAGCGGCGCTCCGACGTCCTGATCGGCGGATACGAGATGGATGCATTGAAGCAGGCTGTGACTTACTTCGCCAACTTCGCATCAGGCAAGGCTAAAATTGAAACGGCGAAGCAGATGGCTGCGGCAATCAAGCCGAGATGGGAGAATGGAAAATACGTGGAGGGTGTCGGCATTGTTCCACAGAAGGATCCCAAGACGTGGATTGTAGCGCACAAGTATATCCAGCACCAGCTGAGGAATGCCGACGATCTGGACCGGATCATCAACCGCGCGAAGCAGATCATTTCCGTGAAGTACCTCGGCTTCAGCCTGAGGGCTCCCATCGTCAACATGACATCGCTAGTGATTACCGCTCCGTCGGCAACGTATTCCATCCTGACGGATGCTGGCATCAAGGTTGGCTTCACGGATATCCTTCCCGCGCTGAAAAACGGGATGGCCACTTATACCAAGTTCATGATCGACCATTATTCAGGGAAGAAATCGACTTGGTCGAAGGACAACGTAACGGATCGCACCAATAAAAAGTTCTTGGACCAGATGACGAAATCCGGGTGGGACAACCAGCAGTTCACCTCCGCTGCCATGGGCGGCATCACCTCGACCACGCTTGGCAATGCCTTCGACAACAGCGTTTCGTTCTGCATGGGCCTGTTCGGGAAGTCGGAACAGCTGATCAGGGGAACGGTTCTTTACGCCGGATTCTCTCTGGCGGCCAAGGCGAGGGGCCTTTACGACATGCAGGAAGGCAGCGGCGAGTACAATAAGACATTTGAAGAGTGCTGCAAACTGGCGGAAAAATGCTCACTGAGAGCGAATGCCGCATACAACAGGCCGTCCGATCCGCTGTGGGCTATGGGCGATCATCCCATGGCGAAGATGGGGCAGCTGTACTACATGTACATGAAATTTCCCCATAACTTCTTGCAGCTACTGTACCACACCGGTATCAGGAAGAAGCAGTACAAGGCGGCGGCATGGCTGCTGGCCGCTCCCGTTGCCCTGTCCGGCGCGGTGACATTCCCGTTCTACAACACCCTTGCCGCATTCGCCGGGATGATGCTACGCGCATTCTTGGGAGAGGACAGGGACCCCGAGAAACTGATGCGCGAGAAGCTGGAAAGCATGTTCGGAAAGGAACCGACCAGTCTCCTGCTTGGCGGCGTGCTTGGCAAGATGGGCATGGACATTTCCGGTTCCCTGTCCGTTGGCATCGAGAAGCCGACAAAGTGGACGGATGCCTTCGGTGTCATGGGCGGCGCGGTAGGCGACGTTCAGGAAGCGCTGCGACAACTGTCCGTCGGAAATTACCTGAGGGCATTCAGCAAGCTGACACCGAATTTCGTCTCGACGAACATCAAGAACGTGATCGAGAGGGAAGGCGGCGTCATGACAGACAAGGCCCAGCCCCTGTTCGACGAAAGAGGTTTGGTGGTGAAACCGACAGCAGGGGAGCAGTTCCTTAGAATGGTTACTGGCACTGAACCTTTCCGTATCGCTGAGATCAAGCGCCGCACATATCAGGGCAAGAAGCAGCTGCTGACGATGAAGAGCAGGCGCGACAAGCTGATGGAAGAGTACCGCCTGTACTGGAGTGGGGTACGGAAAGATCCGGAGTACCTCAGCGAAATCATGAAGGACATTCGTGAATACAACAGGAAGGTCCTGAAATATGGCGGAAGCAAGAGGACAGGGATGGCAGCCATCACACCCGAATCGCTGAGAACGCAGCGCGAAAAGTTCACAAAGACGAACAGGAAAGCGCTCCAGCTTTTCTATGAAAATCCGTAAAAACGCGCAAACTGAAAATCCGCAACGATCCCGCATAAGTACGCGGGATTTTTGCGTTTTTCAAAAAAGTTCGCAAACTGAAAAAAATTTCTTGTTTCGCGGGGTTGCGGGGTGTATAAGTTTTTTCACGGGGCGAAAAGCGTGGCCCGAAAAAATCAAGGAGGATCGAATAGTGACGGGACTTAACGAACAGGTCATGTGTTACGTGGCGGACAGGGTGGATGAACTACTGAACAAGCACATCAAGGAACTGGACAGTGTGTATGCCGCAGGGAAGGGGCTAAAGATATCCTTCGCGGTAGAGATCAAGGACAAGGGAGGGGTACCGAAGGTCAAGGTCAAGATCAAGAGCAAGATCGATGAGCTGGATGATTCCGTCGAAGGACTGGCGATCAACAAACAGCAGAAGCTGGAGGTGTAAGGTGAAGTGGATTACAAGTATAAGAGGGCAAGAGAAGAGCTAAAGATAAGTCTAGGTCAACTTGTGAACTGGATTAACGAGGACCTTGCCGAACTTGGAAAGACAATCTCGATACACCAGCTGTTCCGGATAGAGGAGGGCCTGAGGAAGCGTTACGATGTCCGGACAATGATCGCTGAAAAGTATTATCACAGGATCTATTCACGCTGGAAGAAGGAACAGCAGATCAAGGAGGTAGATGAAAAATATGGGGGATGAACTATTTGTCTGCAAGCGCAGGATCAATGATGACGGTGGGCATTGCGTTCACTTCATCCTCCCCGACGACAAGAGGGAGACAGGATTCTGCACGTTACAGGGTGAGTACAGGTGCATGGACAACCTGCTCGTCACCATTCCAAAACTGTCGCACACCTCGGTGCAGGACTGGCTGAAATGCCGCAGGTTATTCCTCCTGAAGAACATCAAGGGTATCCTGCGCAAGCCCAGCCAGTTCGGTCCCGCCCTCAAGATGGGGGCCCTGTGGGATGTCTGTCAGGGGAAACTGTTCGGGGCGCACGGGGATGCGGAAATCATCGAAACAATCAACAGGTACGAAATAGAGACTCAGGAAAAGGAAGTCGTCCGCGCCGTCATACGTGCGTTCCGTGCGCTCGGAATCGTGGTGGACAAGGAGAACTGCGAGATTCAGGAACGGTTCACCTTCTCTTCCAAGTTCAAGAACCTGTACTCTTGGATTAAGCGCGACGACTTTGAGTTCCTGATTACGGGAGTGTATGACCGGAAGTACCCGAAGCGGTTCGTGGAGAACAAGTTCTCCGGAGCGCCTGACTTCTATCAGGATGTGTTCTGGCTCACCTCACAGATCGGAACCTACTTTCTGGCCAACGATGCCATGGAGGAATGCACGATGGAGATTGTCAGGTCCCCGGCCCTCAAGAAAAAGGAGGACGAGTCTCCTGAGGATTTCGGTGCGCGGGTGTACAAGGACATCATGGACCGCCCGGGCTGGTACTTCATCGGATTCAACAAGAAGACGCGCACTTACGGTAGAAGGTTTTTCCGTAACGAGTTTAAGCTGGACGAGCTCAGGCTCAGGTATCAGAACATCGGTTACGAGATCATGGACGCGAACGAACGGGATGCGTTCTACCGGAACGAAACGATGTGCAGGCATCCTTGGGAGTGCGACATGTTCGACCTGTGCAAGTCGGGTGTAATGAGTGAGGCCCTGTACGAGTTCAGGGAGAAGAGATTCGAAAAGACTACCAGTGAGTTGGCGGAGCTTGGAGATACTTTTTGAAAAGGAGGATGACATGGAGAACGAAAAGGCAAAACAGGATGTGTATCATGAGATGGACCCGTGGAAACACAGGGCGCAGAGAATGAGATGTTCCAGCTGCATGTGGTTTGTTCCGAAAGAAGAAACGACAATCGGTCGCTGCCGCAGACATGCTCCGGTCATGAGCGGATATCCGGTCGTCTTTTACACCGACTGGTGTGGTGATCACAAGCTGGACGAAACGAAATAGGAAAGGAGGAGGCAATGAGGATTTACACGGTATCAGAATTAGAAAGTGAAAGGGGGCAGACGGGATTCCTGATCCTGTTGTACGGACAGACGGGTGTCGGCAAGTCGGTATCGACGATACAGACCGCAGATCCGCCGATCCTGTACGTATGCTGCGAGAGCCGTGACCCGCGAAAGTTTCTCAAGGAAGCGGCAAGGCCGGGGCTGGATATCGACTTCGTGTTCTACGAGTCCTTCGACGAGATCATGGAGTTCTTTTCCAGCGAGTCCAACTTCGATCGGTATAAGACGATCGTGATCGACTCGATCACATTCCTGTCCCTCGGCGTAAGCAGGGAGATCGAGGATGAGGGGTACTCCGCTCTGGCCGAGAAGAAGCAGTTGGACAAGCCGCTCACCATGCGCGGCAAGCAGTCTCTTGAAGGGTACGGGGCTCTCGGCAATCACCTGCTGCGGTTCACGACCATGGTCGGTCAGCTCACCCAGAAGGGCAAGGACGTTGTCATGATC
>Ga0116182_1002171_pt1 | contig 19540 bp, 24 predicted proteins | sample AD_UKC077_MetaG_FD_89805 | JGI IMG/M metagenome (GOLD analysis project Ga0116182, IMG submission 89805) | Active sludge microbial communities of municipal wastewater-treating anaerobic digesters from USA - AD_UKC077_MetaG | ecosystem: Engineered > Bioreactor > Anaerobic > Digestate | place: USA...
CGAAAACGCCTCAAGGGATTTCGCCAGAAAATCAGTCATTTCAGAGACTCCGATTCGTTCCAGAAAATGTATCGATTATCAAAAACCGTTAACTGAACCTATTAAATTTGCAGAACTCAAGTTTTTACAAACTAAAAATATCGCTACGGAGACAATCCATAAACGCATCTCGAACTTTTTGAAGGTCAAAATCTTGATATTCGATAGCATCTCGTTGAGCTTTCGAATTTAACCCAACAAGTCCCAACAAAAGGTGTCCCGCCCCAATATAGCTATGGCCAAGATTGAACGATTCTTTATATGCAATTTGAATTACTTTTTTCGCTTCATTCCCTAGACAAACTTTTGCTTTCATCATCGTTGCTTTATCATGCAACATTTGATTCCGATTTTCTTGAACTTCTCCCCCGAGAGAAACCCCGAGCTTTTTAAAGATAGCGCCAACTAAGCTGTATTGCACACTTGGCTGATTATTTTCTACAACTTGTAGCATTCCGGACCAAAGATGACGGGCGGCAATCCGCCTATCCCCGGCTTTTATAGCTTCGGCACCAGCGATAAAAACGACTCTTTGGGCATCGTACAGCCATGAAACTAAGCCTCTTTTTCTTTTTGGTATCCCGATCAACATTCCAAACATTAAATATGCCTTTCTTTTGTTGCAACTGATTTTCAAGGATTCGATTTTCTCTCTTATTTTTCTTAGTCAGCAACACGCCGCCACCCCCGAGGCTCATACTCACGCTGCCGAATTACCTTGTACACGCCAGGCTCGAATGTAATTGGGCCGTGTTCTTGATGCGTCAGCGTGGTTTTCTGATCTTCGGGAACCCGGAAGTAAAGCGTCCCGCTTTTTTCATAAAGCTCCCCCGAATCCAGCTCGTGCATGTGCCCGGTCGCTTCACCTTCCGCAAGCACCCTGTGGTTTTGAAGCACACTGTTCTCCGGAAGCTCTTCTACTCTCACGATCAAAAGATCTCCTTGTCTTACTTTCATTTCCGAATCCTCCTATTTGTTTTTTATATCTAATGCAACTCGCCTAGACCAAACTGAACCCCTCATGATCAAGAAGAAATTCAACTTCGACAGGAGCAACTTCACCTATTTTATTGATCAGCGCCACACCATCGGCCCCGGTCAATTTGTCACTATAGATCCTGTTCCTGTAAATAAAAGCAAAGCTCTTCCCATCGTAGCTCCCGACCCTGCCGCTGATCCAACCCGCCCTGTATGCATGCTCCTTCGGATGGGCATCCATCACCTTACGACTTGCCTCTTGGGGCAAAGGATCGTTAATGAGCCTGAAAAGCTCCGCATCAAGTCTCAGAAAATCCGGATCAAGATGAAACGCACCGCGGGCACCCGACCATAAGATCTTCCCCGAAGGAACATGATACCAATACACTCCGAGACACACCCCGCAAACTCGGTGCGTCCTCTCGGCAGCGCTTGTAATGACCGGCTTCCCGGTTGTTTCGAAAAGGATTTTCTTCCTTCGCAATACCATGAGATCAATTTTCGACATAAGCGCTAAACCAGGCTGTATCCTTTCTCGTCAACAAAATACCGTATCGGGAGTCCCGACTTTACCCGAAGCTTCCGGAGCATATCGCCCGCGACGGCCCCCGGGATCGCTCTTGCCTTAAAGTCGCATTTGTAAAGAAACGCGTAAACCTTTCCCCGATCATCTCCCACACGCCCTCTCACCCACTGCCCTGAAAACGGTGTCACGACCCCCGCAAACTCATCATCCAGATGAGACAAGGATTTTGAGGAATATCTCATCTCGCCCGATGGCAGCTCATACCACCAGATTCCTTTCAGCACATCGCCGTAATGGGCGATATCTCTGGCGTCAGGAACAAGTTTTCGCCCGCGAAATGAGATGATGTTCCGGACTTTAGTCAGCTCCAGAAAGAGCGAATCATCGGGTGGTTCTTTTTTCCCTTTCATGGGGTTTAGTTCTTTGCGCATTCTCTAATCCTTAAATTATCGATGTTTCGCCCGGGCCAACAAATTTTCCGACGAAGATGCGGAAAACGCGAAAAAAACCTCTCTTTGTCGCTACTCCACCCATACCGCCTGACTTCTTCTTGCCCCAACCCTTTTTGGATCTGGATCTTGAAATACTTCACAATCAGTCTCGGAACCCATTTCACCCGGTTTCTCCAATAAAGAAAAGAGAGCGCTTCAAGAAACCCTGGGATATCCTTGTCTTGATACCCTCCCCGGTAAAAATCCCTGACCGCAGCCATCGGGTCGATCGCGGCAAGGTCCCTCAGAGTCCATTCTCGGATCTGCGGCCGCTCCGGATGAGTAAACCCCGCATAATAGTCCCACTTCAGATAGTAACCGCCCTTTTTAACCGCTTCAGTGATCTGTTTTTCGACATCGAATTCTTCCGGCCGCGTTTGTAGGTAATTGATAAATTCGTGTTCCAGGCCAAGCCAGGACGCTTCAAGCCGGAGTCTTCCGGTCTTTTCGGAAAACAAGACCTGCCCGAGAGCGAATACAGCATCCCCCGTACGGACCTTCTTGAAAAAACCATCCCATTGCGAGTTTTCGTGGTTCATGGTCATAACGATCTCAAACGATCCGGAAAAATCAAAAACGGCCAGACGGAGATCCATGGCGGGGCGCATATCCTCAATCCGCCGCTGATCCAACCAATAGCTCGGGGGCCCAAATTGCTCAATAATACCGGCCCGTGAATGTGCAAGGTAGGACTGCTTGCGGGGCATAATCTTCTTCCTGAGAACGATCCCGCCCATGACCGTAAAACCGTAAATGTATTGGTACTTCTTTGCGGTTACTTCGAGGGAGTTCGCCCAGATGTTGCGGCGAACGATCTTGCGGAGTCTTTGGTATTGATTGCGGGTAATGTTTTTCATGGTCGATATGATAACCCGCCCACGCGACAGCGTCTGGTCGCAAGCGTATCTTGTGGAGATTTTTTTCAGGGACTACGATATACGGTGGGTTAGTCTTATCGCCCGGGCACTCACTAGAGATAGGAACAACGTGTCATCACTTCAGATTTAAGGCAAAACTGATCCGCTGCCAACGATGATTGCCGCAAGTTCAAAAATTCTTGTCAAACTCTATCCAGCACAGCGACCTTTTAAGCCACTCCATTACACTAGAACACCGCTCCTTTTGATTTAACAGCGTCCAGACCCAATCATGTCCTAAAACAGCACGCGGCCTCCCTTCATCTTTTGGAAGCCAAGAATTTCCCAAATGAACCACATAATCAACCGGCGGTCTTGATATGGGCTCAATGTCCTCAGCATTGAGCGTTTTTGCTTTCACCTGAATGCCAATAGAAGACCCAGAAGCTAATGAAATTTTAGTATTGCCTACGATTCCAGGCATCTCAATCTTGGCATCTCCAAGGTTTTTTGTTTTTGCAAACAAGTCCACTCTTGCCATATTTTTCCCAGAATAAGCGGGAACATGGCAACCATACGCCTCGAATATCTTTGCAACCAAGGTCTCCAGTTCATCTGGGCTTAGGCACTTAAAAACATCGTCCGTTTCAACAGGTACTGGTTTATCGGCACCAGACATTAGAAATTGCAGTGCGTTATAATTTCCAAAGTGCTTAGACCTTTCAATTTCACAAATTGTTTGCCGATTAAAGTTATTGGCGCCGCTCATGCTTGCAAGAATATGAGGAACTTCTGCCAATCCATATTCGTTTTCTACTTCCACTTGACAATATTTAGGCGTTTCGCCTTCCCGGAAGTTAACACACGCCTCTTCAAACGTTTCTTTTTTGGATTGCCTTTTTTTTATTTCAGAACCATACCAGTCTTTCAAACTTTGATCTTCAATTCGCTCCAGACTTTCAAAATTAACTTTGCCGATGGGCTTCAAAATCCAAAGCTTTTCAGCGATAACAACCAAGCGTGCAGTGGAGAGATTAGAGCATATCTCAAAAAATTTTTTTAAAGATTTTTTATTGTCGGTTCCGCCTCTTAGAACATCTTTCTCGTCATAATACGCATGACCAAAAAACACGACTACGGCGGGATTCCTGAGGGGGTTCCCCCCTTCCAGCCACTGTTTGGCTAAACAATTACTACCTCCTATCTTGAGAAAATAATAATTCATTTGCTCCTCCATTATTCTACACGCAACAGTTAGATGTGATTACAAGTCAATTACACCCCCCCCCAGGACAAAGCCAGATAATTATCCTGGAGAAAATATTTGGTGCTATGAATCCGCGACGCTGCTACTCCATTCAGGTGTCATCGTGAGCAACGCACCAGGAGCACCCGCGCATCCATAAACAGAATAATGGTCTCGAAGGCGGGTCAAATTCATATAGGCATGAAGAAGGAATTCCTTCCCCTTTTTTATGTAGACCCCGTAGCGAAGACCATCCGTAACGATCAAACGTCTGCAATTCGGTTTCCCGAGCGCATACGCTTGCGCCTGGGAAAGAGCGGTCAGACAGGAAGCGCCCCGGCGTTTGGCCTCAACCACAATCGCCATGTTAGCGTCTTCCCGAGGGAGCGTGTCAAACAGCGCTAGATCGACATTATTCCATTCGACTGCCATCCGCTGAGGCGTCCAGCCCAAGGCGCGTAACAACGGAACGACGAGATAGGCGACAGTTTCCGATTCGGAAGGATTTTTTGTATCCTGATACCATTTTGCAATGCGCACCAGCTCATCAATCTCCTGCAAAAGCCGGCGGATTGACTGGCTCGCAACGCCTTTTCCGAACATGAATTCAGCAATCGCTTCATAGGTAACATCAGCATCGGTCTCTTCGGGTAAAGTAACCAGATCACGGTCTAAAGCATTCCTGGGAATATTCAGACCGCGAAGCCATTCCAAAACAGGCTTTGATGTGAGGACTTGTGTCGTATCACCCTGCTTCAGATCGTATTTGGAGAATCCCCCGGTTTCGACACCGCGTTTCCATAGCCAACGCACCCTACGAACATGCTGAAGATCCCATCCGTCAATATCACCAAATTCATTCCGCCACTCGTAATTTCCGACGACCTCGCCGACGCCAAGGATGTCTTTTGTCCCCAATCTTAAAACCACCAAATCCTTATCCAACATGATTTCTGAAAATCTTTTAAGATCGGTGATTTTCTTTTGGGAAATACCGTTTTGTTTTAAAACCTCAACGCATCCCGGGAATGCTCCAAATCGGCCGGGTCCGTTCAAGATCACATCCCATTTCAAACACCATTCGGCATAATCCCGGTTCGTATCACCGCTTGCCTGCTGCCAGATCGTTCTATCTAGAATGTCCATTCATTTCTCTCCAGTTCATGTATATATTTTTTTCAACAACCTGTTGCCCCGCTTGTTAGGAAAGAACCCAAATCACACGCCATTATATGCCTTTTTAAACCGCAACCGATGCGAGGATCGGATCATGAGGATTGTATCCTTCCAGCGCGATATTGTCAAAGCAGAATGAAAAAACGTCGGTGACCGCCGGCGAAAGGATCACGCTCGGCAACGGCCGGGGCTCTCGTGACAGTAGAAGTTCCGCCTGAAGCAAATGATTCAGGTAAAGATGTGCGTCCCCGAACGAATGAATAAATTCGCCCGATTTCAGGCCGGTTACATGAGCGACCATATGCGTCAAAAGCGAATACGACGCGATATTGAAAGGAACGCCCAAAAATGCATCCGCGCTCCGCTGATAGAGCTGACAGGACAACTCACCGTTCTGGACATAAAACTGGAACGCCATATGGCACGGCGGAAGTTTCATTTGATGGATTTCGCCGGCATTCCACGCACTCACGATGATCCGCCGGCTGTTGGGGTCCGTTTTAATCAGTTCAACGGCCTGCGCGATCTGGTCGATGGAATTCCCATCAGAACACGCCCATCTGCGCCATTGTTTTCCATAGACAGGCCCGAGATCCCCGTCGGGGCCGGCCCATTCATTCCAGATGCTAACGCCGTGTTCTTTCAGGAAATTTACGTTCGTATCCCCCCGCAGGAACCAGAGAAGCTCATAAACGATGGACTTCCAGTGCATTTTTTTGGTTGTCAGCAGCGGAAATCCACGGCGAAGGTCAAACCGCATTTGATACCCGAAAACGCTAAGCGTTCCGATGCCCGTCCGCTCCGTTCTCTTGACGCCGTTTTTAAGGATGTGCTCTAAAAAGTCTTTATAAATTTTCATTTGGACTCCCGCTCAAAGATTTGATTCGGCATGATTCGAGACGGGAGCGGGATTCGAACCCGCGCGCGGATTGCTCCGGAAGGATTTGCAGTCCTTTGCCTTCGACCACTCGGCCATCCCGTCTGGATTTAGCTCGAGGCATCAAACTTCACCCGCCTTGGCTTGCTTGTATTTCGCACGAACTTCGTCTGAAAACTCGTATTCGTGTAATTTCCTGATCTCAATGGTATCCCGGTCAAGTTCGAATACGAGCCGCCCTTTAACGATTATTACTTTGATGAATAGATCCCGGAACATAAAAAATTCCCCGCCATCCATCATGTAAAGGAGATGTTTGATTTCCGAGGATTTTGCGTCGAAAATGCTTTTGGAAGATCCGAGGCGCTCTCTCCTTTGAGAGTAAAAATCACTTCCGCCCATCACAACGCAAAGAAGATCTCTCTCAATAGTATTCAGAAGTTTGCGGGAAAAACCATGGATTCCCGCCAGCAAAGAATTAGCCCGGCCTAAAAACTGTTCCATAGAATTCAGTTTTTCTTTGTTTTGTTCATCCGCATCAATAAACGGGATGTCTTCAAAATACTCAATCAGATAAGAAACGTATTGCTGCAAGGAACGAATTGTCCCCTCTCTGCAGTAAACAACCGTCTCGAAGTAGCCGGAAAGATCCAATACATAATCCAAGGACGAATAAACTGAATAACGCAAATTTTCCAAGCAGCCCATATACTCCCTCCAGTAATAAAGCCAGCAGAAGCACGCCGTCAATACTCGGTAGTATAATCGGGCATAGCGACAGGGTCCCGTCGTGTGCGTATTTTGTGGGAAACTTTTTGGCGGGCCACAACAGGTAGGGCTATTTTTCTCTAAAGAAGAAGCGCTTCACCATCATGAAGGGGAAAGACCTTGTCTACTCACCCATCCAGACTCTCTTTACAATCTTTGTGGTAAACCAGACTTTCACGGCGTACCAGAGAACAGCACAGATCGCACCAGGCAATGCCAATAGCCCCATCAGCAGCAGAATGCCCAACCCATCGAGTATGGGATTTCCTGTCGGGCTAGGGTTCATTTTTCCGTCCCTTTCTGAACAGATTCCAACTGATGCAATTAAGCACGCCGCCTTCCTTGGCCAACCTTCCAACCCGTACCGGAACCGCGCCCGACCCGAATAACTTCGAGAAGATCTTTTCTGCCGAGGCGTCAGCCTTTGAGCCGAACATCGGATAAAACACGAATTTGCCAACTCGCAGGTAATTGATATACGTCCCGGTCGCGTCGACCCTGTCATACTTTTTGGGGCTGCTATAGGGGATCAGGATCGGAGTCAGACCTGCCTGCGTGAGAGCGCTGTAGAGCTTCGGAAAATATTTGAGGCAGGCGGAAGACAGGTCGCTCACATAAACCGTATCTTTGTCAGACCCCGCTTCATCCGCAAACCTTACAAGGCCGTCCGCATGTCCGGTCATGTCTCCCGGACATTGCGGTATAATAATAATCCTCTCCACCCGGAGTAATTCTTTCAGCTCCCCTAGAAGGCGCTTTCTGCTGTAGCGCGGGTTCTCGGAAAATGCGCGGTCCGTCATGATCACCCTTGATCCGGAAGTCACTACATTCCCTCCATCAAGCCGTATCTTTGACTTAATCGGCTTGATCCCGATGGCTTCGCAAACCGCATCCACATTGGTGATGGTATGCCGGTATTTTTTATAGCGCAGATACTTGGGATCATATTTAAACTGAACAAAGCTATCTTCCGCGACCTGGATGGGCATATAATCCCTGCACCAGATATCGCGGGTCCCCGATATGAGCCCATAAGGTATGCCCCTCTGCTCCAGAGCTGCATCCAGGCTTTCAAATAGCTGCGGGTATCTCTTCAAAAGAAGTCCGGTAAAGCAGACGTAGTTTGTTTCGATCTCGGAGATCATAGGATCACTCCCCCCTGGCAACCTTTTCGACGACGCGCATGAAAACGTTGAAATTCTTGGCCAGAATGCTTAGATCCTTATCATGGGAAAAAGCGTCCTTCATATCCCTCAGGAATTTCTCGTCCTTGTAAACATCAAGTATAGTGCTTCGCTCCTTCGCATGCGGCGTCAACCCGCGTTCTATCGCCATACAAGAGACTATGGCCATGATGCTGATGATCTCATGGGCTTCGCCGCGGATCTTCTTTTTCTTAACAACGCACGCTTTCTTCATAAGAGGCCTCCGGTTTGGAACCGATTCAGATAGTGACGCTGAAGGTTTGATTTCACAGGCAGGATCATACACCAGAGGTGCGACAGGGTCGTGTCGCTCGCAGAGAGGATATTCGCTAACCAGAGAGGGAAGAATTCCACCAACTAAAGTACCCAGCTTCAAAAACCATTCACCCAACAAGCGCTTCTCCGCAGAAAACCCCTAAAACCTTCATCCTCCGCCCCTTGCCATCTGGTTCTATTGTTTTAAGTTTACAAAACTCAAACTTCTCACGAATTGCCTTTAGTGGCGCCGAAGCATAAATCGCTTTTTCCCAAGATTCGTAACGGTCCTTTGCTTTACACAAAACAAGGGCTATCAAAAAACCCCGCGCGTCGGCGTTGTTAATTGAAAAATTACTTAACTTTTGCCAATCATGATAGAGACTGCCTCTCGTCCCCTGTATTTTCAGCTCGATACCCACGTGGCCGCTTAAAACATTTTGGGGAGGTTTTATGACAATGTCAGTATTACCCTCTTCAATAACAACCACGTGGTTAGGCCATGCCCCTTTAAGATCTTTCGCCAACTCAACCTGCACCCAATTTTCAATTTTTTGCTGTTTCTTTTTGCCACCGCTCACACATTCACCCATTAATAGCTGCTTAGCGTATTTATTGCCCTTTCTATTCAGGATCTTAATCACCATGTCTCTCAATCTTCCGCTAGTCATCGTTGCCATCCTCTCAGTTGATTAACCAACATCAGCCATCAAACTTTTCCCCATCATGCAGACAGCGGACCTTGCTGCCGAAATGTTCGCGGTAATCATCCGGATATTCGGTGTGAATGGGAATAATCACACCGGGATCCATAGCTGTCGCAAACCGCTTAAGACTCGAAAGGATGGCATGGCCACTTGTGTGCATCTCTTTGAACTGAATACCATGCCGGTCCATAAAAGCCCGCGTCCGGTCAAACGAAGGCTCGAGGGTATAATTGCTCCACATGGAATAAAACATAACTGAGTCTTTCGGAATCCCGGATTTTTCGAGCTCATTCAAAGAGCTGTCCCGGTATATGACAAAGGCCTTCTTTCCGAGCCTCTGGAGGCCTTTGGCGTCAATCTCATAGGACCGCCACCGCTCATACCAGTGTTTCATCTCGTAATACGCAAGCCGCTTCATGAAATGGTGGGTAAAAAGGATTTTCACATCCTTAAAACCGTTTGTCGGGACCGGAAGACTGCTCCGCCCCAGTTCATGGAGAATGTTCGCGGTATAAAGATCCAACACCAGGGTCGCGCCGGATCTTTTGGATGCACGATAAAAGGTCACGAGCCGATCAATGTTCTGCCCGGAACAGATGAAAAGCTTCATCCCGGCGCGGATCCTGGCCTCATCCGCGATCTCGAGCTCTAACTCGTCTTCGGTCCGGGTATCCTCCTGCTGACGGCCCATCATCGTTCCCTCCATCATCAGCACGTCAACATCATGCGGCGGCTTCTCGATCAACTTCTCAAATAGCGCCCTCTTGCGCCCATGCCCTCTAAAATCACCGGAGTAAAAGATCTTTTTCCCTTCAGCTTCGATGAGAAACGCCATAGCACCGTAAGCAGAGTGATCTACAAGAAAGGGCGTGACACTGACCCCGTGCACATTTACCGGCTCACGGTCCCGGAGCAAAATCTTTTTATCATGATCCCCAAACTTATCACCGAGGAAGACCTCGGACGCCTGAAGGATTTTATCTGTATCTTCCCCAAGATAGACCGGAATATCGCGTCGGACATATGGAAACAACCCGTAATGGTCCTGGTGCGGATGGGAAAGAAGAACGGCATCGACGGGCCTTTCATCGTCGAGACCCCAGTAAAGACCAGAAACCTTAGGAAGAATCCCCATCCCGATCAGATCGGGAATTGTCTTACCAGTCAAGGAGAAGCTCTTCAGCTTCTTTGATTTGTCCCGGGGATCGGCAAGAGGCATCCCAAGATCGATGATGGTCCGGGCTTCCCCTGTGGCGATCTCAACGCACGTCCCGCCGACCTCATGCGATCCGCGATGGATGATAAGATTCACTACCACTTCTCCTGGAACCGGAACTGGGTTTCCATCACATACTCCATTTGCACAAAACCAAATTTGATATTTTGTCTCGCCAATGCTTCGTTCAACAAGCAAAACACACTCTCAGTGATGATCGGGTGGATCTCCGGGGCAAGGATAATGGCATTCAAACGCTTGGTACCGCGGATCATTTTCCCTTCGAGTGAGATCTCCGCATCCGCATTAGCCTTTCTGACAAACCGTCGGTCCTGTTCATCGCGGAGGAGCATCGCATAAAAAAAGAGTTCCGATAAAACGCCCGCTTTCCTATTCTCTTTCGCTTTCAACTCGAAGATATACAATTCTCCCGGCCTTCCCTCGGCCACATGACGCACACCCCATAGGTCCACAGCGCTTTTACCGCCGGTGAAAATGGCGTTGTCCTTTTTAACAGCCCTTCGGAAAAGCCCGACTGGAAGCTGACGAGCCAACGTCACCTGAAACATTGTCCCCAGGCCATTTTCGTCATCCTGTTTTTTAACAATCTGATTTTCAAGAAAGTTTTCGACGGAGTCATCGGAAGAGTTTAACCTCTCTCCGAGAGTTTTAGGGGCATTCAGTAAATAAATTTCGTTTTCATTCTCGCTGATTTTCAAATCGCTCAACATTAACGGTTCTTTGATCTTGAACCACCCAGCGCTGCCCCCGAATACCTCATTGAACTTTTGAACCCGGTACAGAAACCTTTGGTAATGGCCGCTTTGAGAAGGCATCCTCGGCCATTCGAGAGTATAGCTGTAATCCTTCTTTACCCTGTCCACGGCCGCCTTCACGCCAAGTATCCATCCTTCAAAAGCCGCCGCATCATCCTGCATGTTCTTGACTGCGCCGCCATCGAGGAAAAGAATGATTTCTCCGTCTCTTTCGCAAAAATCAATCTTTGAGGGAAACTGGATCCGGCTATTTCCTAATTGCTCTCTTACGATATTTAATATTTCCTGTTTGTTCATTTTTCCTTACTCAACCCCATCGGGGTTTTGAGCCTTTGAGGTATTCCTTAAGAAGCCCTTTAATCTTCACGTCGAGTTCTTTAGGCTGAATCACGCGGATGTCCGGAATCCATTGAATAATGGTGCGCAGGACTTCGTTGTGGTTTGCCTGGGTCTGAAGGATTAAAGTGGCGTCTTTCTTCTCTTTTATAATCCTCTGCTCTGGAAAATAAATCTTTTTCTTAAAATAGTGGGCAGCGTCCTTGTCGATTTCCAGCAGGATCTTCTCCCCAGGCTCTTCGCTGAACCAGATGTTCACGCTCCGTTCGAGCGCCGTTTTCAGATTCCGCGGAGGATTGAAAGTCTCGTCCAGAACCTCGAGCGCCTTGATCTTCTCAGACCGGAATTTCCGAAACTGCCGCTTTCCTTCTGGCATGGCAAGCAGGTACCAGAACCCTTCAAAGTTGACCAGTTTGAGCGGACAAAGCTGGTGTTCCCGAAGTCCCTTTGCGGATTCGTATTTGATCAGGATCTTCTGCGACTCTTGGACCGCTTGTTCCAGCTCCTTGACGAATGGAAAATTCTTCATATGCGCAGGGATCCCGGGCAATTTCACAAAAAACGGCGAGGAATCTTCTTTCGCAAGAACCTTGCTCACAAGACTACGGAAAGATTCAGAGAAGTTTTTTCCGAGTGAATTCGCAATTTCATGAAAAAAACTGAGAAGCGACGCCTCCTCATCGGTAAGCATGAGTTTCCGAAGAGAAAATCCGGACATGAATGAATAAACGCCCTTTTCCTGCATGTCGAGCGGAAACCCCGTCATGTTTAAAAGATCCAAGTCGCGTTGGACGCTTCGAATCGAAACGTTAAATTCCTCCGCAAGCTGACTCGAGCGCACCTTCCCGCCCCCGTTGAGCTTGTTCAGGATGGATACCAGTCGGAATATCTTCTTATCGTAATTTTTATTTTTTGCCAATGAGACCACCTCTGAAGTTTTACACCGCGCCATCTAGGGTTATTGTATAGACTCAAAACCTTGCTTTATTATTTGCGCCATTAACTTGCGGCGCTGGGCAAGAAACTCATCATACGGCATTGTCTCCCACCCTTCTGGCAAAGCATGAGATCCACACATCTTTGACCATGCTTCAGATGTGAATTGTTTTTTCATCTCGGGGACATATTCCCGTGGAGATGTATCGCTAATATCACCATTCGTTCCCCAATCAATTAATGAGAAGTTAGCCACCTGATTAATAAGCTTCAGATCAGTGACACCCTCTTCCTCCAGCCATGTCCTCGGAAAAAGATGGTGCTTTTCGAGAGCCTTCCGGTTTGAGCGCACGGTGGGATCGAGCATGTCAAAAATCTTACGATTCTTTGAAAACAAAACCATCACACCCAGCTTATTCTGTGACGCCAGGTATGAATAAAATGCCGGATTCCTGGCCGATGAACTATTGAGTTCGTTCGGCAGAGTTATGCTCCAAAAATCTCCGGTCATTGTGTCGGCGATGATTTTTTCCAAAACTGCAATGAAATCCGTTGCCGAGGCAAGATCCTTGATCCGATTTAGATCACTTTCGATAGTTGACTCGAAGGAGCCGGCATACCGGTTTGAAATGCTGGCAGCAAAGAAATAACGGCCAATGACTCTTTGGAGTTGCTCGTCTGAGAGCAGAAATTTCGTTTTCCCGATAAGATACATAGCGTAGCAATAAATCAGACAGATATCTGAGGACACGAGTTCTCTGCTTCGGAAACCAGCACCGATCAGGCAATTAAAAAACCCATGCCAGTTATTTAAATCGAGCACGACTTTCTGTGCTTCCTTCAAAATTCCGAATTGCTGGCTCCTTTTCTCTTCAGAGACATGCCCGGTCTCCAGATCCTTTCCTCTTAAAAGTTGATAAACAGTTTTGAGCCGGCCACGATAAAAACCAATAGCCACTTCAACCCTCAGCAAATGATCCGGGTCTGGCCAGATAAAGTGATTGAATGGCGAGGATTTTGCTCCCTGCATAGGAACACGAGAATTTCTGCAAAAAAGCTCGATCTCCTTTCGACCCTCGTCCCAAAACACAGAAAGGAGCGTCAGGATAAAATCGCCCTGGTTGAGCTTCTCACCCTTGCTATTAATACGGACAAAAATATCCGCCGCCTGTTCCTCTTCAACCGAAGCGGAAATCTCAAGGGCTGTAAATGGATATTTCTGAAGATCGAAAAGACGATCCAGGTTGTGGCTTATCGTTTCTTTTTGTTTATCATCTAACGTTCGCTTCGCTTCAAGTTTTTTCAAAAAATCATTCACCAGCGTCCAGCTTGATTTTTGCGAAGCCCACAGCTCTGAAATATTCGCAATGTATTCGGGATCTTTTCTTATCGCTGCATCGCAGACCTCAAACTTGCCATCACGCGGACGGAATGCTATTTCAATTTGTTTTTCCTTGTAATTATCATCGAATACTTTTTGGCCGCGGAATACCGCGTAGAGCGATGTTAACCGTTGCTGGCCATCAACGATTAACAAATGTGGAATTTTTCTTGTTTTTTCAATTGTCCCAACAAAACGAGTTCCTTCGATCCCGGAATTGGACCAAAAAAGAAGGTATCCAACAGGAAAACCCCTGTACATGGAGTCAAATAAATCCCGGACATCGGATGAACTCCACACAAAAGGTCTCTGAATATCTGGGAGACCGATATCGCCTATATCGATGTAATGGAGCAGTCCTGCCAAGTCATAATCGACTCGTTTAAAAACAGTTCTTTCATTTTGCAAATAGGAAGGGGCCTCAAGATAGATGCCTGGTTCAGAAGGAGCATTAACAGGGTTCACACCTTCGTCATCTTCGTCGACTTCGGCCGCTTCCCTTTCGTCCCAGCGTTTTTTTAATTCATTTCGGAGATCAGACGGCGATAGTTCCGCAAGCCGACGCCCCTCCTCAGTAATCCAGAAAACATTCTTCTCGCGGACTGCATACCCAAACTTATAAAATCCTATCACACCAAAACACATGAATACTTTCCAGCGAACATCTCCGGCTGGATTTAACGACTTTTCGTAATCCGTGAGCTGACAATTCTTTTCAATCTCCGTCATCGCCGCATCAAAGTGTATACCCTTTTCACCGGAGGCTATCACAGCCTTCAGAAAAGCCTTCTGCAATTCCCCGCGCCGTATTTTGCTCATTTTTTTTGCCATTCCAACCCCCAAAAATCATTTTAAATTACACAAAGACATCACGCCCCACAACATCCCAACACTACCAAAGTTGATTAAAGTATCCCGCGCTTTAAGGGATTCTCAAATGCACTTGGCCGCTTTCCAAAAATCTTTTCCCGATCTATAACAATTGCTTCCCCGTTGGGGCTTTGAACAAACACTTGTCTACTCGTATACCCTCTTACTTCTCTTCCGTATGGCTGAATATAAATCCCATCACAGATCACTTTTTCATCATTCAAATAGAAAACTTTCTGCCCGGTTTGCAGCACAGCCGCCGCTTTTCTTTTTTTCTTCAGCATTACGGCATTCTTTCTTTCGAGACGGATCTTTTCCATTTGCATAGGGTCATCAACCAAAGAAGCAAAGGGAAGCTGGATCTTAGACCCTGTGGATTCCATCCAGATTTTTTGATCCTGTGAATAAAAAGAAAGATCTCGCTTGATATAGGTTTTGATCAGATCAAAAAAAAACGCAAAAATTAACCAAAAAGGACCCCTCCGACCTCACCATTGCTTCGACCTGAATGGATATTCCTTTTGATGAAAGCATCACACCATCACCGTCAAGAAAGCTGACCGAAAGGATATTTTTCTTGGCAACGCCAATCTTCGTGCGTAACGCTGTGAGCTTCTTTTTTAGCTCTTCTGAAGAAATCGCTCCCTTCACGGTCGAGCCTCCTTCGCCTCATTCTGCCGATTCGTTTAAAACTGCGCGATTGAAATCATCTGCCTCGAACAAGGCGACGTTCCTTTTGTTCATATTTTCCCCAAAACGAAGGCTTGCGACCATGCTGGTGCTTGATTTGCCGCACATAGCCAGCGTGGGGTTCAATCCCCTTCCAGTCGCTCACCTGCCCGGAAAGCGCGTCTAGCTTGCGTAAATACCTCACGCCGTGAGAATAGTATTTCGACAAGGCTCTGGCAAGATTCGCCTCCAACAAGGCCCGGTAGATGACCACCGCCGCCAAATACAATCCTTTTGCCTCCAGATCCTCTGCCAAAGGCGGAAGATAATAATACTGATCGCCATCCAATTGATCGTGGCGCTCTACGATATAGTCCTGCGCGCAAGCCACTTCTCCGGTCTCAATAAGAAACTTCGCGTCAGTGACATTTAACGCCTTTGCCGCCATGATCAGGTCGACTTCCTTGTAGATGGTTTCAGCCCGCTTGTCCTCCCCTATCTGGGCAATAAGCTCATTCAAAGTTTCCAGGCACCGATGCTGACGGAAAATATCCCATGATATCTTGTTAACTTCCTCAGTTTTTCCAAGCGCCAGGCATACATCCCGAAACAATTCAGCATATTCAAAATCGTCAAAAGATGATCGTTCAGCAGCCCTTTGCAGGCGATCGTAAGCCGTCAAGGCGTCGCCGGAAGAAAAATACACCTTGGCTATGTCAATGTATGCCCTGCTATTAAGCCCTTGCCAATTGCGCTCACGCGTGCCTTCGAATAGCGCGCCATTTTTTATCTGCCGCGCCAGCGACTCGATCATATGGAGCCACTGCCGCTGACGGGTGATATCTTCTCCGGCTGGAATTCTTTTCTCAATTTTATTGATAAGTTCTTTAATACTGCCTTTATCCAAAAAACACGCGGCCTTATCGATCAAGACATCCCGAATACCATAGCTGTCGTCGTCCTGCAATTCCAGGATCTGATTGGCAATTTTGTCCTTATCGGTACAACGACTGGCATAATCCGCGAACATTTTCGCCGCAGTGATCCGGAAGACGTCACCGACGTTCCCGAAGGAGTCATCGCACCGTTCAAAGATCTCGGCATCGCGCTGATAAAAATCTAGCAGGGCGTTTACCCCGAGCTGGGGATCCTTGACCTCTTTATTAAACTGCTCGAGGGCATCTGTGATCATCGCCGCCAATTCAGGAGCTTGGCTGCGCCAGAACATGTCCTTGCGGTTCTTCGCCGCCGTCACGGCTTTTTTGAAATCTTTGGCCGCACGAATATCGGAATCACCCACGGATTTTTCCCTCATGCATTAGCTTTGCAAATGTCTCGTTACTATGAATTCGCTTGATCATCGGCCGTAAGTCCGCTCATTGCGCTTGCGGACATCAAAGATCCAGACGATCTGCCGCTTGTCATCGACATCGTAAAGCACCCTGTAGTTCCTGATCTTAAGGCGGTATTGGGCTGCATACTGATAAACGATGAGAGGGGGTTTGATCTTGGGCTCCCCCGCGGGGCGAGGGTTATCAGCCAATCCTTCAATAGCCTCCATGATTTCATCCTGGATCTTGGGCGGGATGATCTCCAGGGCTTTGTGGAACTTTTTCTGGATGGATTCGGCAGGAAACCGGACGCTGTATTTCACTTACGGGATTCTCTGATCTGCTTGAACAAGCGGTTAACGGGAACGCCTTCGGATCCCGCACGAACCGCACTCCTCCCCTCTTGAACAATTTGGACAGCGGCCTGATCCCGAAGCTCATCCATCACTTCGATCAACTCGACCACGTCCCGATAGGAAAGAATCACTTTGGTAGGAGTGCCATGGTCCGTCACCACGATCACCTTATTGCCCTTGATGCGATTAGATAGATGTTCCCGTAATTCCCTGACCCCGATATACCTGGCATTAAGCAACGCCGTTGCGATTGTCATTAAAGCCTCCTCACACCTTTAGTTAAATGTAGTATCATATGTAGCTACATAATGATAGCCGACGATAAGACCCCCTGTCAAGGCTTGCATGGAGAAAAAACGCGGCCAGATTAGGCCCGAGGCGTCACACCACGGTCTCGCGAGACCGGCTTTTGAATGTCACCATTCACACATATTGCGAGATAATTGAAGCTGAAGCTACGGCTTCTGAGGATCCCCTTTCAATCGGATACCTTTTTCTTTGATTTAGAAGCTGTAAGGTCGGCTTATTAGCAACCCTTTTAAAGGCGAGAACGGGTTAAGAACGAATCGATGCTTCGCGTTCGCCCGCGAATTATTTTCGATTAAGCGCCGCCGAATAGTCACTCCCGGAAATCCACAAAGTAATGTAACCTTCACGCGCAAGCCAACCCAGGCTCATCATCACGAGTTCGCGAGGGCGCTTCAATTCTTTGGTGAGCTCATCCGCGGTGACGGTTTTCTTACCATCAAGAAATTGCCAAATCTCCCCGGCGACAATTCCGATTTCCGTGATCATGGGGGACTCCTTTTGCGACTGAATTTACATCAAACAACACAGATCGTATAACAAGAAGCAATCCCATAAATAAAACTTCGCTGTTTTCTCTTTTGGCGAATAGATCCTTCAAAGCGAGCTGACAGTGGACGCGTTGCTGGTCGAATCGTCTATTTCTTGACCAATCTTTCGGCTTCGAGCCAGATCTCCAGATCTTGACCCTGAACGCGGCCCTTTTTCTCCCAAAGTTCTTTGGCCTTTTCTTTGATCCGCTCAGTCAGTTCCGCTTCAGTCACCTTGCTTTTTTTAACACCTGAAACCCTTGCCATGTTTTGCCTCTCCTATATTAGATGTTCATGAAGTGGTCGATATTCTTTGTTTTGATTCAATGCTCCTTTTTTCAATAGTTACAAGCGCTTTCCTGCCTTGAGGACAGGCGCGGGCCTTTCTGTGTTGCGGCTCACAATCGGGGTAATCACCCTCTCTTCGACGCCATCCGAAGATTCGGCATGGCAATCGAAGGTGAATTTCCCATCCGGTAGCCCGTAGCGGAGCGTGAAAGTACCGTCTGGCCGAAGCTGAACGGGTCTTCCCTGCATCGTGACCTTGGCGTCAGGTTCCGTACCGCCGTAGATGATAAGTTCGCATTCGAGCCAGAAATGAAATCCGCGCTTTTTGATCCTGACAGGGCTCGCTAAGCTGGAAACAGCGCCGGCTCCGGAGCCTGAGGTGATCGCGTTCTTGAATCGCTCCTCCATGAGATTGCGGAGTTCTTCGGAACTTTTGCCGACCTGGAAACCACCCGAAAGGGCATACATCTTGTCAAAATCGATCGACATCCACTGATCATCAATGATCTCGGACATCCCGGACCTCGGCGTGATCACGTAATTGGAGCGGACAAGACAAAGAAAACGGCCATCGCTGTGCAGGAGCCCGATCTCGGCGAAATAGCTGTGGTTCGGCTGGGTGTTAATGTACCAACACTTGCTCATGTTCTGGAGCACGATGTCAGAAACAGAGGGGGGCTTCCCTTCCTCGGTCGTATCATAGACGCGAAGCACAGAAACAACGCTATCCCAACTCCCCCCGAGCTTCGCGAGATGGCCAAGCTGATGATCCTCCTGGATCTCCCAATAGGCATAGAGCCAGTAAGGATCGCGCACTAACAAGTAAATCTGATTGTCGCCGTAGTTGTCCGGAAGCTCCTGAAGCCGATGCGAGACTTCTACTTTTGGACTAGGGGGTGCTGCCGGGATCTTGTTAGCAACAGAGGCGCTGGCGCTATTTTTCGTTTTAGGAGATCGGGCAGGAGCATCAATCTTTTCGTGCACGCGAGCCGCTGCGCTCATCGCGAGCAAACGTCTTTTGCTTACAGTTGTTTCTTCCAGGCCATTCTTTTTCTTGCCGGGCTCGTCTTTGGATTTCTTTTTCCGGCCTTGAAACAAACCCATTTGCGGCTCACCTCACACTGAACGTTCGGTTTTCAAGAGATATCATTCGGGTAAGAACATTCTACCCCTATCCTCTATTTCTGAGTAAAAAACATCAAAGCCCCAAATACAGCCATCGCCGAAATATAACTGTGCAACTGGAGATTACCAAAGCCCACTCGATCTTTGTTTTTAACAATCCAATGTCACAAAATAGGTAAAAAGTGACATAAATCCCCTTTTGCCAAATCAGTGAAACCAACTGGCCGGGAGGGTCTGGTTGATTAACTGGCAATCCCTTTGCGAAATATCCGATTTATCGGTAGAGCCTGTCGCG
>Ga0116182_1002175_pt1 | contig 19534 bp, 18 predicted proteins | sample AD_UKC077_MetaG_FD_89805 | JGI IMG/M metagenome (GOLD analysis project Ga0116182, IMG submission 89805) | Active sludge microbial communities of municipal wastewater-treating anaerobic digesters from USA - AD_UKC077_MetaG | ecosystem: Engineered > Bioreactor > Anaerobic > Digestate | place: USA...
TAATTCGGCTCCCGATGCACCCGATGTGGCTCGTGCAATCAAATCCAAATCTATTTCTTCGTGTTTTACTTTTTTTAAATGCACTTGTAAAATCGCTTTTCTTCCTTCCAAATCGGGAAGTTCCATTTGAACTCGTCGGTCGAATCTACCGGGACGAAGCAATGCTTTGTCTAAACTCTCAGGACGGTTGGTCGCCGCCAGAATAACAACGCCTTTTTGTCCGTTGAATCCATCCATTTCGGAAAGTAGTTGGTTAAGCGTTTGTTCGCGTTCGTCGTTGGTGGTCATTCCGTCACGTCTTTTGCCTATGGCATCAATCTCATCGATGAAAATAATGCAAGGTGCTTTTTTATTTGCTTGGCTGAATAAATCTCGTACTTTAGCAGCACCCATTCCCACAAACATTTGAACAAATTCAGAACCGGAAAGGGCAAAAAACGGTACTTTTGCTTCACCGGCAACTGCTCTGGCTATAAGAGTTTTACCGGTTCCCGGGGGACCTACTAACAGCACTCCCTTGGGTAACGTAGCTCCTATTTTAGCGTATTTCTTAGGATTGTGCAGAAAATCAATAATTTCGCTCAACGAATCTTTTGCTTCTTCTTGTCCTGCAACGTCGGCAAAGGTGGTTTTTATTTCGTCTTCAGCATAAATTTTCTCTTTGTTTTTCCCAAAACTCATATAATTGCCTCCAAACTTTCCACTCATTGACTTCATCGCATTTCTCCAAATAAAAAAGAAAATAGCTCCGGGCAATACCCAGAAAAGCAAGAAGTTTAATATGGGCGAATTTTCACGAGGAATGGTTTCGTTAAATTCAATTTTTCCGTTTTTGTTGGGACTGTCCGCCAATAATAGCCTGTCAACTAAATTGGCATCGTTCATTTTACCGGTTTGATAAATGACCTCTTTCTTATTGACTGTATCGCCTATTGTGGTAAAAGAAATTTTATTTCCATCAATGTTTACTTGCTTTATTAATCCCGAATCAAGTTTGTTGATAAAAGTACTGTAGGTTGTATGAATAATTTTGGGTTTAAATAGGTAAGGGAATACCAAAGAGTTGAGTATTAGAAGTATGGCAATAGTCCAAAAAAAACTTCTCCAATTAATACCCGGTTTTTGCGGTGAGTTATTGATACTATTTTTTTTATCCATATTTTAAAGATTTATGATGATTTTAAAATTTTTTTATCAATTATTATGTTTTATACAATTTGCTAAAACTTTTTTGGCATCTGTTTTATCTAATTTGAGTGTGGCAGCGGATTTTCCTATCTCTATCAGTTGCTGTTTTTTGCTAAAATCAAATATTTGTATCTGTTCCAATCCGTGAACTTCAATGAGAATATCGCAGAGCTTGCTATCTTCTGACGCACTGGCATTAGACAGCATTTTGAAAGTGTGTTCGGATACGGACTTCATTGTCAGTGGCTCTTCAAGTTTCTCCGTTAGTATAACATTACTACCGATAATGTATCGGCATTTGTCTCTAATGACAGATGCCGGCAGGTTTTTAAAAATTCCACCATCAGAGTAGTAATTACCATCTATTTTTTGTGGTTCAAAAAGGATGGGAATGCTGCACGATGCTACTACTGCTTCTATTAAATCTTTCCCCTCAGAAAAGGTGTGCATGCGAGAGTGTTGCATATCGGTTACAACAGCAATAAAAGGGATTTTGAGCTCTTCGAATGATTTTGCTCGTAGGTGTTTGTGTAAAAAATTAGTGATACCGGTAGTTTTGAAAAGTCCCGATTTAGGTTTGGTTATTTTTATTAACTGTTTGAAATTTATGTTTTCTGAAATTTTAAAAATTTCTTTGGGCGAATATCCGTCTGCATAAAGAACACCGGCGAGAGAACCTACACTCGTTCCGGCAATGATTTCGGGTTTTACACCACGAGCTTCCAACGAACTTAACACGCCTAAATGAGCATATCCGAGTGCTCCTCCGCCACTTAGTGCATATCCCACATTGTACTGATAAGAAGGTGATTTTACTGTCATTCTATTTTTCTTTTTTTAATTTTCATTAACAATAAATCAATATATTTTTATTTTCCCGGTCTCCATCGTTGGAAAACATTGGCGGTTTTTGGAAAAATACCGTTTTGAGTTGTACGGACATCTTCGGTTACGTAAAACGCATTTTCGTCAAAGTCATTGATGAGCGATTCTACCTTTTTCATTTTCTGACGCGATACTATCGTTTCTATCACATCAACTTTATCTATCGAGCCTTCGGCATGAACCAAAGTAGCTCCGAATCCGTTTTTACTGAGCATACTTACCAACTCGCGACCATTCTTTCTGGTATAAACTCGGTATAACAGCACCCCAAACGCCAATTTGCTTTCTATCAGCATGCCGGCATAAGTTCCTGTAGCATAACCGGCTGCGTAAGAGAGGTAAGCTACTAAATCGTTGGCTCTTGCTAAAATTTGAGAAATAATCACAATCCAAATAAACACTTCAAAGAAACCGATAATCGGTGCTATCGTTCTTTTTCCTTTGGAAACAAAGATAATTCTCAATGTACCTAATGTAACATCGCAAATACGCCCAAAAAAAATCATAATGGGCAATAGGTAAGGATATTGTTCTAATAGTTCTGTCATTATATATGTTTTTTAAAAATTTATTTATACATCTCGTATCAATATACATAAAAATTAATACGAGATAGAACGTTCGAATATCCTCTGCAAATCCTTATAATGTCGGACTTTGTTGCCTTTCGGCTTTTTAGCTGTCTATTCTCAGAAAGTCGCCTTTTATATTGAATTCTAAATTAAGCCCATTATCAAGTTGAACTTCTTGATTTTTACCATCTAATTTCCAATCCGTAATAAAATTAGTCGGATAATTAACGGTAACATATTGCAGGATTTTTTCGGGGATAACAGAGTTTGGCAATTGAGTTTCTCCGTCAATTTCAATAATTTCTTTCTTGCGGTTAAACTCTAAATTTATATTTTCAGACAGTAAAATGTCATACGTTTTGGATAATTCGTCTCTTTCCATTATTGCTTGTGTAATGGTGTTGTTTGGGAAATGTGTTGAAACATAAGCTGTTATTTCAGTTGGAAGTTCAGATATTGTTAGTATTTTTTCTTTTTCACAACTTGTCAATGAAAAAAGAAATGCCGTAGCTATAAGCGAAATTTTGATTAAAGATTTTCTATTCATATCTTTTATTTTTTAAATTTTATTATTATTCTTTTTGATTTTTATATTCTTTTATTATAACAAACAACTTAGTTATTTGTTGTCGTTTTTAATTGTCAATTTTTATAAAATCTCCGTTCTTTTTAAATTTAAGGTCTAAATCATTGTCGAGACCGATTTGTTGATTTTTCCCCTCTATTTCCCAGTCGGTTATTACATTGTTGGGATAGTTTTTCGCAATGTATTGCCTTATTTTTTTAGGGATTACACTATCGGGTAGTTTGGATTTTCCGTCAATGTTAATTATCTGATTTTTGTTGTTGAATTTCAATTCTATTCCTTCGCTAAGAGTTATTTCATATTGTTTAGACAAACCTTCCATATCAATTTCCGATTGAATTACCGAGTGTTTGGGGAAATGATTTTTAATGTAACTCTTTATTTCGGAAGGAACTTGAGAATAAGGCACAATCTTGTCTTGAGCAAAAGATAATGATGTAAACATTGATAGGGTCAGAAATGTAATAATTTTTATTAATTTTATTTTGTTCATATTTTTTTCTTATTGTATTATGCTACTTTGTTCAAGGTTTTCGCAATCTCCTTTTTTTTATTTTTTAATAACAAATGCCTGTCAAATTTGTTGTGTCTGATTTGTGGGTTGTATCCATTTTATTCAATTTCTTTTTAAAGATTATCTTTCAGCTCATTATAAAAACTTTCCGGAAGAAAAATATTTTTCTCTTTGATTGCTTTTTTAAATAGAGGTGCAATTTCTTTTACGGTAAATCCTGCAATACCACATCCAATTTCCGTAACGAGAAATTTCAATTCAGGATGTTTTTTTGCAAAGGATATAAATTCATCAACATAAGGTTGTATGGTTTCAACTCCGCCTTGCATAGTTGGAATTGCGTATGTTTGTCCTTGCAGACCAACTCCTTTACCCCAAACCGCACCCCAATTCATAGCTAATTTGGCAGCACCTCCGCCGTGTGCACCGGCAAGATTGCTACCAAAAACAAAAACCTCATTTTCATCTAAATGTTTAATCCATTTCGGCGAAACTCTTTTTTTATTCATTTTAATTAGTTTTAATGTTATTATAATTTTTATTATTTAAATATAATTTGTTGCAATTTTCTAAAAACCTACATTGTTAATAAAAAACAGCGAACCAACGGAAATTATTATCCATAAGCTAATGCCGAGAATAAAACTTCGCGGACCTGATTTTTTGATTTCGGCAATAGTTATATTAGAACCGATAAGGAATAGTGCTATTACCATACCGCGTCTGCCAAGCCAACTGAAATGGTCGTAACTGCTTTGCATAGAAGGAAATAAATTGGCAAAAATAATGGCTAATACGAAAAACAGAATAAACCACGGAAATTTGATTGATTTTTTATCTTCCGACTTATTTACAAAAGCGATAATCAATGCCAATGGTATAATCCACAATGCACGAATCAGTTTTACCGTGGTAGCAACTTGCAGGGCTTTATCGCCGTAAATAGCTCCGGCTCCCACCACTGAGCTGGTATCGTGAATGGCGATGGCAGCCCAATTGCCAAATGCTTCTTGGCTTAATCCCAATTGGTGTCCTATAATCGGAAAAATGAAAAGAGCCACCGCATTCAGCACAAAGACAACAATCAGAGCGAATGAGGTTTGGTAATTTTTGCTGTTGATAATGGGTGCAACGGCTGCAATGGCACTTCCGCCACAAATTGCTGTACCCGAAGCGATAAGCAAGGAAGTATTTTTCTCCACTTTCAAGAGTTTTCCAAGTGCTATGCCTAAAAACATTACAACGGTAACGGAAATAATGGTCTCTATAAATCCTGTTTTCGACGATGCAATTACATCAGTTAAACTCATGCCAAATCCCATTAAAACAATGGATGCTTGCAAAGTTTTGGATGTATATTTGTGCAGGCTGTCGTGTTTAATGCCGATAAAGGAAAATACCAAACCGATTGACAATGCTACGGCAGGCGAGATAAACGGCATAAAACAGAGTGCAATAACAACAGGGTAAAGCCATTGGCTCTTTTTTATAGTTTCTACGAAGAGGGAAGAATTAATACCTTTCATATATGCTTTTTATTTTTTGCAAAAGTACAATTTTTTGCAAAAAAAGAATAAATCAAATGAAATAAATGCTTTTAAAAATGCAAGATTTTTTCAACATTATTTTATAGTTTATGAAAGAGCGTTTTCAGTTGTCCCAGAATTGAGGACAACTCATTTTCTTCTTTATTTTAAGCGGGTTTTTCATATCTACCTGGGGACAATTTGTCCCTATTTTAACGCATATTTTGCTATAGCATATAATCCGTTGAGGGTGTGCTGTTTATCAATCTTGTCGAATATTGTTGTTATAGGCATTAGTACACTACTGAGTCCTCCTGTGGCTATGGTAATGATACTTTCGGGCTTGATGTTTTCCTGTTTTTGCATATCTGCTTTCATTTGATTAATAATACCTTCGATTAATCCTTTATAACCAAACATGATACCGCTTTGAATGGACATTGTGGTATTAATACCCAAACTTGAGGATGGAATTTCCAACGGCACCGACGGAAGTTGTGCAGTATTACTAAACAGCGATTTAAAAGCCGTACCAATGCCGGGTGCTATGGCTATACCCAAAATATTAGCGTTGTTGCCTACAGCTACAAAAGAGAGAGCTGTTCCGAAATCTACTACAATACAAGCTTGGTGATAAGTTTCCCATGCTTGCACCGCATCGCAAAGCAAATCCGTACCTATTTCATACACGGCAGTAGGCGGTATGCTTACCGGCAGTTTGTGGTACATATCAGGACCTATTATAAGCGGTTTTTTGTTTAACAAACGCTGTGTTACAATTACAAAAGCTCCTATCAACTGAGGTACTACCGAACTTATGACAACGTCGGTAATCTGTTTAACATCCAGATTGTAATCTTTAAACAGGGTATTAATCAACATAAAATATTCATCACCGGTGCAATTTTGGTCGGTATTAAGCCGCCAATGCTGTAATAACTTATCTGATTCAAATAGGGCAACTTTAACATTTGTATTGCCAATGTCGAATATTAATAACATGTTTTATTATTTAGTTAATATTGTTTTTATTTTGATTAGTATTAAAATTTGATGTTTTTAGTTTTTTAATATCCTGTTCTAATTCCTTGATACTTTCAAGATGTTCTATTTGCTTTTGTGTTGTTTTATATTTATCGTACTCTTCATTTGCCTTTTGTAGTGCTAAATCGTGAGAGATGCTTCCTGCATGTTCTAAGATATTTTGACGGTTCATCGAAAGAACTTGTTTTAGACGTTCAATCCAATCTTTCATATACATGGGAATGTGTTGCGTAGCCTGAGTTTCAGCAAATGCCAAAAACTGTTCCACAATGAGCTTTAATAAGCGGATTTCATCTTCGTTTAGGTAATTTTTCCCTATTTCAATATCTTTTTTTCTAACTTTATTAGGAATAGCTGTTGAAGTCAATCCCATTTGCGGAAGCGATGCGTTGGCACGGAAATAAATCAATTCGGCGGCTGTTTTTCCACTTACTGCCCAAAGAAGCTTGTTTTGTATTTCTTTGTAAAATGCAACAGTAATTTCATCTGACGGATTATAGTCAATACTCGTAGCATAAATATCTTTAATCTGTTGATAAAAAATACGTTCCGATAGTCGTATTTCGCGGATTCTTTCAAGAAGTTCTTTAAAATAGTTCATTGAAGACCCTGACTTAAAACGTTCGTCATTCAGAGCAAAACCCTTGATAATATAGTCGCGAAGTCGTTGTGTTGCCCAAATGCGAAATTGTGTACCTTGTAGCGATTTCACACGATAACCTACCGAAATAATGACATCAAGGTTGTAGAAATTTACATAGTGACTTTGTGTTTTACCTGCCATTGCTCCGTGTTGAGTGGTTGTTCGGAATTTCCGAACAACCAGTGCTTCTTGTAATTCTCTTTCTTCAAAAATATTGGCGATATGCTCGCTAATGGTTGATTTTGCCTTGCCAAACAAAATACATATCTGCTCTTGCGTAAGCCACACTGTTTCATCGGTAAATAGTACATCTACTTTGATATTACCGTCATCGGACTGATAAATCAGCATTTCGTTTTTTTCTTCCATATTTGTAATTTTATTTTTATTGTTGTAATATATCTTGTAAAACTTGTTTTGTTTGCGTTATTCATAATGATTTTTGATTTCGAAAAATCTGCCATTCGATATCCGCAATTTCTCATATTATCTTTATATGCGATGTTGAGCGGTTGTGTTTTATTTTATTTTCTCTCCAAGTATTATTTTTGGCATTGTTGTTAAACATCGGTTGAATTGTTTGTAAAATTTTTCTAATCCGGATTTTGTTGCTTTGGCATGAATCAATTCGTTTTCAAGCTCCCAATATAAAACATAAGTTACGCTTTCCGGTTTTCTTGTCAGTCGGATTGCAGGTTCTCCGTTTTTTACCGAATTAAAGTCCTTTTGTCTATGTGTTCTTTTGATATATTTTACATCAATTACACCTTCAAAAGATTGATGATGTTTTGCAACTTCTCCAATCAATTTTTCAAATTCATCCACCTTGTCAGGTTTTACCTCATAAATACAAATTTCTGAAAAAGCACTCATTTTTTAGTCAAAATTTTATTCACATGTATTCTCAGAGTATTCAAATGAATCCATCGTTGTTAATCCTGTTTTACTTAGGTTTTCGTTAATCCAAACTTCTCCATTTACTAATTCAAATGAGATTATTCCAAGATTTCTCACGCGATACATTTTCTTTACTCTCAAATTTTCCTTACAATCTTTACATTCAAACAACTCAACGTCTGTAAAATTGATTGAATCTAAAGAATACGTATTCAATTTTGTACGTTCTGTTTCAAAAAAACCTGATTTTTTATTTTTTATTACAAAAATGATGTCTTCGTAATAATTTCCTTTTTGATCTTCAACATATCTCAACTCATTTTTAAACCATAACGAATCTGAACCACTCGTTAAAAGCATTCCGGAAACATCTAAACATCCGCAACCTGTATCGGAAATATATTCTGTTCTATGAGATATATACTTGTTTACAACTATATATTTCTTACGTGCATTTGTTGATGGATTAATAAAAACAACGGAATCGCCTACATATAGAGGGAACCAGTAATTTTCTCCTTTTAATTGGAAGTTTCTACATTTAATTTCTCTAAAGATAATCTTACCGCAAGAGAGAAATAATCCCGATGTAATTAAAAAAATAATTATTAATCTTTTCATATTGTTGTTTTTTTTGTCCTTTTTGTTAAAACTTAATATGTCTTGTTTATATTGTTATAGGGCATTTTTAATATTGTCCGCTATAAAACTTATTTGAATTGTCAAGTTCTAATTTATTGTCGGTAAACCATTTTACAAAATTATCCCATTTTTCCGGATTTGAAGAATACCAAGCATCAAAAGCGTCTTCATCACCTTTCATTAGAATCCAATGATTATATGCTTCTAAGTGTCCGGCTTTTAATATTTCGTTTTGATATTCAAAGAGAATATTCGGATATTTTTTATCGTTTCCGTTTTTAAAATATATTTCAACAAAATTTGTGCGTATTCTATCAAGTGAATTTAAATCAATGGATTTTTCATTAATCATTGCAAGCATTAAAGTCGGTTCATAAATTCCAATTCCGAATGGAAGTTTTATTTCTCCTGAATCTTGTAAATCCGTAATATTAATCAATGCATTCTTACTAAAACTTACTGAAAATGATGTGTCTGAAGTAAATTTTATTTCTTTTTTATAGGTGTCGAAAAGAAGTTTGCTTATCTCCGCAGTCCTTTTACTGTTACGCTCTAAATTCATAAAAATTTCTCCATAAATCATACCCCAAACTTCCTCTGTCGAATTACAATATATCAAAGCTGCTCTGTAATAGTTAGATGGAAATGCAGGGTCAATTTCTATTCCTTTTTCATAAAACGATAGAGCCTCGATATATTCCTTTTTTCCCCAATAAACATTGCCTTTTTCCAAATGAATCATACCCGAATTTGGGAATTTTTCAAGTCCTTTATCATAGATTTCAAATGCTTTTTCCGATTTTCCTATCATGTCATAACTGTTTCCTAATAGCTGAAATAGCCTTTCGTTTACTTCTTTATGGTTAATGTGTTTTTCAAGTATTTTAATTGCTTTTTTGTAATCTTCTTTTAAATAATGTGCATAAGCCAATTCGTAAGGATAGGCAAGTCTATCCGGGTCAAGTTTTTGAGCTTCTTTTAGAAGTTTTATGCTCTCATTAATATTGCCGTTATCCATTAGTTGGATGGCTGTTATCCCTTTTTCAAGAGCTTTTTCTTTATTGCTTTGTCCATAAGTGATTTGTCCAATTATTATGAACATTATGAGTCCTATTGTCTTAATCTTATTTCTCATTTTTATGTTGTTTTTGTTATTAATATACAGTGTTTTTTTTTAAATGCCTTATAAATCTGTTTGTACCTGCTTCCTATCCAATTACCCCGAATTCGGGGTAATTAAAATCAGGATTATTTATTCTTTTCCAAAGACTGATATAATCGGTATTCTGCTGACTGATAATTGTTATTTTGGATTTTTTTACTTGTAATGTTCTTCCTTTTGTCATAAAAATTTTAAAATTACAAAATTGCATTTTGCAAATGTATACTATTTTTTATTATCATTCGATAAAAAAATAAAAATAAGTTCGTAGAGTAAGCTAAGAATTTATTAATTACTTGGCTGAAAAGTATCTTTTTTCTTACAAAGTACTAACTATGAGAGAGAAGTCCGAAGTAGATTACTATACAATCCGTTTTTCTCGATTAATGTCTGATGATTTCCTCTTTCGACAATCTTTCCTTGTTCAAGTACAATGATTTCATCGGCAGTTGCAATTGTTGATAAGCGATGAGCGATAACGATAGAAGTTCTATTTTTCATCAACTTATTCAAAGCGTTTTGAATTAATGCTTCCGATTCGGAATCGAGTGATGAAGTGGCTTCATCTAAAATAAGAATAGGGGGATTATTTAAAATAGCTCGGGCAATGCTAATGCGTTGTTTTTGTCCACCGGATAGTTTAATTCCTCTATCGCCAACAATTGTATCGAAACCGTCTTCGAGTTCGCTTATAAAATCGTAAACATTGGCAATTTTTGCCGCATTAATTACTTTTTCTTTGTCTATATTTTTTACTCCAAATGCGATATTATTAAAAATAGTATCGTTGAATAAAATATTTTCTTGAGAAACAATTCCAAATAATGAACGTAAACTATTAAGATTAAAATCTTTAATATTAACACCATCGATTAATATACTCCCTTCTACAACATCATAGAAACGAGGTAAAAGATGGATTAAAGTTGATTTTCCGCTACCCGAACTGCCGCACAAGGCAATTGTTTTTCCTTTTGGAATGATGAGGTTGATATCGTTTAAAACGGTTTTTTCTTCATACGCAAAACTAACATTTTGAAATTCGATTTCTTTATTAAACGAAGAGATAATTCGAGCATTAGGTTTTTCAAAAATTTTTACATCGGATTGCAGTAAGGTTTCAATGCGAAGAAAAGAGGCTAATCCTTTTTTCAGATTAGCAGAAGCTTCCGAAATATTTTTCGCAGGATTTATGATTTGTGTAAATAAAACAATGTAGGTAATAAACATTTCGGCTGTAAAACGACTGTCTCCTTCAAGTACCATATATCCGCCTAAAAGAAGAATAAAAATAACAACACTACTTCCCAAAAATTCACTCATAGGCGAAGATAAATCTCTTCGACGATTAACTTTGATTATCTGTTTACTATAAGATTTATTGAATTTTGAAAAATGCTTAAACATATTGTCAATTGCATTAAATCCTTTTATGATTCGCAATCCGTAAATACTCTCTTCAGTGGTAGAAAGCATTTCGCTTTGATGAGTTTTGGCTTCGAGAGATTTTTGTTTTAATTTGCGTTGTAATCGGTTAATAATAAATCCTGCAAGAGGAAGTATAATCAAAATGAAAAGAGTAAACTTAAAATTAATAAAAAATAAGGTAAATAAAAAAAGCAAAACATTAATAGGATCACGAAAGAGCTGTTGAAATGATTGAAAAATATAAGTATCAACATCTTGTACGTCCGTTATTGCTCTTGTAAGAACATCTCCTTTGCGATTTTCAGAATAAAAAGATAAGGGAAGAATCAAAATATGAGCATATATCTTATTGCGTAGGTCTTTTATAATATTTCCTCGGATTGGAATTAATAACCAAGTGGAAAGGTAATAAAATACATTTTTAAGTAAGAAGAAAACAAATACACACGAAATCAAAATAAATAAGGCTGCAAATAATCCTTTTGAAATAATAACTTGGCTCAACAAATACTGCACGTACAGCATTAAATCGTTGAAAGAAAATGCAAGGGCAGGTTTTTCAATTACCTGTGGAATCTGATTGAAAATAAGAGATAGAAATGGTGCTAATAACGAAATAGATACAATAGAGAAAAAGACATATAAAAAGTTTAGAATAACAATGAGGATTATTTTTAAAGTATAAGGTCGTAATAAATGAAATAATTTTTTATAATCGCTCATATTATTCTTTCTCTTTTTTATAAAAATAATTATCGGAAAATATAAACTCCTCACTTAAAGTGTCATTCATGTTTTCATCGTATTGAATCCATTGATAATACAACACCTTTGATTTAGGATTATAATTTAACTGAAATTTGTCGTCAGCCGAATAGTTAAAAATCAAATAACTCAAGCTATCGCAAAAAATAGGATAGTCGAAAATTAAACTGTCCTCTGTGATTTTGATAGCGGTTATTCCTTCAAATAAACAATTTTTACAATCAGACCCTTTGAAAAAACTTAAATACATAGGATTGTCCTTGGAAGAATTAAGTCGATAAAAAGCAGTAATCGTTGCGTGAGTAAAATTATAATCATTGTCGGATTGCATGCTTTCGTTTAAAAAAGATTTTAATTTTCCACTAGGTGTACGGTATTGCAAAACGTTAATATGTGTTTTAAATGACATTCCGGCATTTTCATCCCACGAAAAAACCCGTAAATTTTTATCGGCAGAGGTCGTAATCGTTAACATTTTATGCTTAATAGAAGATTTAACACTTTTAGGGTCTTCTAAAATATTTCGTAAATAATGGGCTGCCATATAATTCAATGAATCTACAATATTATAAATGTTGTGTTCGGAAAAAGTAAAAAGTAATTCCAAGGCATTCAATAATTCATAAAACTTTTTTCGTTTTGCTTCAAAAGTAGTTTCAGGAATTTCGTATTCAAAAATTTTTTCTCGAATTGCCAAAGGGTTTTCTTCGGTTAAACTAACAATGGTAATTCCATGCAAAGGGTCTGATTTTATTAAGGAATAAGTTTCAATAGGGTCAACAATAGAGTCGTTTTCTTCTTTGGTAGCGGGTTCACGCGATTGACATTGAATGAAAAAAAGACTTGAAAAAAAGAAAATGAAGAACTGCTTAGCACAAGAAAAATTTAACTTATTCTTTACTTTTCGATAACAACGCATGATTTTTATTTTTTAATTCTGCAAATGTATATAAAATTCTTGCATAATCGGAAAAAGAAAACACATTTCTTCGTTATTTTAATGATTTACTCAAACTTATTGTTCTAAGTTTTTATCTATTTTTTCCGTATAGATTTTATTCTTAATTTTAATGCGGAAAAAATAGTTTCGGGCTGTAGTTGAAAAACGCTTGCCATTTCGCCTGCCATGCAATAACCGCAATAATCGCAGATAGGTGAAGCAGCAAGGGGACATCCATTAATGCGGGATTTGTCGGGAAGAATAAAGTTGGAAATCCAGCAATGTTTTTTAAAATTATTGTTTTTCATTTTTTTTAATCCTGCTATGGAATTGATAATGGGAAAAGCATTTTTTTTCATTAGAATAATGTCGTCAATGACTTTTTTTCGCTGTTCCCAATCCAACAATAAAGGGTCGTCTTTTCTTGAGTGAGGGGTGTAAAAATTAAGAGATATGGCTTTTATATGAGGGTTGTTTTTAGCAAAACGAATGGTATCATTCACCGAATGATAGTTTTTACTATTGATAACCATGTTTATATTCAAATTTTGATAATTGCTTTCGGCTATGTTTTTACATGCACGATCAAATACGCCTTTGCCACGTATTTCATCATGGTATTGCTGTAGTCCGTCAATGCTAACCCAAATAGAATCAGCGATTAGATGCGAAAATGGAAGTTGTCCGTTAGTTGTAACCGTAACGGAAAAAAAACCTATTTTTTTTGCAAGAGCAATCAAATCGTTTATGCGGTATTCATTGTCTTCCCACAACAGCGGTTCACCTCCTTCAAAATCAACAAAACGTGAACCTAAATTATAGGAATAAAGAAGTTCTTCTTTAATTTCCTCATAAGTTTTACGATGAGGATTGGTATGATTGTAAACAGAGCAATGTTTACACGAAAGATTGCATTCGTCGTTGATAAAAAGTACGGTTTGTAAAGGAATTTTTTTTCTCAAAAATTTCACCTTAAAAAACCAAAATCCTAAATAAAAAAATTGTTTCACCTTAACTCTTAAAAAGTTAAAAAATAACCTTATCAATTTATATTAGTAAATGTTTATAAAGCATGTAAATTCCATACAACTATCAATTAAAAAAATCATGGGTGTATGGAATTTAGTAGCAGCTTTATTAATAACAATTTTTTATTTCATTTAAAATGAAAAACCAACTTTTATCATGATTCCCCACGGGAATTTCCATTCATTTTTGTTAGTATAATCGCCTTCATCATTAAAGTACTGTATTTCAGTTTCATAAGCTTGAAAGAAAAATCCTGATGACAATGAAAATTTACGACTACGGAAACCGGTTGTCAAAGTTGAATAAATACCCATTGCTCTCTCCTTTGATATTCCTCCGAAAGCGACATTAATGTGAGGGGTAAACGATTTTAATGGATTGAAGTAATACCGATAATTAATAAATATAGGACAATAAATATTCACATCATCATCTACATCTCCACCTAATCCCAAACCTAATCCAATCCCTAAATTATGTCCGTCAATAGCAAATCCATTGACGGTTGTACCTTCAAATGATATAAAACGTTCACTGGGACTTCCCAATAATCCCCATTCGGTAATATTTGAATACTTAATTTTCTTTTCTTCTTGATTTTGTGCTTGAATAAGCATCATTGAAAAAACAAAAATGACTACTAATACTGCTTTTGATTTCATGATAAATACATTTTATTTATATAAAACTTTAATTATTTTGTTCTCTTTTTATTTTAATTTATACCTTATTTTTTGCAAAAGTATCTTTTTTTTCTTTTCATCATCATATATTTGAATATTTTTTCACTTTTTAAAATACATTTACTTGTTTTATAAGGATGTATTTCTATTAAAAAGAAAGACCTGCCTTAATCATAATTCCCCACGGAATTGCTCCATTTTCATAGGCTTGAAAAAACAATCCCGATGACAATGAAAATTTATAACTACGGAAACCGGATGTTAATGTTGAATAAAAGCCTATTCCATCCGACTGCGACATTGCTCCAAGAGCGACATTAATGTGAGGGGTAAACGATTTTAATGGATTGAAGTAATATCGGTAATTAATAAATGTAGGACAATAAATACCATAGTCATGCCCAAATCCTATCCCTAATCCAATCCCTAAATTATGTCCGTCAATAGCAAATCCATTGACGGTTGTACCTTCAAATGATATAAAACGTTCACTGGGATTCCCCAATAATCCCCATTCGGTAATATTTGAATACTTAATTTTCTTTTCTTCTTGATTTTGTGCTTGAATAAGCATCATTGAAAAAACAAAAATGACTATTAATACTGCTTTCGATTTCATGATAAAGATGTTTTATTTATGTAAAGTTTTAATTATTTGGTTTTCTATCTTAATTTTTGTCAAAAGTATAATAAATTTTTATATTTAAGAAAATTTGTCGAAATATTTTTTAATATGCATTTAATCAAACATATATGAGCATATTTTTAATAAATTCATTTTTATTAAGCTGTTGGATGGGTGTCATTATTATAGGGTTTGCTTTGTGCTAAAGCAATTATTTTAAATCCGAATCTTTTATTGTAAACAATACTACACCTTCCCATTTCGAAGTTTCATAACATTTCCATGAACTGTAATTATAAAAATGATGTATTTCCGTTCCCATTTCACGAGGAGGTCCTTCCCAATTAACCAATAAACTATCATGTCTATATACTTTAAATCCTGACAACCATTGCCTATCAGCATCAGCAAATACTTTTTTAATATCAATCTTTTTTTCTTTATCATATCTGATTTCCTTTGAATTAAATACTTCCGAAGAGTCAGGCATAAAGGTAGCATAATATGTATACATTCCTCCATCTCCAATTTCGATATTAATAGTATCTTGTGTATCATTTTTAATCGTAACATAATAAATCATGTCCGTTCGATCCCATGCAAATAAATCACATCCGAAACAACTTAAAATCAATAATAAATAAATGATAATCTTTATTCTTTTTATTTTCATAAATTTTATGTATGTCATTTAAAAAAACATTTATTTATTTTTTGTCAAAAGTATAATAAATTTTTATATTAAATAATATTTGTTAAAATATTCTTTAATATGCATTTAATCAAACATATACAAGAGCTTATTTCAAATAAATCCATAAATTTATTTTTATATTTTTATCATTTTTGTTTTGTTAAAAGCTGTTTTTTGGAAGCATTTTTAATTTTTTTGTAACTATGCATAATTTTCTTTTTAATAAAATAAATTACAACTCGAACAATTTAATCCTAAAGATTGAAAAAAAAATGCTACATTTGCCTTTCTGAAATATGATGATTTAAAAAATGAAAAAAATTGTTTTATTAACAGGGTTTATAGTATTTATGTTATTGTCAAAAGCACAATATACTACCATTGTTAATGAAAAATTTAATAGTATTCCTTCTGCTTGGACTGTCAATCCCATAGGAAGTTGGACGATTAATAATCTTTTTTCAGCAAGCAGTCCTTCTTCTATTTTAGGAACACTTCCTCAAGTAGCAGGCGATAGTATGGAAATAATAACGCCTTGGTATGATTTAAGCAACTATCCTTATATTTATCTTCAATTTAATCAAATCTGCAAGGTTACTGCCAATGATTTATGCCAAATTAAATACCAAGAGTCAATATTGCCGGGATGGAAAGTTATTCCATCGAGTAGTTACCGAGGAAAAGATCCAAGTGCATTTAAAAATGCTCGTTTTAATCATGAAAGTTATTCGGATTGGTTGCCGTATGATTCATTGGCAATGCCGGCAAATAGTTGGTGGAAAGAAGAGTTTTTTGATATTTCAAACGAAGTTTCTTTTATGCAAGTTCGATTTAAATTCATTATAAATAGAGGGAATGTGTCTGATTCGTTGTCTGCTTATGGCTGGTTGATAGATAATTTTAAAATAATAGCTTCGCAACACGAAGTGAAATTTCCTACGATTGAATTTTTGTTTCCGTCACCGGTAGATACGATGTACAATACGGGACCCTTTCCTGTGATAGCAAAGATTGTTTCACAAACCACAGCCCCTATACAACAACCGATTAAATTAAATGTGAGTTATACTTACGATAGTGTTACGACATACGATACGCTTCTTATGTCGGCAATTGAAGGAGATTCGATTTATAGTGCAGAAATTCCGCAAAAAATCTTTGGGACAAATATCACTTATACTGTTTATGCCGAAGATAGCATGAAAAATGATGCTGTGATTTCGTCTAATTTTTATATACGAAGACATTATGGAGGTTTTACAGGTTATATTACCGTAGGACTTCAAGCTGCGACCAATTTGTATAATATTTTGTATTATAATTATGATTTTGGTTGGTCGCGGCAATTGTATTTAGGAACGGAAATTAATTCGACAGGGGCGGGGGGATTAATCAAAAAAATAGCATTTTATCCAAATTCCACTTGGTCGATTGCAAATCAAAAATGTTATTTTAAAGTAGTTAATGATATTAACATAAATACTGCTAATTATATTGATCCTTTGAAAGATGGAGCAACTTTAGTGTGGACGGATAATTATACCGTTACAGCCGGGACGTGGAGTGAAATTATTTTAACTCATCCGTTTTTGCTTCCTCCGGGGAAAAACCTGATGGTTTATTGGGAAAACCGAGAAGGTACTTCTAATAATAATGTTAGTACTAATTGGGCTTCAAGCAATACATCGCCTCATTATAGAGCGGTTTATAAATATGCAGATCTTTCGTTCCCTACAAGTGCAGGAACTTTTAATTACTATCGTCCCGATATACGTATGTATATTTTAGGAAGTCCAAACGATTCTAATAGTGTAGCATTACATAGAATAGACAATCTTTACGATAGTGTAATAACAGCTCCTGCTCATCAAATGCCAATTGTCGTTACGATTAAAAATAAAGGAATTAAAGATTTAGATTCGTGTTATATCAATTGGACATTGAATGGAGTAATACAAACAAAATATGTTTGGAGAGGAAAAATTTCAAGTGATTTTAATGCTTCCGATACCATAGGCTATTATAATCCGAGACTGAATAATTACGACACTATTGTTATTTGGGTAAGTAATCCGAATGGAAAAACAGATACGATTACCTATGATGATACATTAACAGCTTATGTATTTGGAGTGAAGGAAATGGCAATAAATTTTGTTTCTACGATTCCTGATACTGTTTATAATACAGGTCCTTTTGTCGTAAAAGCTCAACTTTTATCTCGCAATAATATTCCCATACAACTTCCTGTAGAACTGTATATAGCTTATACATATAATGCAACAACGACTTATGATACAATGACAATGCGACCTATAGGCAACAATCAATTCGAGGCAACGATTTCTCAGCATATTTTTGGGACAAACATATATTATGCTATTAAAAGAAAAGATGCTTTAGGGAACGATGTTTTTGCTGAAAATCAGTTTTTTATAAAAAGAATTATTGCAAGTGCAACCACAGGCTATGTTACAATAGGTACGGATACGATTCAACAAGAAAAACTTCCACTGTATAAATATTATGATTATAGTTGGTCAAAAATATTGTTTAAATCATCGGAATTAAGTGCTTCGTCAAGTGGCGGATTGATTACAAAATTAGCATGGCAAGTGCTTTCAGCATGTCCTAATGCTGCTAATCAATATTGTTATTTTAAAGAGGTTTCAGATACTGTAGTATCGGATTTATATGAAAATCCTATTGCTAATGGAGCCGCTTTAGTTTGGACTGATACTCTTACATTGTCGGCAACAAATTGGGTTGAAATAACATTAAAGGAACCGTTTTTTCTAACGCCCGGGAAACATTTAATGGTTTATTGGGAAAACTATGACGGCAATTATGCTTATCCTTATGTTAGTTTTTATGCAACAAGCACCTATCCAAATTATATGGCTGTTAGTGATTATGAAGACAATGTTTTTCCTAATTATCCTACTGCTTATAACGGAGGTTTTGAATACAATCGTCCGAATGCTCGTTTTTTCATTATAGGGAGTATTAACGATTCTAATTCAGTAGCCTTACAATCTATAGATAGTCCAACGGAAGATTTATTAATAGATCCTAATATAACGCATATTCCTATAAAAGTTACGATAAAAAATAAAGGATTAGCACACTTAACATCTTGTAATGTAAGCTGGTCTTTGAATGGAGTTTTTCAGTCAACAAAATTATGGCAAGGTAATTTGCCCGAAGATTTTAACGACACAATTACCCTTGGTTATTATGCGCCTAATGCAGGAAAAAATAATCAAATTACGGTATGGGTAAGTTTGCCGAATGGGAAAATAGATACAATTACCTATGACGATACATTGAGTATAACTATAAAAAATCAAGCAGCGGTAATGCTCAGTCTTTCCGGACCTCAAGATACTGTTTTCCATACGGGACCATTCAACGTCAATGCTCAAATAATTTCATTAACATCTCAACCAATCGATACGAATGTAAGATTAAAAGTAGCTTATTCATATCAAAACACAACTGTTTATGATACTATTACTATGACCAATACAGGAAACGATACACTTTGGACAGCTACTTTAAAACGAAGTCCTTTTACTTCTAAAATTACTTATTCTGTAGATGTTGTAGACAGCTTAGGCAATCATGTAATTGTTGTCAATAGTTTTTATATTCAGCGTCCTATAACGTTCGATTCAATTACCACTCCGCTAATTCCATATATTGGTGGGA
>Ga0116182_1002195_pt1 | contig 19465 bp, 20 predicted proteins | sample AD_UKC077_MetaG_FD_89805 | JGI IMG/M metagenome (GOLD analysis project Ga0116182, IMG submission 89805) | Active sludge microbial communities of municipal wastewater-treating anaerobic digesters from USA - AD_UKC077_MetaG | ecosystem: Engineered > Bioreactor > Anaerobic > Digestate | place: USA...
ATATAGTAGTTTTGGGTAAAATTCATCATACAAATAAAGAAAATATTGAGATGTAATGTTTTGGACGATAAATTAGTGTCTGAAATGTTGATGTTGATATTTTCTTATTAAATAAAGAAAATAGAGAAAAGAGATGGGAAAATACAATCTCGTAATATTTATGTTTCTACTTTATTTAACGGTGGCGATGCCTATAGAGAAAATAAAAGATTAGAACCAATATATCGTTTTGATGTTCATAGTATATCTGATAAAAAACATACCGATTTTTGTATTCGATTCTTTATTAAATATCAGTCACATCAATTATATGTTCAGCAATCTTATTCTAAAAATAGTGGTGTATGTTTGTGTAAATATCAAACAGATAAAGAAATGTATGAAATAGTAGAAGAGATGTTAATAGCGACATTACGAAATAAAGTAAAGGAGAGAATTTTAAATGGATAATAAAGTTAAATCTACAAAAATTCTTAGTATTGAAGCCAAAGATTTATATAACTCAAATAATTTAAAATATGATAATCCTACTGGATATGCGATTCGTAAAGATGATAAATCAATCAATACAAAATTATTTATCAATACTCTTGATTATTCACTTGATTTAATTAAGTTAAGGGAAATTTATGAAAAGGTATTCAGGAGACACGATTTTACTTTTAGTAACGGCAGACACGATTACACTCAGCACGTTATCAATGTTAAGTTTAAATATGCACAGAAGGAATATAACAAAGTTGGTAATGGTGAATATATTCGTAATGGTTATCAGTGGAGAGATATTCAGTTACAAGACCATATTTGTATTCAAGATGATGTTCTTATTGCGATTGAAACTAATACGCTTGTTGATAAACCTTGTGAATCAAAATATCTTGGACAATATTTTGAATTTGTAGATGGAGTGTATAAGTCTAATGATAAATTCGATACAATAAAAACGAAGTCTGAATTACGAGAATATCTATACGAAAACGGATTTATATGTGATGGTATTAAATACATAAGATGGAAAAGAAGTTCTGGTAGTAGTAGAGTTGGCAAATGTTTATTTATCAATGAAGCATTATATAAGCGTATGCACAAGTGGGAAACCTGTGGCTTATCGCTTAAAGAAGGCTGTGAAATCGACCTTGCTGCCTTAGAAGCATACATATCATTAACATCAAGTAGTATTATAGATACATTGGAATTAAAACCTGAGAATTTTCTTGTAGTAGACGATTATGAATCTACATTTACCGATACTGTTGTTGGTGTACAGTTTGAAAACGGACAGTTGATTGCTAAAGAACAAGACTTTCAGATTACAAATTCTATATTTGATGGTGAAACGCTTCTTGATGAAAGTTGCTTCCCAGAACAGTATAAACAGTATTCTATGCTCCTACTTAGACAGAGAATGTTTAAATCAGCTTGTTTTAAAACAAAGATACAGAAATGGTTTGCAGATAATAATATTACTGAAATATCTCAACTTAATGGATTTACAGTAGCAAAAAATATATCGGATATAAAAGTAATAACAACGCCAAGTAGTATTAAATATGTAAAGTTTGGTACTTTGCAGAAGTGGTTTGATATTTTAGAACCAACATTTGGTATAGTAAAACACGAGAAACCTACGCATTACTTTGATGGAAGAAAAGTGTCTTGTCATTATCAGCTTCTTAATACTCTGCAAATTTCAGAAAAAGAAGTAAACGATTTATTAGAGCCATCTCTTGATTATATTACCAAAGTTAGAAGTGACCCTGCCGTATTAAGGTATCATATTAATTATCCTTATGAAGAAATGGATATTACCCCTCTTAATTCTAAGAATGAAATCATATTTAAATTGCTTGGTATGAATGCTAATTTTGCTAAAACTCAATTATACTATGACTTTAGAAATGATTTAGTTAAGTCGTTAATAAGAGAACTAAAAAAAGGACATATTCTTGTTAATGGTAACTACTCTACCCTTTTAGGCAATGGTTATGAAATGCTTCAGCAAAGTATCGGAACTTTTGAAGGCAAGAGTATTATTGGTAAAGGCAATATACATAGTAAGAGGTTTGAATACGATAAAATTATTTTAGGCTCTCGCAGTCCTCACGTTTGTTCAGGTAATGTTCTATTGGTTAATAACGTGGCTTCTGATGAAATTGATGAGTATTTTGATTTATCTAATGAAGTAGTTTATGTAAATGCTATTGAAGAAAATATCCAGCAGAGACTTAACGGGTAAACATCATGCCCCTTATTGTAGTAATACAATAATGAAAATTTGGTGAACCTGTAAATACAGGGTGTCTTATTTTAAATAAGGCTAACGGCAAAAATCTAAGGAAATTAATTCACCTATTAAAATGAGGTGAAATTAAATGACAGAAATATGGAAAGATATACAAGGATATGAAGGTTTTTATCAAATAAGTAATTTAGGAAATGTAAAAAGTCTTGAACGAGTTATAGATAAAGGAAATGGTATTTTACAATATAGAAAAGAAAGAATCATGAACAAACGAGAAAGCGTTGATGGTTATTATATTGCAAAATTGAATGTTAATAAGAAATCTAAATCTATTGCGATACATATTTTGGTTGCAAGACATTTTATTGATAATCCTAATAATTATCCTGAAGTAAATCATAAAGATTGTAATAGAAAAAATAATCAAGTTGATAATTTAGAGTGGTGTACACACCAACAAAATGTGGAGTATAGTAAACAGTTAGGACATTATAAAACCAAATCGGGTTGTGATAATCCTAACTATAAAAATGACACATTAAAGATAAAATATAAAAATAATCCTACATTGGCTAAAATTAATAACAGCAGACCAAGGGAACAAAATGGACGATGTGTTAAAATTAGAATGATAAACAATGATGTTATAAAAGATTTTAACTTTATCGGAGAAACTGCTGAATATTTAATTGTTAATGGTTATACAAACGGAAAGGTCAACTCAATCAGAAGTAATATAACTAACGCCATTAAAAATAACAAAAAATATTTAGGATGTACATTTGAAAGACTTTGATTGTGAATTAATTTCTATGACAATGCCGTGCCAAGCCTCATAAGAGGAAGGTGTAACGACTATCCCTTGGCGGTGAAATCCCGCAATAGGAGTAGGGCTGAGTGAAACTCTCAGTGGGAGAAAACCCCTTAAATCGAAGTGCCAGACACGGAGAAATCCACTAAACCTATGAAATGACATAGGGTGATGAAATAGTCTAAACCCACTATTAAATTAGTGTTAAAGTATCGGGAAATCGAGGGTATAATTGGTGATTATGATTCCGACTCCATTCTATTAACAGACAATCAAATGTTCATAAAAGCAGCTCAGAAAAATTATGATAAATTTAAAGTTCCTACCTGTTTCGTATCAGCAAAGAAAATTAAACGCTATTATACCAACGAGCAGAAGGCAGACCTTGACGTTAAGACAAGTGTTAATAAGATTGGAGAAGACATTAATCTGTCACAACAACTTAATAGCTTATTCTGGCAACATATTCACAATGGTGAAACTTTTGAAGATAATGCAGAACTGTATTATGATATATGCAAACTTGCGGTTCTCTCTGGAATTGAAATTGATAAGGCAAAAAAGGAATATGAAGTAGATGTTTGCAAGGAGTTAAACCAAATAAAAGAGAAATATAAAATTACTAAATTGGTTAAGGATAAGAATGGTGAAACTACTGAAAAAGTAGTAAAGCCGATGTTCTTTAAGATGATTACCATAGAAAATGGTTATGATATAAGTGAACGACATTTATATAAATATTTTGATACACCTATGGACTATCTTCAGAAAAGAGTTTCTAAATTTAATTTTTATCAGTCAAGGGAAAATAAAGAAGATATAATGCCATTTTCAAGTATTATAAAAAATATTAATGTTCCCAACAGACAGGGATATTATTATGCTCAAAAGGATAGAATTATTTCAATAGTGCGTGATACCAATAAAAAACTAAAAGAGTTATATAAGGATTATGATAAAAAAACAAAAGAAGAAAAACAAGATATAAAATTTATTGCATCAGAGATTAAACAAGAGTGTATTGAATACATAAATGATATGTCAGTTTGCGATGCAACAATGTATTTATTATTAACAGCATTAGATAAAAAAGAAAATAGAGATGTTAAGCGTAGAATATTTTTAACCTTATTTGGCACTCCAAATAAAACGTTTTTTAAAATGATTGTAGATAATCAGGGAAAAATAAATGAATTATACGAGTGTAATAATGGTAATATTGAATTATATGATTTAAGATTTAGTTTAAAATAATTTTTATGGTGAGAAGCAAAGCACAAACTTCTCACCTTTTTTATTGAAAAACTTGCAAAAATTTACGATTTTTATAACGAAATTATATTTTATGAAATACTACAAATGGCTTTGTTATGCGGTTTGTGGCATATAGCCCAAATTTCCGTATATGGAGAGAATATAATCTCCCAATATATCATATCGCACAGGACTTGTAAAGTCAATGTGCAAAATTACAGAAATTTAAGGAGAAAAATTAAAGTGGTTGAAATTACCAAAGACACAGCTATGTTTATCAGAGAAAATGACCCGAAGGTTTGTATCGTGAAAACTATGAGTGGGCATACATCGAAACGGGGCAAGTATTATGTCGAGGATAGTACAGCCGTGTCAAAACTTCTCTCAGAGTATAAGAAATCTGAGAAGATTATCGAAGAATATCCTGTTTCTAAGTAAACAGGGGTGCGTAGGCACTAACTTATATGAAAAGGAAATATTTATTTATGGAAAATGAAATTCGTATTGCTATTCCACAGGAAGTTGAAAATCTTCAGCTTCCATCGCCTGAGTTGATAACTTATTATCGCAATCTTGAAAATAGAGTCCTGTGGTTAGATAGCGATGTAAATGATTATTGGTTGGAATTTTCAAGAAAGATTATCGAATGGAATAGAGATGATAAGGATATTCCTATTGAACAGAGAAAACCAATTCGTCTTATGTTCTTCTCATACGGAGGCTCACTGGATATAAATAATGCTTTGATAGATACTATCAAGTTATCTAAGACACCCATATATGGAATAAATGTAGGTCAGGCTTGTTCCGCAGGCTGTTTCATATATCTTGCTTGTCACAAGAGATTTGCTTTTCCTAACGCAACATTTCTTATTCACCAAGGCGAAGGTGATGGATTTAGCGGTACTTATGCACAGGTAGTGGCTGCTGTTATGGAATATCAGCGTAAGATTGAAGAATTAGGAATATATCTTAAAGATAATACTAAAATACCAGAAGAAGTTCTTGATGAAAGGATTACTACCGAGTGGTTTATTTCTGCACAGGAAGCTGTAGAATATGGAATGTGCGATAAGATTATAGATAGTCTTGACGAGGTATTATAATATGGCAATTCGTTTTTATGATACCAACGCTATCATCTCAGACTGCACAGATATTTCAAACGTTATAATCAGTTCAAAAACTCTTGAAGAGTTGGAGAATATCAAGAGTAGTTCTCATAAGGACAATGATATTAAATATAAGGCTCGTGTTGCCGTCAGAGCAATTCGTGAACAGAAACCTGAAATTATTGTTGTTCAGAAGTCTGATTATGATAAGATTGAAGAGCTTGGTCTTGAAATTACTAATGATAATTTAATTATTGCTTCGGCTTGGAGATATTCACAGGAAAATCCTATTGTATTCGTAACGCATGATGTGTTGTGCAGTTTGATTGCTGAGAAGTATTTTGGGTTGAATGTTGAAGAATTAAAGTTAAAAAATGACGATGTTTACAAGGGATTTAGAGTAGTTCAGCCTACTGACGAAGAATTATCGCAGGTTTATAGTAAAGATAATTGCGAGAATATTTTTGGCTGTCTTGTTAATGAATATGTAATTATCAACGATAGTGACGGCAATTTTTGTGATGTAGTAAAGTGGACTGGTGAGAAATACGCTACATTAAATACTAAACCATTTAAATCAAGGGCTTTTAGTAATGTAAAACCGTTAGATGAAATTCAACGTTGTGCCTTTGACAGTATTGTTACCAATGATATTACAGTTTTATACGGCAGAAGTGGTAGTGGTAAAACAACTATTCCTCTTTCATATATAATGAGTAACGTTGAAAACCAAAAATATAAAAAGTGTGTAATTATATATGATTTTGAAACACTAAAAGGTGCAAAAACTCTTGGCTTTACTCCGGGCACTCTTAATGAGAAAATTATTACTCAGGGTGCAATAGGCAATATCCTTAGTAGTAAGTTTGGTGATATGTCAGAGGTCGAAAGACTTATGGCTTCTGGTATGATAGAAATTATACCTACTGCTAATATAAGGGGTTATGAAATATCTTCTGACGAGATTTGTTTCGTGACAGAGGGTCAGAACCTTGATACATATACTTTAAAGACTATCATTCAAAGATGTAAAGCTGGGGCAAAAATAATTATTGAAGGTGATATTATTGAACAGCACGATAATAATAGAGAAGTTGGTCTATTAAAGATGATTGAAGTATTTAAGGGATATAAGAGTTTTGGTTGTGTAAAGTTAAAGAATAATTATCGTAGTGAAATTGGCGAATTAGCTGATAGATTATAAAGGAGTAAATACAAGTGCAAACAAAATGTATTTTTACCCCATTTGTAGCAAGAAATCTACTTAAAATGGGTAATCCCATCGTAGATATTAAACCTGTTATGACCTGAGTGCTGTAGTTGATAGTTTTATAGGTCAGGAAGGTATATCGCTTTCTATCGGTGTAGATGATGATGTACATACTGTTACGGAGGAATAATGACTAAATACAAAAGATTTGAAGGCGAAACTGACGAAGAACTTATCTATAGAATTACAGGCGAAAAGGATAAAATAGGTTCTTGGCAAGGAGTAGCTGATATTCTTAATGAATTACTCGGAACTGAATATACGGAGTCGAAATTCCGTAAACAGAGACAGGCATTTGATAAGATGTTTGCTTCAAACCAATCTAAATTTTCTAATGATAAAGCAATACTTGACGATATTGCAGAACAGCGTAGAGAGCTTGCCAAAGAAAGAGTTAAACTACAAACTGAAAAATTGGAATATAACCGTTGGTTAAGAGAAGAAGCAAGAGATGAGTTAATCACTGAAAAAATTTGTGATGCTGTCAATTCTCTTGTACCTTTGGATATTCCTGAATATATTACACCTGTACATAATACTCGTGCTTATGCACTTGTTTATGGTGATGAACATTTTGGCGTAGAATATGAACTTAAAGGATTATTTGGTGATATTATTAACGCATATAGTCCTGAAATCTTTGAAGAAAGAATGTGGGATTTATTTCATCAGACAGTAGAAATAGTTCAAAAAGAAAATATTGATACGCTTAACGCATTTAATATGGGTGATTTAAATGATGGTATATTAAGAGTTTCACAGTTAATGAAACTTAGGTACGGTGTTGTTGACGGAACAATTAAGTATGCTGATTTTATTGCTAATTGGCTAAATGAACTGACTAAATTTGTTAGGGTTAAGTATCAGTCAACAAACGGCAATCATTCAGAACTTCGTATGATTGGTCAGCCAAAGGGTACTTTTACAGAAGATAATATGGGTAAAGTTGTAACAGAATTTATCAAAACTCGTCTTAAAGATAATCCTAATTTTACTTATATTGAAAATCCAACAGGGTTTATTTATGCACAATTGGCTTGTAATACTGTTTTAGGAATACACGGCGAAGTAAAAAATATGAAAACTGCTATTGATGAGTTTTCAAGAATTTATAATGTTCCTATTCAGTATTTGTTAGCAGGACATTTACATCATAACAAAACAGAAGAAATTGGTGTTAATAGTGAAGTAATAAATGTTGGCTCTATTATCGGAGTTGATAGTTATTCGTTATCTTTGCGTAAAACAGCTAATGCTTCTGCTAAGTTATTAGTATTTGAGCAGACTAAAGGAAAAGTTTGTGAATACACATTAAAATTAAATTGATTGAAAGGAAATTTAAATAAATATGGAAACATTAAATAGTTTTATTAGAAAGTATGCAGAACTTCATTCTATCCCTATGACACAGGCGAGAGCTGAGATTGAACGTTTTGAAAGTGCATTTAAAGAAATAACAGTAGAGAGTGGCGGTGTTGACCTTCGTGGATTTATTAAGTCCGAAGTTGTTAATGTTCCTGCTAAGAAAGGTCGCAACCCCAAGACTGGCGAGACTATCGACATTGCACCTAAGAAGGTTGTAAAGATTAAGATTTCTTCTAAATTCAAGAATCTGGAGGAATAATACATAATGGGTAAATTTTCTCGTAATCGTGAATACACTTTTGTTTCCCTTGAAGAACTTATTTCAAGTGTCATCGAAGAATACAATGACGGTGCTAATGTAGATATTGTTCTCCCTTGGGAAGAAGTAAATGATGTGCTTGTTGCACTTATTATTACAGGCAAGTTTAAGCTGTATTGCGTTGATTTTGGTCTGCCTGAGATGTACGGGTATGGCTATGAATACAACATATCACTTAGTCACCTTGACGATGATTCGTTGTTTGTAGAAAAGGTGTATAGGATAGATAAAGATGATTATTTAACATTTTGTAATGATGCAACAGATGTTACATTTGTATCTGCTGGTGTAACAAAGGTTTGTTATGATAATATTGTCGAAGACGGTTGCAACACTGTTCTTTATGATATCGAAGACTAACTAATTTCATAAATACCTCCTGTGGGCGGTCGGTTGCAATAGTGGCTGACTGCCCATTATTACACCAATATAATTGCACGAGATTATATTGATGACCAATGAACTCAACACGGACACACCACGTCCGTACCACGTTGAGTCTTTCAAACTCTTTTAGTAAATTGACGGTAGTTTTTGCTCCCTTTACTACCGTCTATATTGCGGAATGGAGAAGTTAGTATCTCGTCAGCCTCATGGGCTGTAGGTCGTTGGGGCAGAGCCAACTTCCGCACCCAACATTGCTGTTTACCAGCACTTTAAAAGACATAGGGTTTTACACCCACGGGTATGGTTTATGAACTTTTGTAGCCCCGATAAAAAAACAAAAGTTACACTTATGTAAATCTCAGAATTATATATGCAGTTACCCCGATGAAAAGGTTGTCAGCCTTTCGGGACACGATTGTAATGAATGTTTATGGAATGATAGTTTTGTAAGCAAGTCAAATTTGTATATGAAAGTATACAAGACGAGAGGAAAATCCTCAAATTCAGTTGTGGTGCTAAGAGTTGTTGCTTCAAAAGGTACAGAACTTGTCGCTGTGGCAATAGACGCTCCTGTGGAGAATAAGCCTTATACTAACGAGTGGAATCGCAAAGTCACTAAGGTAATCCAAAATAACACAGTTTGCTTTGATGCTTGAGAAATCAGGCTATAAGACAAGTCGCTGGTTAAAGTAGGGATATGGCAGTATTGGAACAAATCTTTTAAAGAGTAATAGCAAATATTACATATTGCAAAAGAATTTCAAATGCTGAATGACTCCTGAAATCTGCGTGTAACCAATCACGCACGAGCATTGAGAGTAATCTACGGTAAGAAGCTATAGGGTCGCTACCTGTAGTTCAGCCTTATCGTCTCGTTGACTGAAAATTGGAGAAAACAATGGAAGTAGGGCGAAGGCTCAACTGTGTATATAATTGTGGGATTTATTTCTTGCAAGTCGAAACAGAGACTATAAACCTGTTTCCAAGACTTATGTATAACAAGGTATGTTCCTGTTGGTCTAATTCTGCTTTAGACTGTTCTTCTATATGCAGATTTAGAGTAAATTATAATCTTACTCTCCTTTGGGCGTGGCGAAATGTCACGCTCTTATTTGTTTATAAATAAATTACAAAACAAGAAGGAGAAATGAATTATGTCAAATGAAATTAAGATTTTTGAGAATGAAGAATTTGGTTCTGTAAGGACACTTGAAATCAACGGTAAACCCTATTTTGTGGGTAAAGATGTAACTGATATTCTCGGATACCAAAACGGTAGTCGAGATATAAATCGTCACGTAGATGAAGACGACAGAGAAAAGGTTATGATTTTTGATGGTAATCAAGATAAGGAATCTATTATTATTAACGAATCAGGTCTCTATAGTCTTATCCTTTCAAGTAAACTGCCAACTGCAAAGAAGTTCAAACGTTGGGTTACGTCAGATGTACTTCCTGCAATCCGCAAAACAGGTAGTTATTCTATTCAAAGCAAACCTGATAGTTATACAATTGAAGACCCTGCTGCAAGAGCAAGACGTTGGGCAGAAGAACACGACAAACGCAAGCGTGATTATGCTGAAGTAAATGGATATAAATTATTAGAAATATGGTATTATGACTACGACAGAATAGAAGAAATTTTAAATAAAGAACTGGAGGTGAGATAATGCCACGAAAACCAAAGGTAGAAGAAAAACCTAAAGTAGAAAAAAACAAATATATATGCAATCGCTGTGGCATTGAAAAAGTAGAAGATAAATTCTTTTTAGCTAAATGGTCTAAAATATGGAATACTACAAATAAACGTGCGCCTATATGTAAGGAATGTATAGATGAATTATTCTCAGAATACACCAAACGTTATGAATCAGAGCGTATTGCCTTGATTATGTGTTGCCATTATCTCGATATTCCTTATTATAGAGTTCTTTATGATAGCATTGTAGAAAATAATAATTTCTTTAATGTAGGTTTATATTGCCGACAAATAAATCTTGGGCAATATCAATACAAATCATTTATAAATACACTTGTAGACGGTGAGTTACAAAAAACAGATGAAGAAGCAAAAGAAGAGCGTGAAGCAAAATGGTCAAAATCTGATAAACAGAATATGAATTTTGCAATAAGCACCTGTGGCTATGACCCTTTTGATAACTGTGGTATGACTGATAATGACAGAAAATATTGTTTTAATATTCTTTCTGGTTATTTAGATACTGAGGGTGTAACTCAGGACGGTCATAAAATTCAGTCGATTATTCAGATTGTTCAATCTCAGCTTCAATGTAGAAAACTTGATGAATTTATAAATGCTGAGTTGTTGTCTACTCACCCAGACGAAAGTAAAATCAAAACTTGGTCAACAACCAAAAAACAATTGCTTGATAGTATTGCTAAGATAGCACAGGACAATAATCTATCATCTGCATATAGTCAGAACACAAGCAAGGGTGCAAATACACTTTCTTATAAAATGAAAGAAATGGTACTTAATGGCTTTGATGAGGTAAAAGTAAATTTATTTGATATTGAAACATCAGAAGCTATGAAACAGATTGCCGATATTAGCAATCGTAGTATTATGGAACAAATTACTTGGGATTCTAATGATTATACTGAGATGATTAAAGAACAACGTGAAAAACTCTTAATGTTACAAGACGAAAACGGGGAATTGAAAGAACAAAATAGAATATTACAAAATCAGATTATTGATTTACAAAATAAAAAGAAGAGGTGATTCGCACTATGGATTATATGGTACGAAGAACCGATAAAGAATTAAGTCAGCGCAGGTTAGAAGAATATGCAAACTTTTCAAAAATAATAAATGCTGGCAGACAAAATCCTATATGGTTTAGCGAATTTATGTATGGTGTTAAACTAATGGATTATCAAAAATGGGCATTTATGGAAAGTTGGTATAAACCATTTGTATTATGGCTTGAAGGACGAGGTGCAGGTAAAACAACTTTAGCTGCTGTTTTCTTACAGACAAAAATGTTACTTATACCTGATTATAAGGTTTTCATCTCAACCAATTCAGCTCAACAGAGTATTGAAGTTTTCAAAAAAATCGAAGATTTGGCTTTACAGAGAATACCATCTTTTAAAACAGTAACGGATATTTTTGCTAATGAAGTTGATAAGGGTGCTAATAGTGAAACAGGCTTTTTACATAATCCAGCAGGACATTCATTTAAGTTATATAATAACTCTGAACTTGTAACATTATCTACAAACCTAAATGCTATTAGAGGTAAACGTGGAAGCGTATTCTACGACGAAACTTCGTGGCAGACGGCAGAACAGATGGCTGTTACAGAAAACTTCATTAACGTTGATTCAAGTTTTGGACTTGGTACTACTAAAAATGCTCATAAAGACCCAATTCAAATGCCATTGCAACTATTATATGCTTCAAGTGCAGGAGATGTAACATTCCCATTTTATGAAAAGTATTGTACTTTTTCTAAAAAAATGTTCTTAGGAGATAAGAATTATTTTGTATGCGATATTAACGCTGATACTGTATTAAATCATTCGACTGTTGACGGTGTTAAAATAAAGTCACACCTTACAAAAGAACAGATAGATAAGGCAATAGAGGAAGACCCTGAACTTGCGGAAAGAGAACTTTTTAATAAGTTTAGAAAGGGTTCTGGTGCTAATGCAGTAGTTAAAATGGAAGTATTAATAAGAAACTCTGACGTAAGAGTTCCTTTATTATATAATGATACAGGCAAGAAAAGGTTTATATTTTGCTATGACCCTGCCCGTAATTTCGATGGTTCAATATTAAGTATTTACCAAGTTATGGAAGATAAAGACATTGGTTATTGGTTACAACTTGAAAACGTTGTTTCTATGGTCGATACTAATTCTAAAAATAAAACTCCCCTTCCTATGCCTGAACAGTTAGAAATTATCAAAGAACTAATGATTAAATATAACGGTGAAAAGTCGGCTGAATGGGAAAATATTGAATTTTACATTGATGCTGGTTCTGGTGGTGGTGGAATTAGTGCTATTGCAGACCAGTTGATGTCTGATTGGACTGATAAATTTGGAGGAAAGCATAGAGGTATTATTGACCCTGAACATAAGCAGTATGAAACAGCAAGAAGGAAATATACAAGCAGTATGCCTATTGTTCATCTGATTGACCCACAGAGTTATAAAAAGATTATATATGATGCTTTGCAGAAAATGAGTAATCTAAATTTGATTAAATATACTGATTATGATAATAAGGATTACTTAATGTTACAAGACGAAAACGGGGAATTTACTGAATATAAACTGTCTGATGAAGAAAAATTATCTCTTGTAAATATAAATCTGCTTAAAACAGAAGTATCGTATATGTGTAGATATGACACTCCAAATGGTGGCGTTCAGTATGAATTAGCAAGAGAAAAACGTAATACAATGCACGATGACCGTGCTTATACTGCTGCTATGGCAGCTTTTGCTCTTGCTAAATTGAGAAGAACTGATTTATTACAAAACCCTAAATTAAAGAGAGATATAACATCTCTCCCCTCTTGTGTATCAGCAATAAATTTCTAATAGAAAGTAGGTGAAATAATGGACGATAATGAAAAATTTGATGTAATAATTTCAACAGATATACCAGAAGATAACACAGTAGTTCTTACTACATCTGAAATGGGTAAACAATGGCTTGAAACAGCTATGAAAAATTATGACGCTGAAAATAAAATTTATTCAGCATATCTTAATGATTTATCATCGGGAAATCCTATTATAACAAAAGAAATCCTTGATGGGCTTGCAGTAAATCCACAAAATGATTTAGCCAAAGTTATGAAAATAAATGATATTGTGCGAATTTATGTAAATAAAGATTGGATTATTGGTAAGGTTGCAGAAGTAATAGATACAAACGTTAATTCTGAATATAGATTGTCATATAAGGATTTTACTTTGGATAAAAAGAAATTATCACAGTTAAACGAGTGCAAGGAAATTATATCAAATTTTAATGATGAAATTAATCTTAGAAGACTTATTAAAAATTCTGTACCTACCTCTTTTATAGAAGGTAATTATATTACATATTGTCGTGTAATGGATAATAGTCATTATAACATATCTTGGTATCCGCTTGGGGTTGCTGAGGTATCTGATTATGATGTAAATGGTGAGCCACAAATTCTTATCAATATGAAAGAACTTCAATCTCGTCTTAGAAAGACTATTAAAAAGACTAAGAAAAATACTGCTTTATTTTTTGAAAAACTTGAAGCTGAAATTAAAGCCAACTACCCTCCCGAAGTTTATAAGGCTTATATTGATAAAGACCCCTATGCAAAACTTGATTGTAAATGGTCGGGTGATATGAGGTTAAATAATCAGAATAGAAGATATGGTGTTACACCTATATTCAGAGCTTTATATCCAGCACTTATGCTTGAACAGTTTGACGATACTGATAGAGTTAATGCTAAAGCAAAGGCTAAGAAGTTTATTGTTCAGTTGCTTAATGAGAAGTTACTTGGTAATGATAGTGAGATAAGAGATAGTTATGAAGAACAAGCATTTGCCCACGATAACCTTATGAAAGCATTTAAGCAGAAAACAGTTCTTGTAACTACTCCAGCTTATGTAAAAGATATAAAGTATGTTGAACCAAGTACATCTAATACTGATAGTGATACCGTAACAAATTACGTTAATCGTGAATTGTCTACATTGGGAATTTCATTTTTAATGAACTCTGATGGAACAGGAGCAAGCGTGGCAAGTATTTCATTAGACCAACTTATGAAAACCATAAATTGCATTACTGAACAATTAGAGTTTATCGTTGAAAAATGGTATAGAAATGTTCTTGTTGAAGCAGGATATAGTGCTGAATTTGCACCTACTATTCGTATTCTTGATAGTGAACTTCTTGAAATGGACGTTAAGCAGGATTTGGCTAAACTCCTTTATTGTAATTTCAATTGTTCTATGGAAACTGCACTTTCTATTCTTGGACTTGATATTAACGATGAAAAGGCTAAGAGAGAAAACGAAAATAAAGAAAAAATTCACGAGACATTCTTCCCACGTTCTACTGCATATACTTCATCTGGAAAGGGCGATATTTTACCGCAAGATGTTGATAATAAAGGTGGTAGACCTAAAAGTGATAACGTAGATACGGTTGGCAAACAGCAATATGATGAACAGTACAATAAAAATGAAAGAGTTTAAATGCCCTTGTTGTGGCGAAAAATTTTATATTGAATTAAAAGAGAACGGTGATATTATCATCGTTCCTTTTATTTTGCCTAAAGAAGATTTAACTTCAATAGGGATATATGATTTTGGGACGAAAGGTGGTGAGAATAATGAGTAATTATGAAATGTCCTCTAATGTTATTGAACTTTCGGAACATAAAACATATATAGAACTTACAAGACGACTTTGTTATTATGATTATCCCAATTTAAATGGTGTGCAACTTAATAGTGATACTGCGGAAGAAAAAGCACAATCTCTTTTAATGCAACCCGTAGTAGCAAAATATAAAAGGATTAGAAACAAAGATGATTTAGGCGGTCACGAATGTTCTGTTGATAATAATGGCAATGTTACATTTGGTACAGTCCCTATTGGTGTTAATGTAGCTGTTGAAATTAAAAACGATACTGTAAATATCAATAATAATACTGTTGAAACACCTTGTCTGTTTGCAACAAGTAGAATTTGGACAAGAAATAAGAATGTATGTTCAGCAATTAAGAGACTTTTCGCAGAGGGAAAACTTCATTCTTCTTGGGAAATTCTCACCGAAAATGCTGAATATGTAAACAATGTAAAAATTCTAAAGGATTATGTTTTTGAAGCTGATGCACTTTTAGGCTCTACGTCTAATCCTGCGTATGGAGAATGTGCCACTACATTATGTGTTGCAAGTGCAGAAGACCCAGAAATATTATTGTCCGAGGCAATAGCTAATGACTTTAATATAGATAATTCTGAAACAAAGGAGGACAAAACTTTGAAGATTAAAGAAAATGAATCCGTAGTTACATCTGAGAATGAAAACGCAGATGTTGTTACTGATGAAGTTGTTGAAACATCACAGGAAACTGAAAATGTAGAAACTACTGAAACAACCGAAACTGTTTCTGAAACAGAAGAAGCAAAGGCTGAAAAAATTGAAGATACAACCGCTGATGAAAATACTGAAAAATCAGAAGAAAGTAATTCTGATAATACAGATACATCAAATGAAGAGGTTGTTTCTGACACAGATACGATAATTGCTAATCTAAAGCAGGAAATAGTTGAAAAGAATGATGCTATTATTAAAGCAAATGAGGAAATAGCAAACCTCAAAGCAGTAAATGAATCTCTCGCACAGTATAAAGAAATGTACGAAAAGATAGAATCTGAAAAGGCTGCTGATGAACTTGCTAAAAAGAAAAAGTGTCTTAGTGAATATGCAGTTAAGTCTGGTTATATTTCATCTGAGGAAATTGAATCGTCCGAGGAAATTAAGAAACTTATTGAAGCTGTTGACGAAAATGGCATCAAGGCAATTATTGTTGATAGACTTATGGCTCAGAAGAACGATGTTGTAGTAGAAACATCTGAGATGGCTACTCCTGTTACTACCGAGGTAGCAAGTCTTACTTGTGATGAAGTAAGCATTGAGACATCTGATTATAAGTCTGTAATGAAGAAATTTTTAGGAAAATAAGAAAGTGAGGATTTATTATGTTTAGAGTTCTTGAAGACATTAATGCAAAGAACGCAGATGCTATGTACTCCGCTGGCTCTGCTATGACTATCGGTATGGGCGTTGTAAAGGGTGCTAATTTTGAAGCAGATTTCCCTTCTGAAGCTACTGCTACTGATGTGTTTTTCGTAACTAAGGAGATTATTCCTACTGGTCTGGACACTCTCAAGGGTGAGATTTCTGATTATGCTCTTGAAGCAATTGTAGATGGTGAAAAGGTTGTTCTTGTAAAGCCTATTATTGGTGAGATTTATTGGACTGACCAGATTGATAGTGGTATTACAAAGGACGATTATGTTGTTGTAGGTGCAGACGGTAAGTTTGAAAAGGCTACATCTACTGCTAAGTCCAATCTCAAGGTTGTTTCTACAGAAGTTAAGGACGCAGGTACTCACGCTGGTATCGCTATCGAAGTTGTAGATTGGGCAACCGTTTAATTTAAATTTGAAACGAAAGGAGATTAGAAATTATGTCTACTAAGATTGAAATTGCTGAACTTATGGAAAAGAATGGCACAATGTATGATTGGGCTGAAAAGGTAAATAGAGGTGTTTCTCTTACAGCAGAAGAAACTGAGATTTCTCAGGTTGTTGATGCTTGGGCAAAGGAAATTGGTACTAAGGGCAAGGATAACGATAATGAAATCGCAGAATTTATTATCAAGACCATCACTGACCCTGTATATAACAAGCCTGATGCTCTTATTGAGAAGATGTTTGAGATGGCTTCTATCGGTGAGTTTGATGATTATGTAATCAATAAGACACCTAAGAATACTCTTGTGGCTTACGAGTCTGCAAAGGGTGGTAATGTTTACAAGTCTTACATTGATACTTCTGCACTTACACCTACTTGGAAACACGCACAGGTTGAGACTGAGATTTCTTATGCACAGCTTAGACGTGGTGGTTTCAAGAATATTGCTAATATGGCTGTGTTTGCTAAGGAAGCACTTGATAATAAGAAGATTAAGGACGTGTTCTCTGCTCTTGATACCGCTATTGCTGGTGGCGATCAGGTATTCGCAGTAACAGGTGGTGAATCTTCTCTTACAAAGATTGTACTTGACCAGCTTTCTCTTTATGTTCTTGACCATCTTGCAGACGGTGATGCTGGTATTATATTCGGACTCAATAAGTATGCACAGGCTATTGCTAATATGTCTGGTTATACTTCTTATATGAGCAGCGCAATGAAGGACGATTACAATAGATACGGTCTTGTTAAGGAGTACGGCGGTTGTCTTATCGGCGGTTTCTCTGGCGCAAGAAAGGCTGCTGATGGTGAGCTTCTTATACCCGACCGTCGTATTTTCGGAATTTCGGGAATTATCGGTACGCTCTGTGACCGTGGTGAGATTAGAGTTTACGAGACACTTGATAACAATAAGGAAAGAGTTTCTCTCAAGTTTACTGGCTACGAGTATGGTATTAAGATTACAAACCCTGAGAACGTAGCAAAGATTACATTTACTGCGTAATTAATTAAAAATATTAAATCTACATATAGGGCGATTGATTACTCTGTCGCCCTTAATATGTATTTATTGAAAGGAATTTATTATATATGTCGATTAAAGAAAACGTGTCCATTCCTGTACTTAATTATAATGAAAGCAATGTTTGTATTCCAACTAATATATCGACTCATATTCTTCCTCCTGCTGTAGATGGCGTACCCTCTGTTGACTATCTTTCATTTGCAGAAATAAACTATGTTAATGGTATTAGTGATTGTTTCAGAACTGGTATGGTACGATTTGATGATAATGACAAGGAGGAAGTATATTCAGCACTTAACATTTCTAATTGGGAAAACATTTTGACAAACGATGAGATTAGAGATATTCTTCTTAATCCTACAATTGACGGGTTGCAGAGAATTATTGATGTTACAAATAGGTCTATCTTTGATAGAATTAGGACTATTTTTGTTTCTCTCAAAGAGAATACCGACAACGATATTTCTAATAGAGTAATCAAGATTATGGAAACCCGTGAACAGGAATTTAAGCGTGGTGTCTATAAGACACAGATTGTACTTAAACCGAAGGATATACCTGAAAAGTCTGTTTCAAATGATGAAATCAATGCTATTAAGGAACAGAACGCTATGCTTATGGAACAGCTTGCAGAAATGCAGAAAATGATTGCATCTTTGAAAAACGATAAATCAGAAACCCCAAACACAGAAACAACAAAAAAGGTAGGAAGACCTTCAACAAAGAATAAGTAAAGTAGGTGGGTAAATGTCAACAACTTCTTTTGATGAGTTTTACTCTCGTTTTTATGACAAGGTTGAAAACGACCCAGACTTTTTTGATTATTACAATCATACTTCTGATGAATCAATGGAAATTGCACAAGAGAGGGCTAAGTCTTATTTGAATGAAGCGATTGATATTTTTACCCTTAAATGTACCCCAACTGTGAATTTCTTTGATATAGATACAGAAAATAGTTGTTTTAACTTTGAATGTACATCAAGAGAGATTGAAATAATCACACGAATTATGTATTCGATTTATCTTGAAAGAGATATTTCAAAACTCAAACCTCTTATAAACAGTTTGACTGCCACGGATATTAAATCTTTGTTCTCCCCCGCTAATGATAGAAAAACTTTTGAAAGTTTGATAAATTGGTATAAAAATAAAACTGATATTCTTATTAGCAACTATGCAGCAAGAGATAGGCTCACCAATAAAAGAAAAACTATCGGATATGATGAATATGAAAGTTAAGGTGATAATTTGATAAAGAATATTGATTATTACCGTTCTATTCACAATGCCACTGGTTGCAAAACGAGAAAAGAAATGGAAGTCAGTGCTATACATAAACGTTTAAAACGTGATTTCGATAAAACTTTAGACGTTGAAACCTATGAAAATTTTCTTACTGGTGAAACCATTGATTTGAACATCAATAAACAAACCA
>Ga0116182_1002217_pt1 | contig 19358 bp, 15 predicted proteins | sample AD_UKC077_MetaG_FD_89805 | JGI IMG/M metagenome (GOLD analysis project Ga0116182, IMG submission 89805) | Active sludge microbial communities of municipal wastewater-treating anaerobic digesters from USA - AD_UKC077_MetaG | ecosystem: Engineered > Bioreactor > Anaerobic > Digestate | place: USA...
TACTGTTTGGATTAAAGATTTCAATTACGCTTATAACGAACCCCTTTACGATGGTTACTTTTGGCACAGCGCCTATAAAAGCTACCCAGTTGTTGGTGTAACTTGGGATCAAGCAAGAGCCTACTGTAATTTTAAATCTAAATTAAAGTCTGACTATAACGAATCTTTGAAAAAGAAAAAACAAAAAGCAATGGCGTTCAGACTTCCAACAGAAGCAGAATGGGAATATGCAGCACGTGGTGGAAAAGAAAATGCTACTTATCCATGGGGTGGACCATATTTGATGGATGATCGAGGTTGTTACTTAGCCAATTTCAAACCAAAAAGAGGAAATTATATCGAAGACGAAAAGAAAGGTACTTATACCTATACAGCACCAGTAAAAAAGTTTGGAAAAAATGGTTTTGGATTGTTTGATATGGCTGGAAATGTAGCGGAATGGACAGAATCTCCTTACAATAATTCAACCTACGAATTTGCTTCCACATTAAATCCATATTTATCAAACCAAGCATACAGAGAAGTGAAAAAAACCGTGAGAGGTGGTTCTTGGAAAGATGTAGGGTATCTATTGATGAATGGAGCTAGAGATTACGAAAGAAAGGACTCTGCCAGAAGTTATATCGGTTTCAGAACAGTACAAGATATTCCTGAAGGAACTGCCAAATTCAAAAAAAGAACAAATTAGAAAGCATTTAAAAACAAATAATTATTAACTAAAAAAATTCATAACACATGTTTAAAACTAAAGAAGGAGTTTACAACTTTATCTATTCAATTGGAGCTGCAATCGTAATTATCGGAGCCTTATTCAAATTAACCCACTTCAGTATCGGTCCACTTACCGGGAACGTAACTTTAGCAATCGGTTTGATTACAGAAGCCATTATCTTTGTAATTTTTGCATTTGATGCACCAAAATCAGAAGAATCTTACGCTTGGGAAAATGTTTACCCAGAATTATTAGATTCTCATGCAGCACCAAATCCAAAACATTCTACATTAGGATTTCAATCTGCAGAAGTTAAAGAATTAGAAACTTCTTTATCAGACAAATTAGATAAAATGTTAGCTGATGCTAAATTAGATGTTAGTCTTTTTGATAGATTGAGAACAGGAATTGATAAATTTTCTAGTTCAGTTGATCAAATCAACCAAACTGTTGATGTTACAGGTTCTACCCAAAAATACAACGATCAGTTAACTTTAGCTGCAAGTCACTTAGAAAGTATGAACGCTTTGTATGCTTTGCAATTAGAGCATGGTAAAACACAAACTGAATACAGCAAAAAATATGTAGAAGATATGCAAAAATCTGCTGCACATTCAGAGAAATTTAACGAAGAATTAACAGGATTAACCTCTAACCTAAATAGTCTTAATAGAGTTTACGGCGGAATGCTTAGCGCCATGAAAGCATAGTTTACTAACCATTTATATTAAAAATTTAACTATTAACAAAATTTACTAAAAATGGCACAAGGAAAACAGACGCCTCGTCAGAAGATGATTAACTTGATGTATCTGGTTTTCATTGCAATGCTTGCAATGCAAATCGATCAAGAAATCATCAGATCATATAACGATACCAATCAAACTCTTACTGATACAAGAGGATTAGTAGAACAAAAGAATGATAAAATTTTTAAGAAAACCTTAGAAGCTAAAGCAGCTAACACTCCAGATACTTATGCAAAACCACTTGCAGACTATCAAAGTTTAGAAGCTAAAACTAATGATTTAGTAAGCTTTATAGATGGATTGAAAAGCACTTTGAAAAAAGAATCAGGCTATGATGATAAAGTAAATGTTGATGAAAATTTCACAGCATTGAACAACACAGAACCAGCTTCAAATTTATTTTTTAAAGGAAGTGAAACAGCTCCTTCAAAAAATGCTACAGATTTGAAAGCAAAAGTAGCAGCATTGAAATCATACATTACCCAAAGTTTTGGTTCTTCACCTGAAATGAAGCCTGTAATTGATAGAGCAAACAAAACTCTTGTTACAGAATTTGAAAAAGGCGTTACCAGAAATGGAAAAAATTGGTTACAGTACAAATTCTACGGTCAACCATTAATTGCGGCACTTTCTAACTTAGAAGTTATACAATCAGAAGCAAGAAATTTACAATCTGATGTTTTGATGACGATGCTTCAAGAAAAAGTTGATGCAGATATTAAATTTGATGCCTATCAAGCTATCGTTTCTGCACCAACAATTGTTCTTCAAGGAGAAGCTGCAACGGGTAAAGTTTCTATCGGTAACTATTCTAGCAACGTTCCGGGATTATCAATGCCTGGTTTAACCGTAACAAACGGACAAGGTTCTAGAGGTTTAGATACAGGATCTTTAGGTGATAAAAGTTTTAGTGGAACTATTTCCTTTAAAGATGTCAACGGAAAAGAAATTCCTTTGAATTATAGCCACACCTATAAAGTTATTGCAGGAGCTCAAGAATTGAAAGCTCAAAAAGGAGCCATTGTAACTGCCGATAAAATGAATGTTTTATACAGAGGTTTACCAAATCCAATTTCAGGTTCTATTTTAGGAGCTGATATGTCAGGAATTTCATTGTCAGCAGCAGGAGCTTCCGTAAGCGGAAGTGGAGGAAAATGGACCGTAACTCCAGGAGCTGGTTCCACTGTGAAATTAACGATTTCCGGGAAAGATCCAAAAGGTGGTACCATTTCTCAAGCGTTCGATTTCCGAATCAAAAATGTTCCGCCACCTGTTGGTCAAATCCAAGGAAGTTATGTGGTATCAATGCCTTCAAGTTCGATTCCAAACCAAAAAGTTTCGGTGGTAATGCCAGATTTCGATTTTCCAGTGAGTTTCGTAGTAAACAGCTTTATGTTCAAAGTACCTGGAAAAGCGGGAATGTTAGTTAACGGAAATTCATTAAGTTCAGTTGGTAATTTAACCAAAAATTTACGAAATGGTGATGTAGCTTATGTGTTTAACATTAATGCAACTGCAACCGGATTGGGTAATCAAGCATTAAAACAAATTCCACCTGTTGTAATAAACGTACAATAATTACGTTTAAAAATCATATATATTTAATTTTCCAGAAAGATGAGAAAGATACTATTTCTTCTATTAGCTTTAAGTTTTCTAGGGTTAAATGCCCAAAAGAAAAGAAAAACGGTTAAGAAAAAGAAGGCAAAAACGACAAAAACCGTAGCTGCTAAAGCCGACGCCGGACAAAATGAGAGTAACGTTGATTCGTTAGTGAATGCGTATGCTACTCCAGCTGTTCCTGCCGTTCCAGAGGAACCTATTAATTCGATGTCCATTTTAAATGCGAAATCGCCAGAATCTTTCAGAAAATTCAGGGATCTCGGTATGATCAAGCAAGGTGATTCTATGGTTTCTACCAAGAAAACCCCACTTAAATATGGTTTTATCGAAGATAAAGACATCTTAAAAAGCATGGTAGTCTGGGAAATTATTGATTTGAATGATAAGATCAATCAACCGTTCTATCATAATGAAGATGGAGTAGTTTCTCAAAACAAATCATTGTATCAGGTTTTATTTGATGCCATAAATAACGGTGGTATTAAAGAGGTATATGATGACGAACTTTTTACAGTTAGATTAAGTCCAGAAGCAATTCAGGCGAGAATCAAAAATGAAGTGATGAGTAATGCTGGAACCGATGCAATGAATGCCAATAACGGTGTGTTGACAGAGGAACAAAAGAAAGAATTCATCAACGTTTACGAAACCAAAACTGAAACTGTAAAAGTCTTGAAGATTAAAGGAATGTGGTATATTGATCGCAGAGACGGTCAAATGAAGTACAGACTCCTAGGAATCGCTGCGATGGGACCTGATCCTTCCACAATGGGACAATTTGGACCAGATGGACAACCTTTAGCTTCAAAAGATGAGTTGATCGATTTGTTCTGGGTATATTATCCTGATGCAAGAGAAATATTGGCAAATTCGGTAGCTTTTAATAATAAAAATCTTTCCTCAGATATTACTTTTGATGATTTATTAAACGCTAGACGTTTTTCAACCATCATTTATAAATCAGACAATGGTTTAGGAAACGGCGTGATCAAAGACTATATTCCAAAAGATGCAGATGGTCAATTGGAAGAAAGTGAAGCGATCAAAGCGCAGATTCTTCAAATGGAAAATGACATGTGGAATTACTAAATTTCACTTGAAAATATCACAAAACCTGAGTATTTTTACTCAGGTTTTTTTGTCTTAAATAGTAGAAAATGAAAAATGTAGATTACGTAATTGTAGGCGGTGGTTATGCAGGAATTTTTTTTGCACATCAGTTGATTGCTCATCAAAAATCCTTTGTTCTATTTTCAGGGGAGCAAAAAGGAGCATCTCAAGTATCGGCGGGAGTTGTAAATCCTGTCGTCCTAAAAAAATTTACGACCTTTTGGCTTGCTGAAGAGCAGATTGATTTTCTTACTCAAACAATGTCTGAAATTGAGAAGTATACCAAACAAAATTATTTGATTGATGAAAATATTCAACGTATTTTTCACGACGAAAATGAAAAAAAATTATGGTTGAGTAAAACCGAAACTGATGAATTACAACCATTTTTAAGTCCTGAATTTCAAAAGCTGGAAACCATTGCAAATCCTTTTGGAACTGGTTCAGTGAAAAAATCTGCCCGATTAAATGTAAGTGCTTTTTTTAATGATTTTTTCAGCTATTTTAAAGAAAACAATCACCTCATTCAAGAAGAATTCGATTATTCACAAATTTCTGGTAATTCGTACAAAGATTTTACGTTTAAAAACCTTGTTTTCTGCGAAGGAATGGGAGTGCGTTCCAATCCATTTTTTAATGATATTCAAGTGATTCCGAACAAAGGACATCATTTAAAAGTAAAACTATCTGTGAAGTTAAACCATCTATCTACGCTCAAAAAAAAGCATTTTCTTTTTCCTTTAGATGATCAACTTCATTATTATGGTGGAACGTATGATCCTAATGAAAGAGAAAATCAAATTGATGAATTTAAGCGGGAAGAACTCATTCTTGGGTTACAGGAATTTTATCCCCACGACTTTGAAATTGAGGAGATCAATTACGGTTTCCGTCCCACTGTGAAAGACCGACGTCCGATTTTAGGAAATCATCCTGATCATCAGAATTATTTTGTTTACAACGGTTTAGGCGCACGTGGAATTTTGAATGGATGTTATTTTTCCCGAGAACTTTACGACCATATTGAAAATGGAAAAGAATTGATGCCCGAAGTAGATTTAAAACGGTTTACAAAAAAGTAGTCATTCATACGGAAGCTTTGAGATTCTGTCACAATCCACTTGAAGTTTAATCGAATGGTAAATTAGCGTGCTATAGAAATCGGTATAAGAGTGATATTGCTCTTTAAATTCTGAAAAGTACCTGATTTTAGAAAAGCAAGTTTTCCTAGGGAACGGAATCACTATTGAAGGATCTTTTGAATACAACAAAAAAAAATCAGGAAATTAAGTTCCTGATTTTTTTTTTGTAGAGAGGAAGGGATTCGAACCCTCGGTACAGTTACCCGTACACTAGCTTTCCAGGCTAGCTCCTTCAACCACTCGGACACCTCTCTGAATTGAAGAGTGCAAAAATAGCGTATTTAATTGAATTCTAAAAGTGGAAATCACATAATTTCGAAAATAAAGACAATGGTAGTGCAAATAGGGTACCAATAATTTACTTTGCACGTCGATTCGACTTGTTTTTATCGATGATGTTTGAACACAAATAAAAATTATTCGGAAACTTCACCGCATATATTTTTTACGAAGTTTTCCGCAAAACCACCTTCGTATTTCGGGTTGTTTAAAAGATGCATCGCTTTGGTAATCGCACTTTCTGCAGTAATATCATTGCCACTGATCGCTCCTATTTTTGTGAAAATATTCGAATTGCTGTATTTTCCAAAACTTATTCCGCCAGAAACACATTGCGAAATCACCACAATTTCTGTTCCCTGCTCACGAAGCGCCTGCAAAGTTTGCAGCGTTTTTTCAGTGTTAAAAATAGTACCCGACCCAAAAACTTGTAGCACCAAAACTTTCACCTTCGGAATCTCTGAAAAATGATTCAAATGCATTCCCGGGAAAATCCGCCAAAACAAAACATCCTGCGAAACATGCGTATCAACTTCAAATTTTCCATTCGTTTTACTGCGCCATAAATTATCTTTCATTACATTCAAATGAACTCCAGACTGCCCCAAAATAGGGTAGTTTGGCGTTTGGTACGCATCAAAAAACTCCGCCGAATATTTCAAAGTTCGGTTGCCACGAAGCAGTTTATATTCAAAATAAACCGCCACTTCCTGAATAACCGCTTCATTATTTTCGTACAAACTAGCGTAGTAAAGACTCGTCAATAAATTTTCTTTCGCATCGGTTCGCAAATCGCCAATCGGCAACTGTGAACCTGTTAAAATTACGGGTTTTTTAAGATTTTTCAACATAAAACTCAATGCTGAAGCCGAATAAGACATGGTATCAGTACCGTGAAGGATCAAAAAGCCATCATAAAGATCGTAATTTTTACCGATATGTTTCGCAATCATTTTCCATTCTGTCGGACCCATATCCGAAGAGTCAAGCGGTTTTTTAAAAGGATAAACCGAGATTTCACACTCGATCAACTTCATTTCCGGAATTTTCTGAAAGATATTTCCAAAATCGAAAGCCCGCAAACTCCCCGTTTCATAATCTTTTTCCATTCCGATCGTTCCGCCGGTATAAATCAGAAGCACTTTTCTTTTCATAAATCCAAAAATACATAATTTTAGATGATTTTGGGCGCCAATCCCGATCCCGAAAGCTTTCGGGATTATCGGGACCGCCTTCCACTCCCGCTTTTTTGCCTTCGAAAAATTTTTCATAAAAAGAAAATCTCGTCTTTAGGCAAAAAGAGCTCCGTTCAAGTCGGGGCGCAGATTCCGCGTTGAAACCAATTCAGTTCTAAACCAGAAATTTAAGGCGCTAACCAACATTTTTTGATTGGTCCATTCACTTGCAATTTCATTTCATTTTACAAAATATTCCTTAATTTTGAGGCCATGAACAATCAGAAAATCTTTCAGCATCTCCAGCAATTTCTCACCGATGAACGCCTAGAAAAAATAAAACATTTTGCACCCGAAAGTTCCGATTTTGTTTTGCCAGTGATCGAAGATGTGTTCCAGTTTCGAAATGCGGCAGCAATTGTGCGTTCCGTAGAAGCGTGTGGATTTCATAAAATTATCGCCATGGAAAGCGAGCACGAATTCAACCCCAATCTTCGCGTTACTAAAGGAGCAGAAACCTGGGTAGAAGTAGAAAAACTTCCGCACAATTTGGATTCGTTGAGAGAAATTAAAAATCGTGGGTACAAAATATTGGCTGTTTCACCTGAAAATAATGCAACAATGTTATCTGATTATGATTTAAAAGAACCTGTAGCATTGGTTTTCGGAACAGAAGCTGCAGGAGTTTCTGAGGAAATTCTCGATTTCGCCGACGAAACTTTAGCCATTCCGATGTATGGCTTTACGCAAAGTTTTAATGTTTCTGTTGCTGCTGCAATTTGCGTTTACGAACTGAAACAAAAACTTTTGAGATCAAATTTAGATTATAAACTTTCTGAGGAGAAACTGTGGGAAATGAAAGTACGTTGGGCAATGAATTCGATTAAAAGTGGCGAACAGATTTTAGCAAAATATTTAAGAGAAAATTAAAAAAACAAATTTGAGGATGTTTAAAGTTGAAAAAGTGAAACTTATTACATCCAAAAATCATCAAATCAGATCATCAGCAAATCATCAAATCATCAAATCATCAAATCATCCCATCAATCCATAATTCCAAGCCGCCACAAAAATTCCAGCCGTTTCGGTTCGCAATCTTTGATTTCCCAATGAAACTGCTTTCACGCCTTTTTCCGCCAAAAGCTGAATTTCTTTATCCGAAAAATCTCCTTCCGGTCCAATTAAAAAGGTGATATTTTCTTGGGTTTGAATGTCTTTCAACTCAATTCTTTCTAAATTTTCGTTGCAATGCGCTACAAATGTAGTTTCTGGATGAACTTCTTTAATAAAATCCGAAAATTTGGTCAATTCATTCACTTTTGGAAAATGAAACCGCAAACTCTGTTTCGATGCTGAAATGGCTTGTTTCGTGAGTTTTTCGATGCTGATGTTTTTTCGTTCCGTTTTTTCGGTTTGAAGAAAAGTAATTTCCGAAATTCCCATTTCTACCGCTTTCTCTACAAAAAATTCAATGCGATCAATGTTTTTTGTCGGCGCAATTGCAATGTGAAGTTGAGGTGAAAAGTTGGGTAAGTTTTCTTTGATTTCTAAAATTTCAAGATGTACTTTTTTGCCTTCAAAGACGAGATTTCCTTTGGCGAGATTTCCTTTTCCATCGGTAACGAAAATTTCTTCGCCACTTTTCATCCGAAGAACTTTAACAATATGTTGCTGCTCTTCATTATTGATGATGACTGTGTTTTCTGATATTTCGCCGTAAAATAATTTCACAAGTAAATATTTATTTTTTAAAATTAAAACGAGATTTCATTCTCACTCAAAAAAGCCAATCCGGTTTTGATGGTGGTGTAAAGATCACCGTTGCAATCTCGGTAACTGCACGCATAAATTTCTTCAATCCATTTATTATTGATGAAAATCAAATTCAAATATTCGTTTTTCCTCAAGTTATTTTTAATCGATAAATAATCTCCTTCTTTAGGTTCAAACTGAAAACTGAAAACATTTTCTGAGTTGATTTTTTCGATGATTTCCTCTTTTACATTTTGAATATAACCGATTTCGGAACTTGCCTCTTGAAAATCTTCCTCCTCAGAAGTCTTTGTGAATTCAGTTTTACCGGTCACTGTTTCTAAAATCCAGTAATATCTTGAACTTTTTTTGGAGTGTGAAACCAGGATTTTTTCCTCTAATAATATTTTCATCTGAAAGTTTCTAATCTATTTATCTTTTATTACGACTTCTTTCTTAAAACTCTCCTCAATATCGTATCGCGAAGTTGCCGAAACGGATAAATCTGTAAATTCTCCGCGGTCAAATTTTAATTTTGCTACCATTGCGATCATTGCTGCATTATCAGTGGTATATTCAAATTTTGGAATGTAAATATTCCATCCTAATTTTTCTGCATTTTTCTGCATTGCTTCCCGCAAACCGGAGTTCGCCGAAACGCCACCTGCAATGGCAACTTCATTGATATTTAATTCTTTTGCTGCTTTTTCCAGTTTGTTCATCAAAATTTCTACCAATGTTTTTTGAACAGAAGCACATAAATCATTGAGGTTTTCTGCAATGAAATCTGGATTTTTTTGAACTTCCTTTTGGATAAAATAAAGCACGGAAGTTTTAATTCCGCTAAAGGAATAATTATAATTTTCTATTCTGGGTTTATTAAACTGGAAAGCATCTTTGTTCCCAAGTTTAGCCAATCGGTCTATAATCGGTCCAGCTGGATAATCTAACCCGAATATTTTTCCGATTTTATCAAATGCTTCACCGGCTGCATCGTCGATTGTTTTTCCGATAATTTCCATATCGAAATAATCTTTCACTACAACAATCATCGTATGTCCACCTGAAACCGTTAAACATAAAAAAGGAAATTTTGGTGGAAGAGGATTTGCATCGTCGATAAAGTGTGCTAAAATATGTGCCTGAAGATGGTTCACTTCGATCAAAGGAACCTTCAAACTCATGGCAAGTGATTTGGCAAAAGAAGTTCCGACCAATAAGGAACCCAAAAGTCCGGGACCTCGCGTAAATCCGATGGCAGAAATATCTTTTTGTTGTATATTTGCTTTGCTCACGGATTTTTGTACCACAGGAATAATATTTTGCTGATGTGCACGAGAAGCCAGTTCAGGAACCACACCACCGTATTCGTTGTGTATTTCTTGATTGGCTGCAATGTTTGAAAGGATTTTGTTTCCTTGAATGATTGCCGCTGAAGTGTCGTCGCAGGACGATTCTATCCCTAAAATTATTGAGTCGCTCATAACAATGGCAAATTTAGAGAATAATAACCATAACGAAAATAAAAAATCTGTCCCAGAAAATATTGGTGATAAGATTCAGCATACCGCAGAAAATGTGAGCGAAAAAGTACAGGAAACTGTAAAAAGTGCTACACAGCTCGCTTCAGATACCATAAATCATCCTTTAGAAACGGCAAAAGAATTCGGTGAACAAGCTGCAAAAGATGTTACGAATTATAAATGGTGGGCAAAATTGCTTCTGATTATTTTCTGGTTAGTCATTTTTCTCGTTGGAACTGTATTTATTCTCGTAAGTTTACCTTCGACCAAAAACTGGGCAGCGCAAAAGGTTATTGAAAAACTCAATGTAGATTTGAAATCACAAATGTCTTTCGAAAGTGTGGAGGTGAGCTACTTCGGGGATATTCATATCCATAATGTTGCCATAAAAGATTATAAAAATTTCCCTTTTTTAAAGGCAAAGGAATTATACGCTGATTCTAATTGGTTTTCTATCATTAGCAATTCCAGGAACTTGCAGTTTCAGTCTTTATCTTTAAAGAATCTTGATTTAAAAGTCATTACGTATAAAGGTGATAGTATTTCAAATTTTATCCGTTTTGTAGATTTGTTTAATTCCCCTACGCCGAAAACACCAAGAGAACCTTTTCAGTTAAAATCCAGAATTTTTATTAATGATTCAAAAGTTTCTATCATCAATCAGAATCATACAGGTGAAGAAGGGAAATGGTTAATGGCAGAAAATGTAAATCTGGTCGTGCCAGAATTAAAAGTGAATGGAGCCAATGTTTCTGCACAGATCAACAACTTTAGATTTACGACCGAAAGATGGGGAAAAAAACATACTGTTGATACTTTTTCTGCAGACTTTTCTTTGACGAATCAGTTTTTATCGCTCAAAGATTTAACCTTCAATACCGATCATTCTCTACTTCAGGGTGACATAAAATTTAATTTACAAAATGGTTCTTGGTCAGATTTTACCAATCGTGTTCGTTGGGATATGAAATTGAGACCAGGAAGCCAAATCAGTGGTTACGATATCAGTTATTTTGTGACCGATTGGGATAATTACAAACCCATCAATATTTCCGGAACGATGACTGGTCCTTTGAACCAATTTCATCTGGAGAATTTTCTGGTAACAAATCCTAAAGTCAATATCCGTACAGAAACAATGAAAGTTTCGAATATCTTGAAGGGAAATTTCCAGATTGAAACCAATTCACTTTCTACCGATCTTACATATGTCGATTTGAAGGAAATGATGCCAACTTTCATTTCTTCAAAAATGAAAAACTTCGCCGATGATTTCGGACGATTAAAATACAATGGTGCAGTGCGCGTAACGCCCAAAGAAGTTTTCGTTCCTAAAGCCAATTTAATTACAGGGATCGGTCAAGCGAAAATCACCAATTTTTATTTGAATGATTATAGTTCCGCTTTACCTAAATATCGAGGTTTTGCGGAAGTGAATGACTTAAACACTTCGGTTATTACAAAAAGTAAAGAAGTGGGATTGATCTCCGGGAAATTCAATTTGCAGGGGGAGAGTTTTGATGTGAACACGATGCGACTGAAAACACGTTCGCAAATTTCAAAAATTGAAATCCTTAATAAAGAAATTAATACTATTTATCTCGATGGATTTCTGGATCACAAAACCTATAAAGGAATTGTAAACGTAAATGATGATCAGGCAAAAGCAAACGTGAATGGCTTTATCGATTTCCGCACCAAAAAATTGTTCGCAGATGTTACTGCAGATGTTCAGTTTTTAAATCTCAATTATTTTACGGGCGGAAAAGGGAGTCAGATCGTAAGTGGTTTGGTGAAAGGAAAAATTGGGATGACCAACCTGAATGATCTCAATTTGGATGCTGATCTGCAGAAGGTAACTTTTACCAATGCTTCACAAAAATACCTGATTTCAAACGCTACCGTAAAAGCTTTTTTCGAAAACGGAAACCGAATTGTCTCTGTCGATGCTCCTGGAGCTGTAAATGGGCAGATTTCGGGGCGGTTTAATCTCGAAGATTTAGCCGGAATGGTTCAAAATGGAATCGGAAAAATTCTCGTGGGACCACCGCCTAGAAAAATATATCGCGGGCAGAATTTTACGATGGATTTTGATGTAAAGCAAGGATTAGTAGGTTATTTCGAGCCTAATTTGCAAATTCCGAACGGTGCTTCCGTCAATGGTTCTTTTGATGGAAATTCTAATAATTTAATTTTGAATGTCGATGCGCAGACTTTGAAGTACATCATGACCAAAAAAGAGGAAATTACCGAAGCTGATCAAGCTTTGGCAAAAGCAAATCCCGCCTATAAAATTACAGAACGCAACAAAATAACGCGGGATAGTGCAATGATCGATAGTTTGATGGTCAGAATTAACACCGCAAAGCTTGATGAGCAAATTTTCGCAAAGGTCAATAGAGTAGAATACAATCAAAATATTCTGAAAGATATTACGCTCAGCGGAAGAAACGAAAATAACCAAACCCTTCATGTTGCCACCAATTTTAAATTAGGTTCGCCAGAAGATGAAGTAAAAAATACCTTGAAAGAGTATGCATTAAATCTTAATCAATCTACAAATTCTGCAGGTGATTATGTTTTACGTTTCGAGCCTACAACGGTTAGTTTTAATAATGTAGCGTGGAGTGTCGATACAGATCCCACCTTGAACCATTCTATAACCTACCGGAAAAATACAGGTGATTTTTTGATACAGAATCTTAGGATTTACTCCGACGATAGCGAGTTATTTTTGAAAGAATCCCTCTTTAAGTCGGCAAAAGATTTCTCCGCAAAAGGTGAACTTAAAAATCTTCAGATTGCCAAAGTTCTAGCTTTAATAGGCAGTGATAATGGTATTGATGTGAAAGGAGTTGCGAACGGAACATTTGATGTAAAAAAGAATCAAAACAATCTGGAACCACTGATCGATTTAGATGTTACCAATATTTTGATGAATGGAAAAGATATGGGAAATGTCATTGTTTCTGCGAAGAAAAGTGCGGTTCCCAATGTTTTCGATGTTGAAGCGAAAGTTGTTTCAGCAGGAATCATTGGTAATAATGATTTGATCCTAACCGGAACTATTAATAACAATACTGCATCACCAACATTAAATTTGGTTGCAGACATGAATGATTTTGATCTGCAGTTTGCACAGGAATTTGTAAAAGGGATTTTCGGAAACCTTCGAGGGAAAGCGTCCGGAGATTTGAAAATTTCGGGTAAATTAAATGATATTGACTACAGTGGCGATATTGCCATGAAAAATTTGGGTCTCAAATTAAATTTCACCGGCGTTGATTATTCTTTTGACGACACAGTGATATCATTGTCTAAAGGTTTGGCGATATTGAATGATATAGGTGTAAAAGACGGTCGCAGCAATTCGAAAGGATCAATCTCCGGAGCGATTCAGTTTGAAACCTTATCTTCGATGGGCGTCAATTTAGTGATGAGAGCCGATAATTTAATGCTGTTAAATACCACTCAAAAAGATCTCGATTTATTTTGGGGACGAGTTTTTGGCACGGGAACGCTTTACGTGGACGGACCTGTTTCTGCCCTAAATATTTCTACGCCGGAAATGCGCGCGTTGAACAACAGTGTCTTTACCTTTAATTCGAATTCTACCTCAAATGTGGAAGAGTTTAAAATGCTGAGGTTTTTAAAACGAGATGAAGCCGGTGTAGTAAGTGTAGAAGAAAAGAAACGGTCGAATGCGAATTTAAATGTGGATTTTACCCTTTCTGTAGATAAAGGAACTACCGTTAATGTATTGGTTGGTGATGATATCGGTGATATTTCAGTTCGTGGAAATTCCGATAAGCTGCGCTTTTTGATGAGCAGATCCGGATCGATTTCGATGGCGGGAGATTATTTCGTGGATAACGGAACTTTTGTTTCGAAAGCAATTTTGAACAGAACTTTCCAAATTTCCAAAGGCAGCAGTATCCGTTGGGACGGAGATCCCATCGCTCCCGATTTGAATATTAACGCCACTTATTTGAGAACCGTAACGAATGCAGGTCAATATTTAAACCGTGGAAGTCTGCAACCCATCAATGTTTTGCTGAGTACTAAAATTACGCAAACCCTCAATAATCCGAAAATTGAATTAGGTGTTTCTGCCCAAGATGTCTCGTCTAACCTCAAAGAAATACTCGCTGAAAAAATGAGTAACGAAGACGAAAAAATAATCCAATTTGGTTCTGTACTGGTCATGAATAGTTTCAGTGTTGGCAGTTCTGCTTTTGATATCAATCTTGGTAATTTTGCCGAAAGTTCTGGGTATGATATGTTGTTCAAACAGTTGGGTTCTGTACTCAATAACATCAGTAATGAGTTTCAAGTGGATCTGAATTATCTGAATGGAGACGCCGGTTCCAATACCGGAAATCGTGCAAATGCAAGTGTGAGTTTTCTGCTGTCACCAAGAGTGAAAGTAAAAACAGGTTTAGGAATACCCATTTCGAAATCCGACAATACCAACGCCGAATATCTTTCGGGAGAAGGAATTGTAGAATACGACTGGTCGAAAAAAAATGACGGAACCCGCTTATTAAGAGCGTATTCCAAACCTACAAACATCGGCTTAAACGGAACGGCAGCAGGAAATGCAAGCTCAAACCAAAGTTACGGGGTAGGTGTAGTGTATAGTAAAAGTTTCAATACCATCTTTAAAAGGACCAAAAAAGATAAAAAAAATCCAGCGGAAAAACCACTGATTAAAAGAGATTCTGTTAGAAATGATACAATAAAATAAGGATTTTATCAGAAAAGTATTTGTTTAAGTTAAAAATTGTTAATATTAACCTAAAATTTTTCATTTTAATATTTTTTCGTAAATTTGCAAAAATATTGACTTAGTATTATCATTTTTATAAAATTCAACATGAACTATCAACTAGACGAAATAGATAAAAAAATCCTTGATTTTTTAGTAGAAAACACCAGAATGCCTTTCACCGAAATTGCAAAACAGATGGATGTATCCGCAGGAACAATCCACGTTAGAGTGAAAAAAATGGAAGATGCTGGAATCATTTTAGGATCATCTTTAACCATCGATTACGGAAAATTAGATTATCATTTCACTGCTTTCATCGGTATTCTTCTTACGAAATCAAACCGAACTCAAGAGGTTTTAAAAGAACTCACCACAATTCCAAATGTAATTGAAGCAAGTGTGATTTCTGGAAAATATAACATTTTCTGTAAAATAAGAGCCAAAAATACAGAAGACGCAAAAAGAATTATCTATAAGATCGACGACATTCAAGATGTAATGCGTACCGAAAGTATGATTTCTATGGAAGAGTATATTTCTGACAAAAATAGATTAATCGACGCTGTTTCTATTTAATAAACTGATTAATATCAATTTTATAAAAAACTTTTGAATTCCTTTCAAAAGTTTTTTTAATTTTACCAATATGGACGAGAATTTTAAAAACGAAGATCCCAAAAAAGACCTGGGTTTTATTTTATCATTAGGCGCGTTGCTGCTATTTTCCTTAATGGGAATCGGTATTGATACGGATGAGTTTTTGCAACGAACCGAACTTCGTATCCCAATGGATTACTTTTTGATCATCTTCAGCGTTGATTTGTTGATGATTCTGGGAATTGTCCTTATTTTCTTTTACAGAAAAGCAGGCGTTTTTCTTTTCCCAGTTGCTGTTTTAGCGCATTATATGATGCATAATTACTATTTAAGTACCTTTTTGTATACCGATGTTACTAACTTATTTCTTTTCGTATCGGTAGGTTTATTAGCATTTATTCCGAAATGGCAATTTTTTAAATAGTCCAAAAAATGTTTTCAAAAGCCTGCGAATACGCCATCAAAGCTATTATTTATATTGCCCAACAAAGTCATCAGCAGAAGCGTGTGAACGTAAAAGAAGTTTCCAAATCGGTCAATGCTCCCGAAGCGTTTACAGCCAAAATTCTGCAGCAATTGTGTCGCGAAAATATCTTAGAATCAAATCGTGGGAAACAAGGTGGTTTTATCTTTGATATTGCGAAGCAGAAAAAAACAAAAATTTTTGATGTCGTGCGGATTATTGATGGCGATGGTATTTTTACCAATTGTGGATTAGGTTTGCATAAATGTTCGGCAGATAATCCCTGTCCTGTACACGATGATTTCAGAAAAGTTCGAGAAAATTTGGTCGCCATGACCCAGAAATATTCCTTCTACGATTTAGCCGTTAAAACCGAAAATGGTTTGGCGTGGCTCAAATAGTTTTTCAGTTTCTTTTTTCAGCCAATTAATTGCGTTTAAAAATTAGATGACCCTCTGAAAAGCTTTTATGATTTTAATTAAGATAAAATTGTCCGAATTAAAAAAAAGAGGTACCTTTGTAGTATAAATTTAAAATCATAAACGATATGGTAACGAAAGAAAAAACAATAGGTGAAATGGTTGCAGAAGATTTCAAAGCAGCTGAAGTATTTAGAAAATATAAAATTGATTTTTGCTGCAAAGGAAACAGAACCATAGAAGAAGCGTGCGAAAACAAAAAAGTCAATATTGATGATGTTTACAAAGATTTAGAAAATCTCTCGAATCAAAAATCAAATGACATCGATTTCAATTCCTGGCCTTTGGATTTATTGGCCGATTACGTAGAAAAAACGCACCACAGATATGTGGAAGAAAACACCGCAGTTTTGCTGCAATATTTAAATAAACTGTGCAAAGTTCATGGCGACAGACATCCGGAATTGTTTGAAATTAATGAGCTTTTTGTAGAAAGTGCAAAAGATTTAGGCGCTCACCTCAAAAAAGAGGAATTGCTTTTGTTTCCTTTCATCAAAAAAATGGTGGCTGCAAAACAAAAAGGGGAAAATGTTGAAAAACCTCATTTTGGAAGCGTTGAAAATCCCGTTGCGATGATGAAACATGAACACACCATAGAAGGTGACCGTTTTGTGAAAATCGCAGCGTTGACCAACAACTATCAGTTTCCGGAAGATGCTTGTGGAACGTACCAAGTGACCTTTAAAATGCTAGAAGATTTCGAAAAAGATTTGCATACCCACATTCACTTAGAAAACAATATCCTATTTCCAAAAGCGATTGAATTAGAAAAAACTTTTTAATACTAAATTTTCTGTTTTTTTTCTGAAGTCCATTTCAATTTTTTTTGAAGTGGATTTCTTTTGTTTAAAATCGCACGAATCCATCTGTATTTCCCCGTATTTTTTCCATTGATGATGAACTTGCACGGACAAAAAGCCGAGCTGGAAATGATTTTCGTAAGGAATTTCTTTCGAAGAGATTTCTTTAAAATGAATAAGGTAGAAATGATTGGAAGTCAGCCAAATTTTTCCGTTTTCGGAGCGTTCAATGGTGATTTTTTTCTTATGAATTTTTTATGTTTCTCATCCTGGAAACGTTTAATGTTTTTCGGTTATTTTACCCTATAATTTCAGAATTTATGGTAAAAAAAACACGCCTTTCGACGTGTTTTAAATTTGATTTCAAAAAGAAATTATCTTGCCATAATTCTCTTCACCGCTGCTTGAACCGCGTCAGAATCAATTCCGTATTTCTTCATCAATTCTGCAGGGGTTGCAGATTCTCCGAAAGTATCGTTTACCGCCACAAATTCCTGAATGGTTGGTCTTTTTCTAGACAACATTCCGGCAACAGATTCGCCTAAACCTCCGATGTAATTGTGTTCTTCGGCAGTTACAATTCTTCCTGTTTTTTCCACAGATTTCAAGATGATCTCTTCGTCTAATGGTTTGATCGTGTGAATGTTGATTACTTCACAAGAAATTCCTTCTTTTTCTAAAGCATCTGCAGCCAATAAAGATTCCCAAACTAAATGTCCGGTTGCTACGATGGTCACGTCGGTTCCTTCCTGAAGCATAATTCCTTTTCCGATTTCGAAAGGCATATCTTGTGGAATAAAAACGGGAACAACTGGTCGTCCGAATCGTAAATAAACCGGTCCGTCGAAATCGGCAATTGCAAGTGTTGCAGCTTTGGTTTGGTTGTAATCACAAGTGTTGATGACCGTCATTCCAGGAAGCATTTTCATCATTCCGATATCTTCTAAAACCTGGTGTGTTGCGCCATCTTCACCCAAAGTTAATCCAGCGTGAGAAGCACAAATCTTCACATTTTTGTTGGAATAAGCGATCGACTGACGAATTTGGTCATAAACTCTGGAAGTTGAAAAGTTCGCAAAAGTTCCGGTAAAAGGAATTTTTCCGTTGATGGTTAATCCGGCTGCAATTCCCATCATATTGGCTTCTGCAATCCCGACTTGGAAAAAACGTTCTGGAGCTTTTTCGATGAATTTCTCCATTTTCAAAGATCCGATAAGGTCTGCGCAAAGTGCGACTACGTTTGGGTTTTTATCTGCTAATTCTGCCAATCCAGCGCCGAATCCGCTTCTTGTATCTTTTTGTTCTGTATAGGTGTATTTCATATTGCTTTTTGCAATTGGTTTTTAGCGTATCGCTACCTTTTGCTGTTTTTTTTATATAATTATTCGATTGATTTAATGGCTAAAAGCAAATTGCCAAAAGCCAAAAGCATTTTAATAATCAGCCGGAGCTTCTAAATATAATTGTTTGAAAGCCGTATCGAGTTGTTCATCATTGGGTGCTTTTCCGTGCCAAGCGTGAGATCCAGTCATGAAATCTACACCATAACCCATTTCTGTATGCAATAAAATACACACTGGTTTTCCTTTGCCAGTTTCTGATTTTGCTTTTTCTAAAATTGCGATCACTGCTTCCAAGTCGTTTCCGTTTTTTTCTTCTAAAACAGTCCAACCAAAAGCTTCCATTTTTGCGTGTAAATCACCGAGGTCTAAAACATCATCGGTATCGCCATCGATTTGTCTTCCGTTGTAGTCGATGGTGGTAATTAGGTTATCTACTTTTTTTGCTGCGGCATACATGAACGCTTCCCAGTTCTGGCCTTCTTGCAATTCGCCATCGCCTTGTAAAACATAAACCAAACGGTCGTCGCCGTCTAATTTTTTTCCTAATGCAGCACCGATTGCTACCGACAAACCTTGTCCCAAAGAACCTGAAGCAATTCTAACTCCCGGAAGGTGATCGTGCGTGGTTGGGTGTCCTTGCAGTCGAGTTCCCAGTTTTCTGAAAGTTCCCAGTTCGGAAACAGGAAAGAAATCGAATCTCGCTAAAGTGGAGTAGAATACGGGCGAAATATGTCCGTTGGAAAGAAAGAAAAGATCTTCGTTTTTTCCTTCCATGGTGAAAGGCAATTGGTAGTTCATCACTTTCCCGTACAAAGCGGTAAAGTATTCGGTACAGCCCAA
>Ga0116182_1002220_pt1 | contig 19343 bp, 13 predicted proteins | sample AD_UKC077_MetaG_FD_89805 | JGI IMG/M metagenome (GOLD analysis project Ga0116182, IMG submission 89805) | Active sludge microbial communities of municipal wastewater-treating anaerobic digesters from USA - AD_UKC077_MetaG | ecosystem: Engineered > Bioreactor > Anaerobic > Digestate | place: USA...
AACAGATCGCGGGGTTCCGGCGGCTTGGCCACGGTGTAGCCCGGCGCGCGGTGGAAACAGAGCTGCACGTGCAGCGCGTATTTCTTGCCGTATGCCACCGCCTGATCCACAGGAACCAGACTGGCGTCGTCGATGGCGGCCCAATCTTTGTCTTTGATCCAGAACCGGTAATCCATCGGGATGCGCACAAAGTTGAATCCTAGTTCGCTGATGAGTTTGAAATCCTCCTCTTCGAAGTGCGCGGGCTGCCCATGGCTCTGGAACATTCCGAGCAGATTGAAGCCGCGCCACCGGACAGAGGGGCGTCCGTCCGCGCCACTGCACGCCATCGCCACCATCACGCATACCGCCGCCGCATGCCGCACCATAACCGTATCTCCTTGTTGGGTCGCTGTCGTCGCACGTGCCGCGCTTGACCGTTGGCCACGTATGCCTTGCGGCATCTCGGACAGCGTGTTTGATTCATGTGCCTTTAAGCATCGCACAGGACTGTACACGATTTCGTCCAGACGTTCAAACGCGCCGTGCCGCTTTCCCCAATATCCCCATTTTTTGCTTTTGCACAGGAGGTGGTCTTCGTTATCATGTCCCTAAATTGAAATCTCGCCGTTTGCCGTATAACCAAGGAGCGGACCTATGAAGCGAATGAAGGCGTGTGTGGCCGGACCGGTTGTCCTTTGCGCGAGCCTGCTCGGAGTCTTATCCCCGGGCTTTTCTCAGGCAGGCGTCTACGACGATACAGCCGCATGGTGGCATTTTGATTACGATCCGAACCACGACCCTCAGGCCGTGAATGTCGCTGCAGCGGATGAAATCCGCGATCAGCGGGACTGGGGCACTGCGGCCGTGAAGGGCGCGAGTGGCCGGCATGCCTCCGGCGTGCGCGGCGTGCTCGGCGGCCCGCTCTGGACCAATGCCCCGGTCGTCTGTCCCGCCGGCGGCCGACGTTACGGCGGCCTCAGCCTGCGTTTCCAGCAGGAGACCAACGCGCTGGGGCAGGTCTGGCCCGACGCCGTCAAGATCGATAATTTCCGTCTGAACGACTCGTCCGCAATCGTGACCCGTTTCCGCTGGGACGGAATTACGTTTAGCAGCGGCTACCCCGGTTGGATCTACAACAATTCGCTCGACTGGGGCAACCGGCGCGGCTGGATGTTCGGTGTGCGTTACGACGGCGGCCTCAACCGTCTGGGCATGTACGTGGGACAAACGGCATTTTACCTGGGCTCCTCCTCGAACATCATCACCGGCAAGTGGTACGACGCCGCCGCCGTGATCACCGACAACGGCACCAACGGCTCGGACACGGTTGAACTCTTCCTCTGGCCCGAAGGCGGCACGCTCCAGTACCAGAAATTCACGACCACCGTCGTCACCAATCTGGTGGGCGGCTCGGGCACGGTGATCGGGTCGGAGTCTTTCCAGGACGGCTACAGCAGTCCGACCAACTCCAATTCCGGCAAAAGTTTCAAGGGCCTCGTCAACCATCTCGCGGTCTAGGACCGGGCGCTCACCTACACGGAGGTGCTCGAGGCCTTCTGCTATCCGCAACCCCTGGTGCAGATCGGCCTGTACAACGGCTCGGCGACGGATCTGCGTATTGAATCCGAGGCCGACCCCGTGTTCGCCCCGGGCGATCCGTGGCACACCGTGCCGCGCGCGCTCGGCGTGATGCATCCCGACTTGACGTTAAAGGTCCCGCTCACGGCCGCGCAGGCGAATCTCAACACGGTCTTCCACATCAGAACGCTCGACACGGCCGCAGCGGGACAGAAGGTCCAGTTGCGCTTCGTCGTCAACGCCGCGACCAACCCGCCTGTCCGGATCGGAGCGAACCAGGATTTCTTCTGGCCGATTCCCAAGAGCCAACTCGCAAGCGGTACCAACACCTTCACGCTGAGCTACGCGGGCGGCCCCGCCGCCTGGATCGCCCTCGACTGGATGGAACTGGGCGGCGCGTGGCAAGTGGGGATCGACAACAACAGTGCCACGGATTTCATTGTGGAAAGCCAGGCCGGCGACCACTTCTACATCACTGATCCGGACTGGAAGCATCTGGAGCGCGCGGTCGTGCAAGGGTCGGACTCCAACACCGTGCTCCACTTTGTGTTGTCGCCCGAGATGATTCAGAACGTCACCTTCTCCTACTCCACGCGCATTGTTCAGCAGGGGTGTAATGCCGGCACCCAGCCGACCCCTCCCTTCCCCTTCAGCATCGGCGTGAACGGGCGCATCCTCTACCAATCCACCACGGGCCTGCCCGACAACACGCTGCTCAACTTGCCGTTCGCGCCCGGCGACCTGCGCGCCGGCGAGAATGACATCAATCTGATGTTTAACAGCACCAACGGGTGGCTGCAGTTCGACTTCCACAGGCTCGACACGCAGTCGTGGACGCTGCCTTGGCCGGTCGGCTCGCTCTTCTACCTGCGGTGAGCCGATTGCGAGCGAAGGCTTGCCCCGGCACGTCCATTCCATTATGATACCGACACTTTCAAAAAGTGGTACGGATGATGCTTGCTTGCAGAGAGAAAGCATCCTCCTGAACGGTTTTCATGGCAGGACCCTATCTCAGTCTCAGTCAGCAGCAGCGCCAGGTGATGACGCTCGCGCCGCAATTGCGCCAGTCGCTGGAGATGCTCCAGATGCCGGTGATGGAGTTGCGTGCCGCGATCCTCAAAGAGATGGCGGTCAACCCGACGATCGACGACGTCAGAGACCCAGCCGAGACCTTGCTGTCGGAGGCTCAGCCCGAAGCCCCTCAGGAACATGTCACCGATGAGGGACTCGACTTCAACCCCGATGTTGACGCGATCCTACAACAGGACGACGAGTGGCGCGACTACTTCTTGCAAGGCATGGAGAACGCGCCGTCGTCTGAGGACGCCGAAGAAAAACGGCAGTACCTGTTTGACTCCATACGCCAGACGATCTCGCTGCAAGACCACTTGATGGAGCAGCTCACTCTGACCGACATGTCGCCAGAAGACCGCGAGCTGGCCGTGACGCTGATCGGCAACATCAACGATGACGGGTATTTCACCGGCAGCCTGCCGGATATCATGATGATCACCGGCCGCAGCGAGCGCGAGGTTGTCGGGGTGCTCAAGGTGATCCAGTCGTTCGACCCGCCCGGCGTCGGCGCGCGGACACTGCGCGAATGCCTTCTGCAGCAGCTCGAATTGGTGGAAGATTCGCCTTGGGAGGATGAGGCGCGCCTGCTGATCGACAAGTATCTGGAGAAGCTGGGCGCACACGACGATAAGTTTCTCTGCAAGGCGCTCGCTCTGAACCGAGACGAACTGGCGCACGTGATCGCGCTGGTGCACAGCCTTAATCCCCGCCCCGGGCGCTCCTTTGAAAGCGCGGAAACGGAGTATGTCGAGCCGGAAGTTTTTGTGGCCAGAGAAAAAGGACGCTTCGTGGCCCAAGTGGACAACGGTCAACTGCCTCACATCCGCATCAGCACGCATTACCGAAAGTTGCTGGAGGACAAAAGCGTTTCCGCCGAGACCAAGTCTTACATTCGCGAACGGATCAGGGCCGGCGCGTTTCTGATCCGCAGCATCTACCAGCGTCAGGAAACCATCCGCAAGATCGCGCAGGAGATTGTCGACGCCCAGACCGACTTCCTGCTCAAGGGGATCGAGGCTCTCCACCCCATGACCATGGCCGAAGTCGCCAAAAAAGTCGGCGTGCACGAGACTACGGTCAGCCGTACCGTCGCCAACAAATACATGCGCACGCCAGTCGGCCTGTTTGAGATGAAATACTTCTTCACGCCCGGTCTGAAAGGCAAGGACGGCGTCTCGGTATCCAACAAGTCCGTGCAGGACCAGATCCTGCGTCTGGTGCAGGCTGAGGAGCCGACAGCGCCGCTTTCTGACCAGGCGATCGAAGAGAAACTGGCCGCGCAGGGCATCACCGTCGCGCGCCGCACCATCGCCAAATACCGCGGTATCCTCAAGATCCCGCCGTCGCACGAACGCCGCTGCACGTGATGCGAATGATTGCGACCATCGAATGGTCGTAATGAAGAGGGTAAAAAACTTTACGCCCCTGCAAACGTCAACCGCCGGCATCCAACGCGGGCAGCCTGAAGACCAGCGAATCCTCCTCAACCGCAGCCAGCATTTCGGGCGCAGGGAAGCCGTAGCGCTCGCGCAGCCGCGCCACAACGGCATCGAGAAATGATTCGGGCGTGGAGGCGCCGCTGGTCAGACCGACTCCGCAAGCCGCCTCGAGGCCGAGCCCGTAAAGTTGCTCCAGTGCGCTGACCAGCTCGGCCTCAGCACCGGCGGCGCGGGCCGTTTCGACCAGCCGCTGGCTGTTCGAACTGTTGGCGGAGCCCAACACCAGCACGCGCTCGCAGCGTCCGGCCAGCGCCTTCACCGCCTGCTGTCGGTTGCGCGTGGCATAACAGACATCCGTCGCAGCCGGCAGGCGCAACGCGGGGAAGCGCCGCCGCAGCACCGCCATGACCGCATCCACCTGTTCGCCGCCCAGTGTGGTCTGCGTCACCACCGCCACGGGCACGTCCGGCGGCACCGCCAGCGCTTCGGCCTCGGCCGCGCTCTCGACGATCCGCACCTGCTCGGGCGCTTCGCCGGCCACGCCGATCACCTCTTCATGCCGGCGATGTCCAATGCAGACCACGCAGGCCCCTTGCGCCGCAAAACGCCGCACCTCGGCGTGCACCTTTGACACAAACGGGCAGGTGGCGTCGATCGCGCGCAGCCGCCGTGTCGCCGCGCGCGCCACGACCTCGGGCGCCACGCCATGCGCCGAAAAAAGTAGCCGCGCCCCCTCGGGCACCTCGTCGACCGATTTGACAAACCGCATGCCCAGACCGCTCAGCCGCGCAACCACCTGTTGATTGTGCACAATCTGGTTGAGGCCATAGACCGTCTCGCCCGGGAAGCGCGCCAGCAACGCCTCGGCCGTCTGCACCGCGCGTGCGACGCCGGAACAGAAACCGTGGGGCTCGACCACCACCAGCCGTTTCCGCAGGCTCACGGTTCCGTCTCCCCGCTGTGGGCCGCACCGTGTTCCAGTTCCGCCAGAATCCGTTCCGCCGGCGTCAGGTATTTCTTCTCTGAATTGCAGGCCTTGCATGCCGGCACAACATTGCCCTTGGTGCTGGTCCCTCCGCGCGCGACCGGCACCACGTGGTCGAGCGTCAGCGCGCCCGCACCGACCTGACGGCCGCAGTAGTGGCACACACCCTTCTGGAGCTGCTGCCGCCACCACGCGCTCTTGCGCAGCGCGCGCGCCTTCTCACGCTCGCGCGCCACATGCCGGTCGTCTTTCCGGATGTCAATCCACTCGTTCATCGCTTCCTCAGCGCCAACAGACGTTGCGCATGGTTCTCCTCGGCCACAGCCAGCGCCGCGAACGTCTCGCGCAGACGCGGGATCGTACTCTTCTCCGCGAACGTCCGGTAAAACCGCGCCATCGCGCGCTCATGCTCGATCGCGTGCTCGACCTCTTTGGAGGCTTTGGCCGCGTCATGCATCAGATCCGCCACGGGCGGCAGCGCGCCAGCCATCTCCTGCGTGATCGGCAGGTCGCGCTCGGCGCCTGCGGCCAATGCGCTCAGCATGGCCTCATGATGCCAGCGCTCTTCCAATGCCAGCCGCTCAAAGACGGTCTTCTCATCCGGATCAAGCGCGCGCGCGGCCAGCGCCTCGTAATCTTCGAACGCCGCCCGCTCAAAGACCGCCGCCTGCTGGATCACAAAGCGCCCCACCCAATCGGTGATCGCAGAGATCTCGCGCGCCGGCGCGGCGATCGCCTGCCCGCGCGGGCAGAAGACTTCCCGCAACATCAGGCCTCCGAAAATCAGAAACAGCACCCCGCCCGCGCACTTGATATATCTTTCGTCCGGCACGAACCGTCGCATCACGTCACCGGCCAGCACGCCGATCGCCGTCGAAGCCGCCAACGCCAGCGCCCCGGCGGCGAAGATCGTCCATTTCGACGACGACGCGGCCGACTGGCTCATCACCGCCAATTGGGTTTTGTCGCCCAGCTCCGCCAAGAATATCAGCGCAAAGGTACTACCGAACAGCGGCCAATTCACATCGCTCTCCTCGCTTGGAATAAAGGCCAAAAGTATACACGTTGCCACGCTCAGCCCCAATCTCTTTTGTGCCGACTGCAAGCAGGGGTCACATTTTGCGCTGGGAAGCGACCGTTCCGTTTCGCTATGCTGGTGCCATGAACACGGCACGTTCACCTTTTCTCACGCTGGCGTTGATCGGCATGGTCCTTTTTCTGGTGTTTCAGCTCCGGGAGGCTGGGCGAACGCGCGTCGCCCAGCCCGCGACCGCAGCCGCCGTCGCCCGGCCGCAGGCCGCCGATGCGCGCGCCGAGCCATCCGCCCGGACCGCCCGCGAGACCGAGGCCACCGTTGTTTACAAGCGCGTCTCGCCCTCGGTGGTCGCGGTCGCGAACAACGCGCTGGTGCGGCGCGGGCTTTTCTTCGATTTCCAGATCTACGAGGTGCCGCAGGGGGCCGGCTCCGGCTTCGTGTGGGACAAGAAAGGCCACATCGTCAGCAATTACCACGTGGTGCACCAGGCCAGCACGCTGACCGTCACCTTCCCGGACGGCACGCAGTACGACGCGAAACTGGTGGGGGTCGCGCCGGACTATGACTTGGCCGTGCTGAAGATCGACGCGCCGCCCGACCGGCTCGTGCCGGTGGAAGTTGCTGCGTCGCGCGATCTGGAAGTCGGCCAGCAGGTCTACGCCATCGGCAATCCTTTCGGGCTCGACACCACCCTCTCGTCCGGCATCGTCAGCGCGCTGGGGCGCACCATCACCTCGATGACCGATCGCAAGATCCACGATGTGATCCAGACCGACACCGCGATCAACCCCGGCAACTCGGGCGGTCCGCTGCTCGCCTGCTGCGGACGGCTGATCGGTGTCAACACCGCGATCCTGAGCCCGAGCGGCGCTTACGCCGGGATCGGCTTCGCGGTGCCGTCCGACACCGTTTCGCGCGTGGTGCCGCAATTGATCGAAAAGGGGCGGGTCACGCGGGCGGGTCTCGGCGTGCAGCTCCTGCCCGACCACGTCACCGAGCGCGCGGGACTGGACGGCGTTGCGGTCTACGCGGTGTTTGACCAAACTCCCGCCGCGCGCGCGGGCCTCACGGGCATCGGCCTCAACCGTTTCGGCGAGCTGGTTTTCGGTGACGTCATCGTGGCGGTGGACGGGCGGGCGGTCGCGACGATCGAGGATGTGCAGGCGATGTTGGATCCGCGCCAACCCGGCGACCGCGTGACGCTTACCGTCGCGCGCGCGGGCAAGACGCGCGAGATCACCCTCACGCTGATCGAGGAATAAGTGCACCCGAAGGAGGATTTAGGAGTTTTGCGGAATGGCGGCGTAACCGCCGCCGGGCAAGCCGACGCTTGCCCCTCCCCGTGCTCCGCGAAAAAAACTTATTACATCTTACCCATCACTTCTTACTTCCGCCCTGCCCGCTATTCGTTATTCACTCTTCACTCTCTCCGTCACCACTCCACGCCGCGTTGGGGGGGGCGGCCCTGTTCATACGCGTGCTTCACGCAGGACACGACGCTGACGGTGTCGGCCAACGTCGCCAATTCCGGCGGGGCGTCACGTCCGGTCAGCACCGCGATCATCCCGGGTGCGGCCCCCGCGAGCGCCTCAGCGACCGCCCGCGCATCGAGCAGCCCGAGCGACACCGCGCCGCACACCTCGTCAAGCACCACCATGCCGCAGGCCGGATCGCGCAGCCGTTCGGCGGCCAGCGCCAATCCCGCGCGAGCGGCCTGCGCGTGCGCCTCAAAGGCCGCCCCCGCACGCTCCCGTACGAATCCTTGGCCGCAGACCCGATGCTCCACGCCGGGCAGCAGGCGCAGCGCCCGCGCCTCGCCGGTGTCCGTGCGCTGTTTGATGAACTGTACCACGCTGACGCGCAGGCCGTGGCCTGCGGCGCGCAGCACCATGCCTAGCGCCGAGGAGGTTTTGCCCTTGCCGTCGCCGGTCAACAGGATCACGCGGTTTGTGCGGTGAGGGTCCATCGCATTTCTGAACACTTGGAACAGCGCCCCGTTTATGGTAAAAATGAGCGTCTCTTTGTCCGGGGAAGGGGTTCCCCGGATCCACGCCAAGACTTCATATGAGAGCATACCGATTCAGCGTCTGCCCGTCACGAACGGATTTACGGAGGGCCGAGCGCCGCGATGGCGAGTGACCACACACTGCTCTTCGACGCCCGCGCGGCCACGCGTGACTTTCCCGGCATCGACCGTTACATCCGCGAGCTGCTGGCCGCCCTGTTGCCTGACCTGCGCCCGGACGAACGGCTTCACGTGATCCTGCCCGAGGCGATGGAGATCCCGTGCCTGGACCATACCGGCGTGACGATCCACCGTGTTGACGCGGACCTCACCACCTTCCGCAGCCACTGGCAGACATTGCGGCTGGCGCGCTCGATCCGGCCACAGGTCATCCATGCCCCCTATCTCCTGACCCCGTTGCGCGTGCCAGGAAAACTGGTTCTGACGGTGCATGACACCATCCCGCTCTCGCACCCGCAATACAGCTCTTTGGCGACCCGCCTGTTCTGGCGTCTGGCCGGCCGACGCGCGCTGCGGCACTGCCGCAAGCTGATCGGCGTCTCGGACGACGCGCTGAAGACCTGCGCGCGCTTCTTCGGCACCCGTGCCGTGCGACGTAGCGTGGTGATCCGCCATGGCGTCTCTCCTGCCTTCCGGCCGCAACCGAAAGAGGCGGTGGAGGCGGTGCGGCGAACCTACAGTCTGCCCGAGCGCTTTCTGCTTTATGTCGGCTCCGACCGGCCCCACAAGAACGTGACGACCCTGCTGCACGCTCTGGCCCTGATGGACCCCACGGCCTCCATGCCGCTGGCACTGGCCGGCTTCGACAGCGACGACAGTCCGCTGCGGCGGGAGGCCGATGAGCTGGAACTCGGGCAGCGCGTGCTGTGGCTGGGGCGGATCCCCGAGGTTGACCTGCCGGCGCTCTACAGCGCGGCCCACGCCTTTCTCTTCCCGAGTCTGGTCGAAGGGTTCGGCTTCCCGGTTCTGGAAGCCATGGCCTGCGGCACGCCGGTCATCTGTTCCGCGCTCGGATTGCACAAAGAAATCACGGGCGGCGCCGCGAAGCTGGTGCACCCGACCGACCGCCAAGAGTGGCGCCGCGCCATCCATGCCGCCATCGTTTCGCTCGACTGGCATGACGTCTACCGCGACAAAGGGCTGGCGCGCGCCGCGCGTTTTTCGTGGGCCGAGGCCGCGCGCGCCACGCTCGAGATCTACCGCCAGCTTTATCCAAAATCATTCGCGCGCTCGACAAAACCGGCCCCTGCCGAGTAAACTATGCGTTTTTATCTGGAGTAACACCCCTATGTTAAAAGCGTGCGACCTGAAGAAAGGCAGTCTTGTCGGCCTCCGCGGACTGCCGCATGTGCTTGAAAGCCTGAGCGTCACAACCCCCAGCGCCCGCGGCGCGGCATCCATCTACCACTTCCGCTTCCGCAACCTGGTCACCAAAGCCAAGCAGGACGTCTCTTGCAAAGGCGAAGAGCCGTTCGACGACATCGATTTCGAACGCCGTCCGGTGCAGTATCTGTACCGCGAGGCCGACCTTCACACGTTCATGGACACCGAGGACTTCTCGCAGTTCACCCTCCCCGCAACGGCGATCGAAGAGCAGCTCGACTATCTGGTCGAAGACATGGAGGGACTCTTCGCGCTGACCTCTGATGGCAAGATCCTCACGATCGAGGTCCCGCAAAAAGTGGTGCTGACCATCGCCTCCTGCGACCCGGTGATGAAGGGCGCCTCGGTGACGGCGCGCTCCAAACCCGCCAAGTGCCAGACCGGTCTGGTGGTTCAGGTGCCCGAGTATCTGGAAACCGGCGAAGCGATCATCGTGGACACCGCGACCGGCACCTACCTCTCCCGCGCCGCGGCCGCAAAGTTTTAATCGCTCTCCTCAACTCCGAACTCCTAATTCCTAATTCCTAACTCCTAACTCCTGACTCTCAACTTCCACCCCTAACCCCGGGTTTCTCATGAACAGCGACCAAGTCAAGACCGGATTCCAGCGTGCCCCGCACCGCAGCCTCTTCATGGCCACCGGCGTCAAGCGCGACGATTTCAAGAAGCCGTTCATCGGCGTCTGCAACTCCTACACGGACATCATCCCGGGGCACTGCCACCTCAACAAGGTCGCCGAGTGGGTCAAGCAGTGCATCCGCGAGGCGGGCGGCGTACCCTTCGAATTCAACACTATCGGCATTTGCGACGGCATCGCGATGGGGCACAGCGGCATGAAGTACTCGCTGCCCAGCCGTGAGCTGATCGCGGACTGCGTGGAGTCGATGGTCAAGGCACACTGCTTTGACGCCATGATCTGCATCCCCAACTGCGACAAGATCACCCCGGGCATGATCCTCGGCGCGATCCGCGCCAACATCCCCACGATTTTTGTCAGCGGCGGGCCGATGCGCGCCGGCCGACTCGACGGACGGCCGATGGACCTGATCTCGGTCTTCGAAGGTGTGGCCCAGTACAAGAACGGCGCCATCAGCGAAGATCAACTGACGCGGGTCGAAGAATCGAGCTGCCCCGGCTGCGGCTCCTGTTCCGGCATGTTCACCGCCAACTCGATGAACTGCCTCTGCGAGGCGATCGGCCTGGCGCTGCCCGGCAACGGCACCGTCCTGGCCGACGATCCGGCCCGCCGCGACCTCTGGCAGCGCGCCGCGCAGCGTGTCGTCGAGATGGCAAAAACCGAATCGCCGCGCCCGCGCGATCTTATCACGCGCGCATCGATCGACAACGCCTTCGCGCTGGACATGGCCATGGGCGGCAGTTCCAACACCGTGTTGCACACCCTCGCCATCGCCCATGAGGCGGGTGTCGACTATGACCTCGACCGCATCAACGCCATTTCGCAGCGCTGCCCGAACGTTTGCAAAGTCGCACCCTCCTGCTCCTATCACATGGAGGATGTCGACGCCGCCGGCGGCATCCCGGCGATCCTCAAACGCATTGCCGACATTCCCGGCCTGATCGATGCCGCCTGCCCGACCGTCAGCGGTCAGACCATCGGCGCGATCATCGCCGCCGCCGAGGTCAAGGACGCGCAGGTCATCCGCACGCTCGAGAACGCCTACTCCAAAGACGGCGGCCTGACGATTCTGCGCGGCAACCTGGCCGAGCAGGGTGCTGTGGTCAAAAAGGCCGGCGTCTCCGCAGCCATGTTGACCTTCGAGGGATCGGCCCTCTGCTTTGACTCGCAGGAAGAGGCGTGCGAAGGCATCCTCGCCGGCAAGGTCAAGTCCGGCCACGTGGTGGTCATCCGCTATGAAGGCCCGCGCGGCGGCCCCGGCATGCAGGAGATGCTGGCCCCGACCTCCTACATCATGGGGGCGGGACTGGGCGAATCCGTGGCGCTGATCACCGACGGGCGGTTCTCCGGCGGCACGCGCGGCGCCTGCATCGGCCATGTCTCGCCCGAAGCGGCCGAAGGCGGCCTGATCGGTCTGTTGCGCGACGGTGACCGCATCCGCATCGACATTCCCGGCCGCTGTCTGGAAGCGCTGCTCGACGAGGCCGAGATCGCGCGTCGCCGTGCCTCCGCACCAGCCTGGCAGCCGCGCAACCTGGGCGGATGGCTGCGCCGTTACGCGCTGATGGTGGGCAACGCCAGTTCGGGGGCCTCGCTCCAGTAATTCACATTGGGGCAGCCGCCCTCTCCGCTTGAGCGTTGAAAGTTGAGCGTTGGCCGCCGCTCACATCACTTGTTGAACCCCTTGTGGTTCATGAACTCCCAAATGCGGCCCATCCAGGTGTAGCTGCCCGTGCCCGGCGCGGCCTTGCGCTGGAAGCAGTGGGGACGGCCGACCAGCGTGTGGAGATCGGACTGGATGCCCATGCGGCGGAGCTGCTCCCAGCATTTCACGGAGTTCATCGCCGCCCAGCCGTCCGCATCGCCGTGGATGAACAGGATCGGGCACGTCGCAAGGTCGAAAGAGAATTCCGGAACGAGCCGCGCGTCGTCCTCGTTGCCGCCGTGCGCGTTCGGTTTTTCGGCGCCGTCCGTGAGCGCATAGGCCGGATAGATCGCGACCGCCCACTGAACGCTGCACGAAAGCTTGTCGAGGTCGTCGATCGGCCAGTAGGCTCGGCGTTTTGAACTGGTCGCGCCCATGAGCGTCAGGTGCCCGCCGGCCGAGGAGCCCATGATGCCGATGCGGTCGGGATCGAGCCCCTGCGCCGCGGCCTGGCTGCGGACGACGCGGACGGCGCGCTGCAGGTCCTGCCACGCCGTCGTGTGTTTGGCGAGCCCGCCCAGCGGACGCGGCGTGCGGTATTTCATCGTCACGACCGTCATACCCTTTTCGTTCAGATAACGCCGCGCCGGCGCGACCTCGAAGCCGTCCGGTCCGTTGCCCATGTAGCTGCCGCCCGAGTAGATGATCTGGATCGCTTTGGTCTTGAGCGCCTTCGGCATGTGCCACTCGAGATAAGGCAGGCACTGGTTCGTCTGCAGATCCGGCATCCGGCCTTCCGGCCAGACCGGCTCCTTGCGGGTTTCGCCACGCGCCTCGTCGTTCGGATAGCGGGCCATCAGGTCCTCTTCCTCGCCGAGACGTCCGTCGAAATTCATCTGTCGGAGGTACTCGGCGATCCGGTCGAGCCAGTGGTCGTAGGCGGCACCGTCCTCGCCCTTACCCGGGTCGCCCATAAAGCCGTGAGGCCGGTCCGCGAAGAGGTGGAGCTCAGCCGGGATTTTCATCCGGCGGAGCTGGCGGTAGATCTGCGTGGAGCCGTTCGGCGAATAGATATCCGCCCCGCCATGGAAGAGCGCCATCGGACAGGTCTTCGCGTCGAACTTGAACACGTCCGTGAGCTTGACGTCGATCGCGTCGCCCTCGCGCGTATTGGGTCCGGTGAGGCCGTCCGTAAGCGCGTAGGCGGTGTAGATCGGCACCGCCCAATTGACGTGGCACGGCAGTTGGTCGAGCGCGTCAACCGGCCCATACGCCGGCGTGAGCGCGCTCGTCGCGAGCAAGACCGTCAGGTGCGAGCCAGCGGAGAACCCGAACGCGCCGATTTTCTCCGGGTCGAAGCCGCGCTTCTGTGCCTCGCTGCGCACGAGGCGAACGGCGCGCTGCCCGTCCACCCACCCGCTCTGGTAGATCGGCAGACCCTGCGGACGAGGCGTCCGATAGGTCAGGCTCACGCATACGAACCCGAGCTCGGTCAACTTCTTGGCGACCCGATCAATCCAGACCCCGTCGCAGCAGTTCTGATAGCCGCCGCCGGAAATGAGCAGCATGCAGGCTCCGTTTTTCTCTGCCGGCGCCTCGTACCAGTCGAGATACGGCATCGTATGTTCCGCCGCCTTGAAGCCCGGCGCCTTTACCTCCGAGGTCGTCGCCGCGATCTGATGGGGCTGCAAATCGGGGATCTGCCCGTCCGGCCAGAGCGCGACCCGCTCGCCGGCGGACACCAGAACCGCAACCAGCAACCCAAAACCGAGAAACAACGTTCTTTTCATGGCATCGCTTCCTTCATGTTTATTCCTTGAGCGCCACCGCAAGGTGGCTATTTGGACACGCCTGTGTCGGCGGCCTTCTTCGGCGGCTCCGGCGCACCTTGCCACCGGACAAAGCTGGAGGACGCGTCGGTGAAGACCGCACAGTTCGTGATATTGCAGTAGTGGGCCGGCATGGCTCCGGTGCCGCGCATGTATGAAGACTGAATCGATACGCCGCTACCGTCGCCTTCATCCAGCCACAACAAATAAGGCTCGACGTGCCCGAGTTTCGCCTTGTACAAATTCTCATTGTAGTAGGCCCCGCAACCGTTCAACTTACATTCAGCCCATTTGCTCCGCACACGCACGCAGGTTTGAAACGTGTCGGCATAGCTGTCGGAGATGATGCAGGAACTCCACACATCGAAGCATACGGAATCTTTGATGACCGACGGTTTGGCCGTCCAAGCATGGACCCGGTCATAAAAGTTGAACCCCCGGTTGACAATCGCAGTCTGGCAATCGATGATCACGATGTCCGAGAAGTGACAGTCCGAAGTGGTGATTTCTATCCCAACCGTGTTAGCGGCGACCTCGCCGCTCATGCGATCCGGGTCCGTCCCGTTGAAGTGCGAATTCTGCACGAAAATTTCATACCCGCGCGCGATCTTGAGCGCCGTCTTCAAATGCCGCCCGGTGACGAGATTGTCCAGCCGCAGCTTGCGCGCGTTCACGATGTTAACGCAGACATCGGCCTTCAGCGCCGCGTCGATGCGGAGATTGCGCAGGACCGTATAGTAGGGCGAAGCATCGTAGCGGATGACGGCCGGCATGGGGGCTGTGGCGCGTATCTCCGCGAGTTGGAAGTCGGCGTTCAGCATCCCGCGTATCTCGATGGGCGCGGAAACCGCATAGACCGCCGACATGGGCGAGACCAGAGCTGTCTTTTTCGCGATCGCCGCATCCACGGCAGCCTGAAGTGCCTTCGTATCGTCGGCGACACCGTCGCCCGCCGCGCCAAAGTCAAACGGCGTGATTTGCAGGCACGGCACCACCCGGCCGCGGCCACCGTCCGCGGCTGCCGCTTGCGATGGTTTTTCAGCGTTCTCAGCGAAGGCCAGCGAAAAAGGCCGCATGGCGGCCACGATCATCAGCAATATGACGGCAATTCTCATACTTCCGCTCTCTCTGTTCTTGAACGGCCACTCCGCCCCTACTGTACACATTCAATCTTTCCGTGTTCGTCACCAAGGCTCGCCCGTACGGGGATGGCCGAGCGGTCAGGGTGCCCCGAGGCAATAGAAATCCCCGAGCGTGCGCAGGTAAATCCGGCTGTCCACGATCACCGGCGAGGCAAAGACCCCGGACGGAAGGGTGTTCGTCACGACACCGCCGAATGCACGTCCGACCGGCACGACGAACCCGCTTCCCTGGCGGTCGAAAAGATAGAGATGGCCGTTCGCCAGCACGGGAGAAGAGTAGAACGGCGTCTTGAAATCATGCTGCCAGGCCACGTGCCCGTCTTGCGTATCGTAACACCGCAGCAACCCCTGGTCGTTGACCGCATACAGCAGCCCGTGATGCAGCAGCGGCGTCGGCACATACCCCGCCTTGGCATCCCCCGACCAAACCACATGCGTCTGAGTCACATCGCCGTTTCCGTCCGCACGGATGGCGAGCAGTTTCCGCCCCGGGTAGCCGCCCGTCGCGTAGACCGTCGTCCGGTCTGTCACCGGCGTTGCCACGCAGGTTCGAGCCGGGCCCTCGCACGTCCACAGCAAATTTCCGTTGTCCGGGTCAAACCCGCGCGTGCTCAATCCACCGATGAGCAGCACCTGTACACGGCCCGCGAGTTCTCGGACCAGCACCGGTGCGTAGCTCTCGTTGTTAGCACGGATGGCCCTGCGCCAGACCACATCACCGGTCGCACGGTGAAAGGCTGTCAGATAGCACCCCTTCGGGCCTTCCACGGGCACGATGACAGCCGAGTTATAAAGGGCGGGCGAGGCAGAAAAACCTTGGATCGTGTTGTACGGCGCGACGGTTTTACGCCAGATGAGCTGACCCTTCAGGTTGACCGCGGCCAACTCGACAGCGGCACCGTTCTGATACGGCACGAACAGCCGCTCGCCGTCGCAGGCAGGCGTGGCGGCGGCCGGCGCGTTGTCGGGATGCTGCCGTCCGATCGGGCCGGCATAGAGCTCGGCTTGCCAAACCGTTTCCCCGGTCGCGCGTTCCAGGCCGACCAGCCAGAGCACCGCACGGTCTTTCGTTTTTTCACCTGCGGAGACATAGATCCGCTCACCGACCCTAACCGGGGACGAGTGGCCGAGACCGCGCAGCTTAACGCGCCAGACAAGGTTGGACCGGTCACTCCACGCCGTAGGCGGCGATTGATTGTCCGGCGCGACATTGTCGCGCGTCGGACCACGCCACCAAGGCCAATCCCCGGCTGCCGCGACAGGAGGCAACAGCGTGTCCCAACCGCTTTTCGGATCGACCTCTCGCAGCGCATCGCCGCACGTCCGGCACGCGGACATACAGACCGCGAAAACCGCCGCCGCAACTTTCCCGCTCATGGTTTTCCCCCGCATCACGGCCCTCTCCCGATTGCCTTGAAGCGTAGCGCAAGTGTTTTCAGGCGTCCAGTCTGATTTACGGCCCCCAGGCAAAAACAACGGGCGGGACGCTTGACGCACCCCGCCCGCCATTTCGTTGATGAAGACACTCAGTTGAAGACTTCGTCGAGCTGATTCTGGGCTTCAGCCTGAAGCGACGCCATCTCCTCCTCGCTGATCGGCTCGGCCAACGGCACAAGCTTGATGTGGCGGTGCAGCGGGAAGCCAGTGCCGCCCGGGATCAGATGTCCGAGGATCACGTTCTCCTTGAAGCCGCGCAGTTCATCCACACGGCTCATGGTGGCCGCGTCGGTGAGCACGCGCGTGGTGTCTTGGAAGGAGGCCGCCGAGATGAAGCTGTCGGTTTCGAGCGACGCCTTGGTGATGCCCAGCAACGCGGGCTGCGCCTCGGCGGGCCGTTTGCCTTCGGCCACGATCTCTTCGTTGATCTCCAAGAACTTTTGCCGCGTGACCTGCTCGCCCCAGAGGAAGTCGGTGTCGCCGGGGTTAGTGATGCGGACCTTGCGCAGCATCTGGCGCACGATGATCTCGATGTGCTTGTCGTTGATTTCCACGCCCTGCAGGCGGTAGACCTGCTGCACCTCGTTGACCAGGTAGCGCTGCAGTTCCTGAGGACCGCAGACGTCGAGAATCTCCTGCGGCACCACCGGACCTTCGGTGAGCTGCTGGCCCTTCTTGACGCGGTCGCCCTTGAACACGACCACCTGCTTGCCCATCGGGATCAGATGCTCCTCGACATGGCCGGTCACTTCGTCGCGCACGATCAGGCAGCGCTTGCCGCGCTGATGTTCGCCGAAGTCCACCACGCCCTCGATTCGGGAGATTTCCGCCGCGTCCTTGGGCTGGCGCGCCTCGAAAAGTTCGGCCACACGCGGCAGACCGCCGGTGATGTCGCGCGTCTTCGCCTCTTTACGCGGCGTTTTCGCGATCATCATACCGGGCGACACGCGCGCCCCTTCCTTCGCCATGACAATGGCGCCGGCCGGGATGTGGTAGAAGCCCAGGATTTCACGGGTCTGCGGATCGGTGACGATGATCTGCGGGTGCAGGTCTTCTTTGGTTTCGAGCACCAACAGGGTACTCATTCCGGTCTCGGCATCCTCGTCTGTTCGGACCGACACGTCGTCCACAAAGTCCTGGAACGACACGACACCATGCTTTTCGGCCAAGATCGGCACCGAGTGCGGGTCCCACACAGCCACGCGCTGACCGGCTTTGACGGCCGTGCCGTCCTCGGCGAGCAGCACGGTGCCCATCTGCAGGTTATAGGTGTCGATCTCGGTCCCGTCGGCGTCGACGATCTGCACCGAGCCGTTCTTGTTGAGAACGACCGTGTTGCCCTCATCGTTGCGCACGATACGCAGATCCACATACTTGAGGAAACCGGCGTTTTTGAGCACGATTTCAGGCACTTTCGACACCGTCGAGGCCGTGCCGCCGATGTGGAACGTCCGCATCGTCAACTGGGTGCCCGGCTCGCCGATGGACTGTGCCGCGATGATGCCAACCGCCGTGCCGATCTCCGCAGGCTTGCCCGAGGAGAGGTCGCGGCCGTAGCACTTCGCACACATGCCGTGGGGCGCATCACAGGTTAGACCGCTGCGGATCCAGACGCGTTCGATGCCCGAATCTTCCAGCCGCTTGCAGGCCTCCTCGTCGATCTCGGCATTCGCCGCGATCACGACCTCGCCGGTCGCGGGGTGGCGAATATCGTAGAGCGCCGTACGCCCCAGCACGCGGGTACGCAGCGGGATCAGCGTCTCATCGCCCTCTTCAACCGCCTCGACCTCGATGCCGTTCACGGTGTTGCAGTCCTGAATCGTGATGATGACGTCCTGCGACACGTCCACCAGCTTACGCGTCAGGTAGCCGGCGTCGGCCGTCTTGAGCGCGGTATCGGCCAAGCCCTTACGCGCACCGTGCGTGGAGATGAAGTATTCCAACACGCTGAGGCCTTCGCGGAACGACGCCGTGATGGGGCGCTCGATGATTTCACCGGACGGGTTGGCCATCAGGCCGCGCATACCGGCAAGCTGACGGATCTGAAGCTTGGAACCGCGGGCTTTGGAGTCCACCATCATGAAAACCGGATTGGTCTCGGCCGGGTTGGGCTGAGCCTCGGTCACGTTGCGGTCGATCGCCTTGTACAGCTCTTCCGACACCTTTTCGGTGGCGGCCGTCCACACGTCGACGATCTTGTTGTGACGTTCGCCGTCCGTGATCACGCCGGTCTGGAACTGGCCGTCAACCTTGTCGACCTCGGTATAAGCCTTGGCAATGATCTCTTCCTTGCTCTTCGGCCGGATCATGTCCTTCAGCCCCATTGAGACGCCCGCCAGACAGGCGTGCTTAAACCCGAGCGCCTTCAGTTCATCCAAGGCCCGGACCGTACGGGCATGGCCCGCCACCTGGTGGCTGTGCAGAATCAGGTCGCCGAGCTTGCTCTTGTCGATCTTGTCGTTGACAAAGCCCAGCTCATCCGGCCAGAGTTCGTTGAAGATCACGCGTCCGGCGGTCGTCTCGATCACCCGCACATCCGGATTGCCGAAGCGGCGGCCCTTGATGCCGAAGTCGGGATTGCGCAGGCGGATGCGCGTGTGATAGTTGATCGCGCCATCCGCCAGCGCCAGATCCACCTCCGAGGTGCTGTTAAAGAGCGGCAGATGCGTGTCGCCGGCCGGCGTCTTGCCGGCGATCCGGTTAGCCAGCTTGTCGCTTTGACTCGGCACCGTCAGGTAGTAGATACCCAGCGCGATATCCTGCGTCGGCGTCATGATCGACTTACCGGAAGCCGGCGAAAAGATCGAGTTGGACGCCAGCATCAGCAGGCGGCTCTCCAACTGCGCCTCGACCGACAGCGGCACGTGCACGGCCATCTGGTCCCCGTCGAAGTCGGCGTTAAACGCCGTGCAGACCATCGGATGGATGCGGATCGCCTCGCCTTCGATCAGCACCGGCTCGAAGCTCTGGATCGAGAGGCGGTGCAGCGTCGGTGCGCGGTTGAGCATCACGGTCTTGCCCTTGGTCACCTCTTCGAGGATATCCCAGACCTGCTCGTCGTGGCGCTCGATCATCTTACGCGCCGTACGCACGGTATGGCAGATGCCCTTCTCCTTGAGACGGCGGATGATGAACGGCTCGAAGAGCGTC
>Ga0116182_1002227_pt1 | contig 19308 bp, 19 predicted proteins | sample AD_UKC077_MetaG_FD_89805 | JGI IMG/M metagenome (GOLD analysis project Ga0116182, IMG submission 89805) | Active sludge microbial communities of municipal wastewater-treating anaerobic digesters from USA - AD_UKC077_MetaG | ecosystem: Engineered > Bioreactor > Anaerobic > Digestate | place: USA...
CGGGCCATTCCCGATGTCCGTGACGGCCTCAAACCCGTTCATCGCCGGGTGTTGTTCGCGATGAACGAAATGGGGAACCGCTGGAACAAGCCCTACAAAAAATCCGCCCGTATCGTCGGCGATATTATCGGTAAATACCATCCCCACGGGGACCAGGCGGCTTATGACACGATCGTCCGCATGGCCCAGAATTTTTCCATGCGCTACCCCCTGATCGACGGCCAGGGTAATTTCGGTTCCATCGACGGAGATCCCCCTGCGGCCATGCGGTACACCGAAATCCGGATGGATCGTCTGGCGGAGGAACTGCTCAACGATCTCGACAAGGACACCGTCGATTTCACACCCAACTACGACGAATCCATGGAAGAACCGACGGTTCTTCCTGCCCGCGTGCCGGTCCTTCTGCTTAACGGTTCCGCGGGTATCGCCGTCGGCGTGGCCACCAATATTCCTCCTCACAATCTCAGGGAAATTGTGAGCGGTACCGTTGCGTTGATCAACAACCCCGACATCACCATTGAAGAACTGATGCGCCATATCCAGGGACCCGATTTTCCGACGGCGGGTTTTATCAATGGACGGGACGGCATCATTTCGGCTTACAAGACGGGTCGGGGTATCGTCCGAATGTGCGCCCGGGCCATGATCGAACGCAACGCCAGGAATGAAAAGGAAAGCATCGTTGTGACGGAGCTTCCCTATCAGGTCAACAAGGCCAACTTGATCGAATCCATATCCGAGCTCGTCAAAGAAAAGAAAATCAGCGGCATTGCCGACCTTCGGGACGAGTCCGACAGAGAAGGGATCCGCATCGTCATTGACCTCAAAAGGGACGAACCTTCCGGGGTGATCCTCAATCAGCTCTATAAGCGCACTCAAATGGAAGCTTCCTTCGGGATCATCATGCTGGCCATTGACCATGGGCGGCCCCGGGTCTTCAACCTGAAGGAAGTCCTGAGCAGCTTTATCGATTTCCGCCGGGAAGTCGTCACCCGGCGTGCCCGTTTCGAGCTGGCCCGCTCGCGCGCGCGGGCCCACATCCTCGAAGGTCTCATCATCGCCCTGAATCACATTGATGAAGTCATCGCCGTCATCAAGAAGGCGGCCAGCCCGCAGGAGGCGACGGTCAATCTATGCGCCCGTTTCGGTCTATCGGAAGTCCAGTCCAAGGCCATTCTCGAAATGCGGCTCCAGCGATTGACAGGACTCGAACGTGAAAAAATCGACACGGAATATGCCGAACTGACCCGGTTGATCAATGAACTTCTGAGTATTCTGGGAGACAACCGGAAAATTCTCGACGTCATTATCCGGGAAATGGAAGAAATCAAGGCCCGCTTCGGCGATGAACGGCGGACGGAAATCGTCACCAGTGTCGAGGACATCGGCATTGAAGATATGATCGTCGAGGAGGATATGGTCGTTACGGTATCCCACTCCGGGTATATCAAGCGCAACGCCGTGAGCCTTTACCGCAGTCAGCGCCGGGGAGGCAGGGGCAAGGTGGGCATGCAGACGAAGGAAGAAGATTTCGTGGAGAAAATCTTCATTACCTCGACGCATCATTACATCCTGATTTTCACCAATGCGGGAAGGGTGTACTGGCTCAAAGTATACCAGATTCCCCAGGCGGGAAGAGCCGCCCGGGGAAAAGCCATTGTCAACCTGATCAACCTGGACCACGGGGAACGCCTGGCAGCGATCCTGCCCGTCCGAGAGTTTGCGGACGACAAATCCATCGTCATGGTGACGAAGAAGGGAATCATTAAGAAGACCCCCCTGACGGCCTATGCGAATCCACGTGCGTCCGGGATCATCGCCATGTCCATCGACGAGGGAGACAACCTGATCGACGTCCAGATTACCAACAACCAGCAGGATATCTTTCTTGGAACCCGGAAAGGCAAAGCCATTCGTTTCCACGCAGACAACGTCCGGGATATGGGACGGACCGCCCGGGGTGTGACGGGCATTCGTATGGACGAAGACGACTGCGTGGTCGGTGTCGAAATCCTGGCGGAAGGCAACGCGATCCTGACCGTATCGGAAAACGGTTACGGGAAAAGAACGCTGGTCGTCGAATATCCCCTCCAGCACCGGGGAGGAAAGGGGACCATCAACCTGAAAACCGTGCCCAAAATCGGCTTTGTTTCCGGTGTCTGCCAGGTGACGGGGGAAGAGGATGTGGTCCTCATCAGTGACGCCGGCAAGATCATCCGCCTGCGGGTCGATGAAATTTCTCTGATCCACCGCAGCACCCAGGGGGTGAAGCTCATCGGGTTGGGAGACGAGGAGCGTATCGTCGGCATGGCCCGTGTGGAGCGGGACACCACCCCGGAAACGGCTGACGGCATGGAAGACGACGAAGAAGAGATGTCCGAAGAAGAAGGAGAGGAAGAAGAGATTTGATCCTCTTGGGGAGGTCGGGATACGGAAGCAAAATAACGGATGCAATCGAATACCAGCCATATTTCCATCGTCCTTTGCCGGCCCCAGTTTGCCGGTAATGTCGGAGCCGCCGCCCGGTGCGGGAAGAACATGGGTATCGGCCGGCTCGTCGTGGTCGGAAAGCCGAACCTAGACCAGGACGAGATGTACCGGCGCGCCACCCATGTCGCCGCCGAAGTGATCGACGGCATCCGGTATGTCGACAATCTGGAAGCAGCCCTGGCTGATTTTCAGTATATTGTCGGGACGACGGCGCGTCTAGGCGGCGCCCGGGGACCCGTGGTGTCACCCCGGGAAATGGCCGAAAAAGTATCCGGCATTTCGCAGGAGAACCGGGTGGCCCTCCTGTTCGGGCCCGAAGACGCCGGTCTGACCAATGATGAACTCCGCTTCTGCCACCTTGTCGTCAATATTCCTACGGCGGAATTCAAGTCACTGAACCTCTCCCATGCCGTCATGATCCTCTGTTATGAGATTTTTTCCTGCCGGTTATCCACTGAAGGCCGTTTCGTATCCAAATTGGCTTCCTCGCAAGAGCTCGAGGGTATGTACGGACAGGTGGCGGAACTGCTTGTGCGAATCGGGTTTCTGAATTCCCAGAACCCGGAATACTGGATGATGCACATCCGGCGTCTTTTGTCGAGAACCGGTCTCCATTCCAAGGAGGTGAAGATTATCCGTGGAATCTGCCGGCAGATGGACTGGTTTCTTGAGAGTCGTGGGAAAGAGGACAAAAAGACTTGACTTTGCGGGGATGTATCCGTATTAAACCTGAGATCGGCGGCCTCGGGATAAGTCCGTGTTGTCCTTTCAAGAAGGACCAGCGGCGGAGAATCTCTTTTCATTTTAGATCCTTCGTTTTCGTTCTTACGATAAACAGGGTGAGTTTCAACTTTTGCAAAACCACCTGACTGTCAAAGAAGTTCCGATTCAAAAATCCGCAATGAGCAAGGGGGGTCATGCATGAAAATGAATTTTACCTTCACGGGTGCGAAGAAAATCGTCTTCGGAAACGGGTCATTTGATGCCCTGGTGGATTATATCAAGGAACTCAGGGGATCACGTCCCCTGATCGTGCTCGATCAGAATCTCGCCGGTGCGGGTTTTCAGGAGAGAATCGAGACCCTTCTTGCCAAGGGGGGCATGAAATATGTCATTTATGACAAGGTCGTTCCCGAGCCGCCGCTGGAGTTGGTGGATGAGGGAGCGAAAGCCGCCGTCAAGGGAAAGTGCGACTGTGTCGCCGGGATCGGCGGAGGGAGCGCGATGGACACGGCCAAGGCGATCGCGGCCGTTGCGGGAAACAGAGGCAAAGCCGTCGATTATCTCGGCCTGAACAACGTTCCCGGACCGGGCCTGCCTCAGATTCAGATCCCGACCACGGCGGGAACGGGGAGCGAAGTGACCTTCACCGCCGTCTTTATTCGGAAGAACCTGAATAAAAAGGAGGGGATGAACAGTCCCTACCTGTACCCGGACATTGCCCTGTGCGATCCGACCCTGACGGTAACGCTGCCGCCTCAGCCGACAGCGGAAACGGGGATCGATGCCCTGTGCCACGCCATCGAATCCTACACATCCGTTAACTCTTCCCCGATGAGCGAGGTGTTTTCCCTCGAGGCGATCCGTCTCATTTCGGAGAACCTCAGAACCTGCGTCCATAACGGTAGCGATCTCCAGGCCCGGGAACAGATGCTTCTGGGGAGCCTCTACGCCGGGCTGGGTCTGGCCAACGCCGGGGTGACGGCGGTTCATTCCCTGTCCTATCCCCTGGGCGGGCGTTATGGCGTTCCCCACGGTCTGGCCAATACGCTGATCCTGCCTGCCGTCATGGCATACAATCTGCCGGGCGCCCTGGAAAAGTTTGCCGATATCGCCGAAGTGATGGGGGAAGCGACGGAAGGCATGTCACTTCGGGATGCAGCCTATCTGGCGGTGGAAGCCGTCGAGGCCCTGATCGAGGATTGCGGCATCACGGCGACCCTGGAAACCCTGAACATTTCCGAGAAGGTCTTTCCGGAGTTGGCCGAGGTGGCGGCAACCGTGGCGCGGCCCCTGGCGAACAATCCCTGCAAAATGACTCTGGAGGACATGGTCGATATTTACAAGCAATGCTACTGAAAGATACGATAATTGATCGTTAAAACTGGCGGTCTCAAACAGTTCCATTTCCCCTTCCCTTGCGGGAAAGGATCAAAGCCGAGGTTTGGTGTTCCGGGTTTTTCCTGGAATGACGGGGGTATAAAAACAGACGGTTAGATGTTGATGCAGGCAAACGGAGGACAAAGGACATGGCTGGTGCGGAATTGATCGGTAACGAAGAAATGAAGGAAGTGATGGACGTCCTGGAAACGGGCGTTTTCATGCGATACGGATTCGACAAGGAGAGACAGGGTATTTTCAAGGTTAAGCAATTTGAAGAAGAATTTGCCCAGTACTGCGGTTCGACCTACGCCCTGGGCGTCACGTCCGGTTCGTCGGCCCTGAAGGTGGCCCTGGCGGCCATGGGTGTCGGCCCGGGCGATGAAGTCATCGTGCCGGCCTTTACCTTTGTGGCGACGTGGGAAGCGGTTCTCGAAGTCGGCGCCATTCCGGTGATGGGCGACATCGATGCGACCCTCAACCTCGATCCGGCGGATATCGAGCGTAAGCTGACCCCCTATACCAAGGCGGTCATCCCGGTGCACATGTGCGGGGCCATGGCTCATATCGACCAGATCGTAGCCGTGGCGAAAAAACACAATCTACTCGTTCTGGAAGACAACGCCCAGGGATGCGGCGGCAGCTTCAAGGGCCGGAAGCTGGGGACCTTCGGCGACATGGGGATCTTCAGCTTCGACTATTACAAGACCATTACCACCGGTGAAGGCGGCATGGTTTTGACGGACAACAAGGAATACGCCTGGCGGGCCGATGAATACCATGATCACGGTCACGACCACAACCCCGCCGTGACGCGGGCCATGGAAGGCCGTCATATCCTGGGTTTCAACTACCGGATGAATGAACTGCAGGGGGCCTTGGGGCTGGCCCAGCTGCGAAAGCTCGATACGGTCTGCGCGGAGCAGGTAAAGAACAAGACGAAGATCAAGGGATTTCTGAGCCGGGTCAAGGAAGTCGGTTTACGGGAGATTCCGGATCCGGCCGGCGATACGGCGACGTTTCTCGCCTTCAACCTGCCGACGGAGGAACTGGCGGCGAAATTCCAGAAGAGTCTGGCTGCCGGCGGCGTAGACACGGTCTGTTTCAAGGCCAACAAGTGGCACTACGCCCCCAACTGGGAGCACATGATGGCCCGGTCGACGGCGAATCCAAAGCAGTATCCCTTTACCGATCCCTCCTACCGGGGCAAGGTGATCTATGACCGGAAGGACATTCCCCAGGCGGAGGATCTCCTGGGTCGGACATTGGTTATGGGCATTTCCGTGAAGATGACCGATGAGCGGATTGCCCAGATCAAGGCGGCCGTTGAAAAGGCGGCTCAGGAGTTGTAAGCGGGGTAGCTTTGTAAAATTGAAATAGGGGAGTGATGTGACATGATCGTGGTTACGGGCGGCGCCGGTTTCATCGGCAGTGCCTTTGTCTGGAAATTGAACACCGAAGGGATCGATGACGTGATCATCGTCGACCGGCTCGGCTGTTCGCGGAAATGGAAGAATCTCGTCAACCGGCGTTATGCCGATTTCCTGCACAAGGACACCTTTCTCAAGATGATCCTCGAGGACCGGGTGCCCTTTCCCGTCGAGGCCCTCGTGCACATGGGGGCCTGCTCCTCCACGACGGAGGCGGATGCGGACTACCTCATGGAGAACAATTTCCACTACACCTGCCGGGTGACCGAATGGGCCATGAAGCATGGGGTCCGCCTGATCTACGCCAGTTCCGCCGCGACCTACGGCGACGGGTCCCGGGGCTTTGACGATGATGAGGGACGGATCAAGGACCTTCGGCCCATCAACATGTACGGTTATTCAAAACAGCTCTTCGACCAGTGGAGCCTGCGCCACGGCATCCAGAAGCAGGTTGCGGGGATCAAGTTCTTCAATGTTTTCGGGCCGAACGAGTACCATAAGGGGGACATGTCCAGTGTCATCTACAAGGCCTGTCAGCAGATCCGGGAAACGGGCCGGGTGCGGCTGTTCAAGTCCCATCGCCCCGATTACGGAGACGGGGAGCAAAAGAGGGATTTCGTTTACGTGAAGGACTGCGTGGAAGTTCTGTGGTGGCTCATGGAACACAGGGAGGTGAACGGCATCTTCAATCTCGGCACAGGCAAGTCCCGGAGTTGGAATGATCTCATTGCGGCTGTTTTTGCCGCCCTGGGAAGGGAAAAACAGATCGATTACATCCCCATGCCGGAGAACCTCCAAGCCCAGTACCAGTATTACACGGAGGCGAAGATGGATAAACTTCAGGCACGCGGTTGCCCCGTGGCGTTCAAATCTCTTGAGGATTCCGTTCACGATTACGTCGTGAATTATCTGAGTTGCGGGGAAGCCTGTCTATGAGAGTTGTCTGTGTGATTCCATCCCGTTACGAATCGAGCCGCTTTCCCGGGAAGCCTCTGGCGGATCTTTGCGGGAAACCCATGATCCAGCATGTCTATGAACGGGTTCTCCGGGCGAAAACCGTGACCGAGGCGGCCGTGGCCACCGATGACCGGCGCATTTTCGATGCCGTTGAAAAGTTCGGGGGCAGGGCCATCATGACGGCCGGACGGCACCGATCCGGAACGGATCGGATCGCCGAGGCGGCAACGGTTCTGAACCTGGATGAAAACGATATCGTGGTCAACATCCAGGGGGACCAGCCCATATTCGAACCCGCCCAGGTCGACGAAGTGGTCGCCCCCCTGCTGGCGGATGCCTCCATTCCCATGTCCACCCTGATCTACCGGATTGTCCGGGAGGAAGAAATCACGCACCCCAATGCCGTCAAGACGGTTTTCGACAAGGACCACTTCGCCCTGTATTTTTCGCGGTCCACGATTCCTTATGACCGGGACGGCGTCTATGAGGTCAACTACTACAAGCACCATGGTATCTACGCCTACCGGCGGCATTTTTTGGACACCTTTTCCCGCCTGCCCCAGGGTATACTGGAAAAGCTGGAAGCGTTGGAGCAGCTCCGGGCGCTGGAGCACGGCTACCGGATCAAGGTCGTGGAAACCGCCCACGATTCCGTCGAAGTCGACACCCCCGCCGAGCTGACCCGGGTCAAGGAGATCATTCTAGGCAGCGGCGCTGCCTGATTCTTCGTCTAGAGCAGGGCTCATGGTCGATATCGAGCATCTCAACCGCATCCGCCTGGTCGAAAAACCCCGGGGCCAGATGATCGTGGCGAATTGTCTTTTAACCCCCAACTACCGTTTCTTCGCCAAAGTCGATATCCAGATCGAAAACCTCGAAAAGATTCCCCGCGACGAAAACGTCATCTTCGCCATGAACCACACGGACCGGTACAATTACTGGCCCTTCCAGTGGAAACTCTGGACGATGAAGGTCTTTCCCTACACGACGGTCTGGGTAAAGGGAAAGTACTACCGCAACGCCCTTTTGGGAAAATTCCTCGACGGGTGCAACCTCATTCCCGTTCCTTCCATGGCTTACCTGATTGAAGAATTCTACAGGAGAAAATTCGGTGAACGGATCGACCCGGAACTTTACCGGGACGTGAAGGATGTGATCGACGGGCGGTACGACCAGGCCGGAACGTATCCGGAAGGGGCAGCACGGGTATTTCGTGCCTGGGGAAGTGATTTCGTCGAATATATCCGGGATTATTACGACCTCGTGATGGAGCGGATCGCCGAACTGAGCCGTCAGGCTCTCTTCGACCGGGGCCTCAACCTGATCATCTTTCCCGAGGGGACCCGGTCCGTCCAACTGGCGGACGGGAAAACGGGCCTCGCCCAGCTGGCCCTCTGGAGCCGGAAGAAAATCGTCCCCATCGGCTGCAACAATTCCGAGCAGGTCTACCGGGGCCACCTGCCGTTCGCCCGGAGTGGACAAATCGTCTACCGCGTGGGCGATCCCCTGTCTGTGGAGGACCGTCTAAAACCCTACCGGATCGATACGCCGTTCAAACTCTTCTCCAGGGATTCCCAGCGGAAATACCGGGCGCAGTTCGAAGGTGTGACCCATGCCGTCATGACCAGTATCGGCCGGCTCCTTGACGAGCGGTACCGAAAATAAAAAGAGAATTGTGTAAAAAGGATCTGGCGGGTTTTTCGTTGCGTCTTTGTTTGATGAAGCCGTGAAAAGTCGAAAAAACGGCTATCTTGTCATTCCTGGCAGCGTAGCGCGACCCGGAATCCAGTATTTCCATTCAGTTATGGGTGCCGTATCAAGTCCGGCATGACAGCCAGAGCGACTTTTTACGAGGCCATCTTTAAGCGTACACCGGTTGACCCGCTGCAATCCGATTTCGGAGTGCAGCGAGCATTTGTCTTTCGTTCATATCCTGTGCCCACTCAGGGCGAAGTTGGAAATGCGGCTGGTCAATGATCGTTTTCCAGCTTCCGCCCCACTCCAAGCCAAGATCCATACCAATGACACCGACGGCCTTGTATTTTGGAGAATCGCCAAAATACCGGTTGCCTTCGAACACGCCTATATCGAAGGCAATACCCAAATTATGATTGGAATATCCCGCTGTTGCGTTTGTAATGATCGGTCCCGGTGCGGTTCTTCCTTGGGCGTAAAGGGCGTCTTGCTCCTCATAACTCCTGAATCCACTGATGATTTTGATCCTGATCCCTGCAAGGTCCGCTTTGTGAACGAGAGCCCGGGCAAGCGGCCGCACTTCCGGCAGCAGGGTGAGGATGTTCTTTTCGCTTCTCGGATCGACAGCCGTCATCTCCGTAACGGACGGCGTGAGGGTTTTTGTCGGATCGACGATTGCTTCATAAATTGCCGCCCAGGTTTCCGGACCGGCTTTGCCATCCACCTGCACACCCAGGACCGTTTGGACGGCCCTGACGATTTCATCCAGAGTCAAGTCTGCCCCCTTTGAATGGAATAGTAAAAATCCCTATAATTTGACTACCTGCACATTGGGCATGGCCCTTCCAAGGAAGTGTTCCCCGATATGACGGAACCGCAGGGGCACATCGGTGACGTAGAACCGGTAGGTCGGGATGTCGTGGTCCGGATTGGCCAGCTTTTGGTTTGCGAGAAGCCCGGCCGTGATGGACGCCATCGCCTCCGCGGAGTCCACGAGCTGAATCTGCGGGCCGACCAGATCCTTCAGGAGGGCCTTCAGAAGGGGATAGTGAGTGCACCCCAGGACGAGGGCGTCGATATCTTCCGCCAGGACGGGACGCAGGTACTCCTGAGCCGTAAGGCGGGTGACTTCATGGTCCCACCAGCCTTCTTCCACCAGGGGGACGAAAAGCGGACAAGCCTGGGAAAAGATCCGGATGGAGGGATCGAGGGCGTGAATCGCCCGCGCGTAGGCATTGCTGTTGATGGTCGCCATGGTACCGATGACCCCGATGCGCTTGGTCCGGGTGTGGGATACGGCCGTCCGGGCCCCCGCCTCGATCACATCGAGAACCGGAACGGGCGAGAGATCCTTCACGGCCTGATGAGCCACGGCTGCCATTGTGTTGCAGGCGATGATCAGGAGCTTGACTTCCTGCCGGAGAAGAAACTCCGTGATCTGGGTGGCGTAGCGGTTGATCGTTTCGACGGACTTGACGCCGTAAGGAACCCGTGCCGTATCGCCGAAATAGAGGATATTTTCAAAGGGGAGCCTTTCCATCAGGGAACGGACGACGGTCAGGCCGCCGATGCCGGAGTCGAAAACGCCGATGGGTTGACGGGAAGCGGTATTGATCAATGTTTCCATGTTCCTTTATTTCTCACGGTAATTTGCCACCACGATGGTTAAGGTTTCGGATGCCGCCGCGGTCTGCAGAGTCGTTCGGATTTCCTCGGCGTCAAAGGGATTGCGAATGGCCAGAAGATGGGAACGATACGGCGTCAGGATTCTTTCCAGGGTGCCCTCGGGGATGATCTGTCCTCCCGTCGTTTCGGCCATTCCGTTATCGAAAATCAGCACTTTCAGGGGGATGTTCCGCTGGATGGCTTCATGGAGCCCCAGGTGACCCGCGGCGATAAAAGAAAAGTCCCCCGTGACCGCCCATACGGATCGGTGTCCGGCGAGGTATGCCCCCAGGGCCAGGGGAACGCTGCCGCCCAGGTAGGTCGTGAGATCGATGCAGTCGAAGGGCGGGCAGGCGAACATGGACGTCAATCCCGTGTCAGCCGCAACGACATCGCCCCGGAGTTCCCGGAAAATGGAAAACAGGGGAATATAGCGCTCCAGCACGGGCTTCCGTTTTTCCGGCAGGTTGTCGGGAATCATGGGTACGGGCGGCCTGGAAAGGGCCTCTATGCCGGCGCCTGACCTTTTGGCCCGGAGTATTTCATGCTGGTAGGCGCCGAAGGCGGGACACAGGACATGACGTGTGATATCCCGGACGTATTTGCGGTTCGGTGGGGCCGGCGTCATGGATGGCGAGGTCAAAACGTCGGTGTCCATTTCATCGGCATTGACGATCAACGCAACGGGCAGTTCCGATCTCTCCGAGTCCTCGAAAGCCTGCAGGATGTCCTCTCGCATGCTGTCATTGTGTCCATACCGGTACGGGGCGCCCATGCCTTCGAGCAGGGACGCGCTGTTCAGAATGCTGTCCGAATGCTTTCCTTCCGGATCCTCCAGGATCAGGATCAGAAGCCCCGCCGTCGTGCCGGCCGAAAGGGCGTCAACGACACTGTTGGCCGCCTTGGCCAGACCATGACCCTTCATCATCGCGCAGGATCTCCGGCCGGTCAGGGCCGCGCCGTGGGCGAGGGTGAAGGCGACCTCTTCATGAAACGAAATGGGATGACGAAGCGGACTCAGGCGGCAGAAAAAGCGGTGGACATCCTGCCCCCCCGTGGCGGGGACATACGTCAGGAGTGCCCCGGCATCGAATAAGGCCCGGGCGATGATCCGCGATACCCGTTCGGTCATAGTGATAGGTGTTTACAGTCCTTTCCGATTCGATCGGTCCGATCAAAAAAAATTTTTTTCAGACGGAAACCTATCAGCAATTCGTGGAAAATACCACACGAACTTGGTTCCCCGGACAGGACCGCGGAAGGAATATGGGCTGTTTCCAGTTTTCCGCTGCGATCCAACGGTTATCCCTTGATACATCCCAGAGCCCGGAGCCGGGCCACTTTCTTGGCGATGCCGGCCCGGTGGACAACATCCACCACCCAGTCCAGGTTTTTATAGGCCTCGGGGATTTCTTCCTGAAGGGTGCCCCGTCCGCTTGCCATGACGATGACCCCCCTGTCGGCCATGTCCCTGGTGATCGATCTGCCCCGGCTGGACTTTGTCGCCTGGGAGCGGCTCATGACACGCCCCGCGCCGTGACAGGAACTCCCGAAGGTTTCCTCCAGGGCCTTGTCCGTTCCTGCCAGGACATAGGAACCGCTTCCCATGTCACCGGGAATCAAAACGGGCTGACCGACGTGCCGGTAAGCGAGGGGGACCAGGGGATGTCCCGCCGGCAGGGCCCGGGTCGCTCCCTTGCGGTGGACGCAGAGGGTTTGATCCTTTCCGTCGACGGGAAGGGTTTCGATCTTGGCGATGTTGTGGCAGATGTCGTAGAGAAGGCGCATGCCGACGGCATTCGAACCCATTCCCAGTGTTTTTTCGAAGGTTTCCCGCGTCCAGTGCATGAGCATCTGGCGGTTCGCCCAGGCGTAATTGGCGGCGCAGGCCATGGCGGCCAGGTACTCCTTTCCCCGGGACGAGTTGAGATAGGCGCAGGCGAGTTGACGGTCCGGAAGTTCAACTCCCAGATCGCCGATATGTTTGACCATCCGGGCCAGGTAATCGTCGCAGACCTGGTGCCCGAGACCGCGGGATCCGCTGTGAAGCATGACGGCGATCTGCCCCTTTTCCAGGCCGAAACCGGCCGCCGCCGCCGGGTCGAAGATCTCCTCTACGACCTCGATTTCCAGGAAGTGGTTCCCCGAACCGAGGGTGCCCAGCTGCTCCCGCCCCCGTTCCATGGCCCGGGTGCTGACCATGTCCGGGTCCGCGCCGTCCAGGGTTCCCCCTTCTTCCGTGTGGTCGAGGTCTTCGGTGGTGCCGTACCCGTTCTCGACGGCCCAGCGGGCGCCGTCGGTGAGGACCTTTTTTTCCTCTTTTCCTTTCAGCTTGATCGGACCCGTCGATCCGACCCCGGAAGGGACGTTCTGAAACAGGGCCGTTACCAGATCTTTCAGGCGCGGCCGGATTTCTTGAAGGGTAAGGCGGGTCGTCATTAATCGGCATCCGCAGTTGATGTCGTAGCCGACACCTCCCGGGGAAATGATGCCTTCCTGCATGTCGAAGGCGGCCACCCCGCCGATGGGAAAGCCGTAACCCCAGTGCATGTCCGGCATGGCCAGGGAATACTGGACGATTCCCGGCAGATGGGCCACATTGGCCACCTGCTTCGGACTCTCGTCCTTACCCATGGACCGCATGAGGCGTTCACTGGCATAGATGATTCCGGGGACCCGCATATTCCCCTGCCGGGGGATCTGCCACCGGAAATCGTCCAGCCTTTCCATTCTGAGTTCAGACATCGAAGATCACCCTTCCTTTCCATCCTTTCGCGGTTTTTTCAACCGAGACCTGGTGATAGGTTACCGCTTTGATTTCCTTGTTGATCCGGTGTTTTCCGGGGGTGAACGGCTCTCCCCGGAGCTTGGCCCGGAGGCGGCAGGAATCTTCCATTTCAACCGTTACCTCGCGTATCAGAAAGCCGTCGCCATTAACCAGATAAAGGACCTCCCTCAGGTAGTTGACGAACAGGTCGTTCAGATCCAGTCCTTCGACGGAGAAACGCCTTTCCAGCACGGGATCGATCCGCTCCGGATCGGTGGTCAACTCGACAACGGCCAGGGCGGCATGGACGAAGAGCTCTTCCCGGCTGCCGCCGAAAATTTCGACGCCCAGATCCGCCGTATGGTCGAAAAGGCGAAACGTTTTTTCCTTCATAGGGCCCATTAACAGATCAGAATTGAATCCATTTTTACCACAGGGGAGGGGAAAAGCGAAAGGAAGAAAAAGGCAGTCCCGGATCAGTGAAATCCGGGACTGCCTGAGAGGAGGGTTAAATGACTATCTGCCCGGGCCTTGGCCGCCAAATCCCGGTCCAACGGGACATCCGGCCGGACCCCGCCCATATCCGCCGAAGCCGCGTTCCCGGTAGTTTCTCTGCACTTCGGCTTTCTGCTCCGGCGTCAGGAGATTCAGGGCGGACAGCCTGAAAGCGGTCATCTTGTCCTGCATCTGGTCCCGTAAAACCTGCATCTCCTTCTGGGCGGCGTTGATCTTCGCCGGGTCCGGATTGGCTTCCAGCCAGAGGTTCCTCAGTTCATTCCGTTTCACGAACATCTTGTCCCGCAGGGGCTGTACCTCTTTCCAGTGGTTGTCCCTCAGGGCGTCCATTTTGGCCGTCTGCTCCGCCGTCAGGTTCAGGCCATAGAAGCAAGCCGTGAAACCCCCGCCTTGGTTGAACCAACCACCGTGCCCCCGGCCACCGCCGTAGGCGAAAGCAGCGGTTGCTATCAGACCGACAAGCAGAAGACCTGCCAGAATGATGATTCGTCGTTTCATATCACATCTCCTTTCAAAGTGATTTTTTATCGTTATCGAAGCAAAGGCTATGCCATAAGGAGACATTCATTGTAAGTGCGTGTAAATAGGATACATTTATGATAAACGGAGTGGAAATTGGATTGAAAACGAAGGGAACCCGCCTTCTAAGTATCCATCTGACCGGATACAAGTGGATCGTTCGTATCCATTTGCGCGGTACCGTATCTCCTGCAGAGCATCAATGCAAAGAGCCGGTCTCGTGATCGCCTTTCGGCCCCTTCAACAACAGGGCCGTCGGTACCAGGCAGGCCGTAAGCCAGCCCATGATCCAGAACGTGTCGTTGAAGGCCAGCATGCTGGCCTGCTTCAACACTTCCTGGTAGATGACGGCAAGGACCCCTTCGAAATTGGCCAGGGCCGGTTTGTGAATCTGAAGCCACTGAAACACTTCCTGGTAGTGGGTTTGAAATGCCGGATTCGACGGGGTGATGTTTTCTGAGAGAAAGGTCTGATGGAACTGACTCCTCTGGGAGAGAAGGGTCGTGCAGAAGGCGATGCCGAAGCTTCCGCCCAGGTTGCGCAAGAGGTTGAAGATTCCCGATGCATTACCGATTTCTTCTTTCGGGATATGCATGAAGGCCGCCGTCGCCACGGGGGCGAAGAAAAGTCCCAGTGCAAACCCCAGCACCACCCGGGGCCATGCAATGTACATGAATCCGGCTTCCAGGTTGAAGGCGGCCATCATCCACAGAGATACGGCCTGTATGGACAGGCCGATTCCCAGAAGCCACTTGGGGTTGATGCCCCGGATCATCAGGATGCCGGCAATGGGCATGATGACGAGACTGGTGATTCCTCCGGGACCGAGAACGAGTCCCGCCCAGAGGGCGGTATAGCCCATGAGTTTCTGGAGGTACAGGGGTAGGAGAACAATACTTCCGAGTAGTGTGAAATAGCCGAGAAAATTAATGACATTGGCCACGGAAAAATTGAGATTCCGAAAGGGTTTCAGATCGACCACGGGATGGGGTGTTCTGCGTTCGACCAGGAAGAAGATCGCCAGGCTGAGGGCGGCGACGACGGCCAGGGTGATGATGAACCGGGATGCGAACCAGTCTTCCCGTTCCCCCTGGTCGAGTACTACCTGGAGGCACCCCAGGCCGACGCTGAGGAAAAGGATTCCCCAGGTATCGATGTGGATGCGGGTGTCCCGCTGGTAGGTTGGATCATGGATGAAGCCCTTGATCAGGAAGAACGCCAAAAGCCCTGCCGGGAGATTGATATAAAACACCCAGGGCCAGTTCCATTGATCGGTGATCCAGCCGCCGAAAACGGGTCCCAGCACCGGAGCGACGGTCACGCCCATGCCGAAAACGGCATTGGCCATTCCATGTTCCTTCTGAGGAAAGGTTTCCAGTAAAATTGCCTGACCCAGGGGGGCGAGGCCTCCTCCGGCCAGGCCCTGGAAGATGCGGAAGAAAATCAGCATGGAAAGCGATGTGGACGCTCCGCAGGCCAGCGAACTGACCGTAAACAGGGCAACCGACGCCAGCAGATAGCGTTTCCGCCCGAAGACACGGGCCAGCCACGGGGCAATGGGAATGATGACGGCGTTGGTGACGAGATAAGATGTAATGACCCAGGTCACTTCGTCCACGCCGGCATTCAGACTGCCCTGGATATGAGGCAGGGAAACATTGACGACGCTGATGTCCATCACCTGGAGGAAGGTCGGCAGCATGATGATCGCGGCGATGAGCCACTTGTTGACGTGGGGAAGTGAAGACGTGGCGGTCATGGATTCAGCGCGGGGTGGCAGCCCATGATCAGGGCCCCGTTTTTTGCGATTCGGTATTTTTCATTAGCACGGGGCCCCGGCGATCCTTCGTGTGAATCGTGGCGATAAGCGACAATCCGACGCGGAGGGGATGATCGGGGGGAGGAATTTTATCCAGACGAATTTTAACCGGGACACGCTGGACGACTTTGATCCAGTTTCCTGTGGCATTTTCCGGAGGGAGAAGGGAAAAGGCGGCACCGGTTCCTGCCCGGATGCCGGCGACCTTGCCGCGGAAGGTGTATCCCGGATAAATATCGGCCTTGATGGTGACCGGCTGGCCGATCCGGACGTTGGTCAACTGGGTTTCCTTGAAATTCCCTTCGATATAGACGCCTTCCAAGGGGACGATGGCCATCAGGACCTGTCCCGGCTGGATGCGATCCCCTTTCTGGATGCGTTTCTGGGCCACGTAGCCGCCGATCGGCGCCGCAATCGTGCAGTAGGACAGGCGAAGCCTTGCCGCCTGGAGATTTGCGAAAACCTCGTCCCGTTTTGCCCGGAGCGCGGAAAACTGTTGCCGGAGGACCGTTACGCTGTACCGGCCGCCCCTGGCAACGTTCAGTTGGGACTGACTCTGCTTCACCGCCTGGCGGGCGCCCTCCACGGACGAGCGGACAGCCTCGGTTTCCGCATCGATGGCATCCAGTTGCGCCGCGGTTTTATCCAGGGTGGTTTTGGCACGATCCCACTGTTGCTGGGCGATGGCCTGTTGTTTATAAAGGCGGTCGTAGCGTTCGAAATCCCGGCGGGCGATGGTCAGGTCGGCCAACGCCGCGATCCGCTGTTGTTTTAAAGCCTCCAGTTTATGTTCGCCTTCCCGGACCCGGTCCTGGGTTTCGGCAATGACGCTCCGGGCGGAATCCTCTTGGGCCGCCGTCTGGATGTCGCTCTGGAAGATGGAGGCTTCCGTTGCCCTCATCTCCGCTTCCGTCCGTGTGAGCATGGCCTGGGCTTCATCGACGGCCAGCTGGTAGTCTTTCGGATCCAAAGACAGTAAAGTCTGTCCCGGTGTTACCTGAGTGTCGTTATCGACAAGAATGTCCTGGATCGTACCCGGAATCCGGCTGCTGATCATGGCGCTGTCGGCCATGACATAGGCATTGTCCGTCGACACGCGGTTGTATTTGAAAAAAAACCAGTAAGCTCCGCCCAAGATCAGGGCAATGAGAGAAAAACCGGCCAGGCCGCGCAGCCACTTTTTCCGGTTGTTTTGGCTGTTGTTTCCGTTAGTTGGGTCCGGCAAGGGGGGCTCCTTCGACCTTCCGGGATGATGCGATGTCCCGGCAATAAATTTTGGGAAAACGTTACAAAAAGGCAGGGGGTATTGCAAGGAAAATTAAAGGATTAAGAAGTCTGTGTCTGAAAGACTGCTTTTGAGCTCCGCGTTTTGCTTCAGAGGCAGACAAAGGTCATATATGACTAATCTCACTCACAATTTATGATTGACATTCTTCTCTGAGCGTTTTACCCTGCTTCTCGCCTGCACGGGGGGGCCAAGATTAAATTCATCAATTCATACCAGAAGACCAGGGTTTCATGAGCCCTTGGCGATAGCCACTTCTGGTGCCTACGGTTCAGAGTAATTAACCGCTATGCGCGACCATGTGACAGCGATATACCCATGGATGATGAATAGACTTGCGAAATATATAAATACTTATATAATATGCCTGCAAACATAAAGGCGTTAAAATTTGTCGGATCGAGTCTCGAAGATCTCCGGGATTTTCCTGAAGAGGTTCGCCGTGTCGCCGGATTTGAACTTCGCGCCATTCAGCATGGTCTCGAAGCAAGAGACTGGAAGGAGATGAAATCGGTCGGCTCCGGAGTAAAGGAAATTCGAATACATGTTCTTGGCGAATGGCGTGTGCTTTATGTCGCAAAAAAGGAAGAAGCTGTCTATGTCCTTCATGTTTTTCAAAAGAAAGGTCGAAAAACGAACAAGACCGATATCGCTTTAGCCCGCAGGCGGCTCAAACAAATTGGAGGTGCGATATGAGTGAGGGGATAATTAATTCATCCGGGAACGTATTTCTTGATCTTGGATATGCTCCTGAAGAAGCGGCGATACTTCAAATGCGTGCCGATCTTATGGCCGATCTTAGGAATTTCATCGAAGCAAAAAGACTCACACAGGCCAAGGCTGCAGAATTACTGGGAATAACGCAGTCCAGGGTTTCTGATCTGACGCGAGGCAAGTGGGAAAAATTCAATCTCGAAATGCTGATTACTTTGGCAACAAAAGCTGGGATGCACGTAACACTTAAAACAGCGGCTTAAAACAGGGGAAAACTGGGGGAACATCATTCGTGTTTCCATGGTGAAATGAAAAAACGGAAGTTCCCAGATTTGCGCAATGGTCAATAAGCAAAACCAAACCGTAGGCTGCGTTCATGCTTGCATAACGCACCGAGAAAATAAAATACAGTTTTCCGATTACGAACTACAAGCATTCTTTAAAAGCGGTATTCTGCATACTCGAGGTTAAATGATGGATATATTTTATCCCCTTTTAATCGGCAGTGTGGCCGGTCTTGGCACGGTGGCGCTTTTGCTCCGGGTGCGTGGCGCGCATATGCTGCTTGCGCTGGTCTATGCATCCGGCAGCGCCTTGAGCGCGTTATTCGCGCACATGGCCTGCTTCTATCCTCTGCAGGCGGCGGGCTTGACGGAAACAGCCTGGATTCATGTCCCCGTAACCTTTGGTATCATCTTTTGGACTGCGCTTTTCATTCATCTCTGCGCACAACATAAATTCGAGTCTAGGAAAATAGCAAAACGATTTGTGAATTTTGGCAAAATCAATTAGCTGTATGCCCAAATACCGTAATAAACAAAACTTAAAAAGAATTATTGCGAGGGGCAATAAACTAAATACTTTAACACGCCATCTCATTTTGCAGGGCTCTTCATATGAAGAAGCAATAGAAGGCTTAGAACGTTACGTATCCGATTGGGAGCAATCAGTAAAATATATTCAAAAAATGAGCGTTAACGATATCGGATACAGTGAAGAATATGATCATGATCTTTGGGCTAGGTCAGAACTTTATGAAGTACTAAAGTATGCGTCAGCCGAGGAGATTTGCCATTACAGAGACAGAATTTTTAAAGCCGATCTTGCATTTAAGGATTGTACGATTGAATCAAATTTACCGAATAATCATATAGAGAACCCAAACAAACTTGAACATTGGTGGCTTTTCCGTGTCAATAATTCTTAACTCAACTTTCGCAGGGCTAATAATGATGTAACATATTGTAATAATTAATAGTATAGCGTCACAAAGTGTGATATATAGGTTTTGCTACCAAACAAAACACATAAACACAAAAGGTGACGCTATGAATCACACTGTATCAGA
>Ga0116182_1002275_pt1 | contig 19105 bp, 12 predicted proteins | sample AD_UKC077_MetaG_FD_89805 | JGI IMG/M metagenome (GOLD analysis project Ga0116182, IMG submission 89805) | Active sludge microbial communities of municipal wastewater-treating anaerobic digesters from USA - AD_UKC077_MetaG | ecosystem: Engineered > Bioreactor > Anaerobic > Digestate | place: USA...
AATACGTGGTTTGCCAAACATTCGATTTTTGAACTGGCTGACGAGTTCTATTTGAACGGCGGAACACATCTGTTTTTAGATGAAATACACCACTATCCAAACTGGGCGACCGAAATGAAAAACGTTTACGATAGTTTCCCGAAACTTAAAATTGTTTTTACCGGATCGTCGCTTCTACAAATATATAAATCTACAGCAGACTTGTCTAGAAGGGTGGTTTACGAAAATTTAGAAGGTCTCTCGTTTAGAGAGTTTTTGAATTTCGAAAAAGTAGGGGATTTTCCTGTGCTTTCGTTAGAAGAAATCATTGAAAATCACCAAGATATTGCATTTAAAATCACTGAAAATATAAGAATAATACCGTTATTCAAAAAGTATTTAAAAAATGGCTACTATCTATTTTATAAAGAGGGGCTTAGAAAATATGAAAGAAAGTTGCAAGAGGCAATAAATAATGTGATAGATGTTGATGTTTCGGCAATTGAAAACATCGGGTTTGATTCTCGGTATAAACTGAAAAGATTGTTGGCAATTCTTTCAGCATTAGTTCCTTATACGCCAAATATAACCGAGTTAGCCTCTGCCATAGAGACTACAAGAAACAACACGGTAAGGTATTTGTCACTGTTGGCAAATGCAAAGTTGCTGAATTTAGTCTCCTACAAAAACAAGACAATCGGTGACCTGACAAAACCCGATAAAATTTTGCTAAATAACACCAATCTGTCGTACTTATACGGCGACAATGCAAATGTAGGTAGCGCAAGAGAAACATTCTTTGTTAATCAAATGAGTGCCGTTGCAGATGTAGTACTTGCACCACAAGGCGATTATATGGTAGGTAAATACACTTTTGAAGTTGGTGGCAAAAACAAAAACTTCAATCAAATTAAAGACCTGCCAGACAGCTTTGTTGTTGCTGACAATATTGAAATAGGGCATAAAAACAGAATTCCGCTTTGGTTGTTTGGGATGCTGTATTAATTCCAAACCCTAATTTTTTAGGTAATAGATTTTATTAGTTAATGAATGAAAAGTTTTAATTTTGTCAAAAGTCGGAAGTCGGAAGACCGAAGTCGGCGTTGCACTGAGCGTAGTCGAAGTGAAGAAAGTTACGAGTAGTCAAATTATGTACTTGACTGGATATCGATTAATTGTCATGCCTTTTAAGGCGTGGGTAAAATTAGCATAAGTAACTTATGGGCTTTAGCCCAAACATAAAATTTAATAAAAATACTGATGTTTAATATGTTGATAATCAGCAGTTTTAGCAAGTTTAGTTTTTAACAAATATGTTTCGCTGGCTTTTTGTGATACATATTACCTATTTAGGTAATTCATAAATATGAAACGTATTTTTTTAATACTTATAACATTCTGTACAGCAACATCTTGTATTGTTTTGCATCGTGCGGTACGATATGGAAACGCAGATATCGACGACCATAATATCTTTTATACATACGATTTGCATGAAAATCAAAACAAATTCCATTTTTATAAAGCAGACAGTAGCATAATAGATACTCTTGATATAAATTGGAATTACAAAAACACTGATTTCCATAACCTTGACTCATTACTAAAGAATACATGGACAAGAGCATTTTTAATAGTTAGAAACGATACCATTCTTTTCGAAAAGTATTATAGGGGTTACACGAGAGAGGATATTTCCACTGTTTTTTCTGTTTCAAAATCTGTTACATCTTTGGTTGTTGGCATTGCCGTTGACGAGGGATATATTTCGAGTGTAAACGACCCTGTTACAAAATACATTCCTGAACTTAATTACGCAGACCCAATGTTCAAAAAGCTTACAATTAAACATTTATTGGATATGCGGTCGGGAATTAAATTTAATGAGGATTATGGATTTAATCCATTCTCAAAAATTGCACGTCTCTATTATGGAGCTAACCAACTTAGACTGATAAAAAAATTAAAATTTGAATGTGAGCCGGGCACAAAATATAACTATGAAAGCATTTCCACAGCTATATTGGGAGTTGTTGTAGAAAAGGCTACGCAACAGAATTTTGTCAAATATTTCGAAGAAAAAGTTTGGAAGCCTTTAGGAATGGAAAATACAGCGAAATGGAGTCTCGACGATAAAAAACATAAATCTGTAAAAGCATACGGAGGCTTGAGCACTACGGCTGTTGACTTGGCTAAAATAGGCAGACTTTACTTAAATGGTGGAAAATTTAATGGCAACCAAATTGTCTCTTCGGAGTGGATTAAGGAAACTTTAACGCCAAATCCGAAAAATAATGGTTATCAAAATCAATGGTATAGCTTTAGTGGTAGCGGATTGGATTCCACTGGTAATAAGTATTTTACAGATTCTTTAACGGCTCAGAAAGTTTGGGAAGAGCGATATGCAAAAACATATCCACATTATAAAATACATCTATATAAAAAGAGTAATTATCGAGAAGGATATTGGAAATTAGATTTTGACGAATATTGGGGTTTGTTTGTATATACCAACCAGTTCTATGCGCGGGGCATAATGAAACAAATAATGTTTATAGACCTCAATAAAAACACAATTTTTGTTCGATTGGGAGACGGCGCAGACCTTTATGAATATGAATCATTAATTTATAAGATTAACCAAGAGTTGTAGAACAAGTGTAAACGCTTTGTTTACAGTTAGTTTGATGGCGATGTCTCATAAGTGCAAACTGCTACTTTACTTCGATATGGTTGCTGAGCTTGTCGAAGCACGGGCTCAGTCACGTACACTTCGACTACGCTCAGCGCACCGCTTCATGTACGCTCTTTCGCCCTCAATCTCAGTGCCTTGCATTTGGACACTTCTGAGCCACCTTATCATTTTTTTGTTAAATGAGACTTTTGAGACAGTATCTTCATTTTTCAGATATAGCCACTTTTTTGATAGATAACGCAATTATTGTTCGTTTTCTATTGAAAAAGTGGTGGTTTTGTTAAGTTGAGAAATTTAGCTGGTTTTGTTATTAAAAATTGCGTTTGTTGGTTGAATTTGATTTATTAGCTTTATATTTACGTGTGCATTAGATTTGGTTTCGTAAACTATGCGTTATCGCCAAGCTAAAAGCGACCATTGCACTTTTTGATGAACATTTTAACCGAATTTTGTTAAACGTGTTGTGCATTTTGTATCTTTGTAAAAAATAGTTTAGAAAATTATGAGAACATTATATCAGAAATTTGAAACACTTTTGCAAAATACGACAACGAATTTTAAGCGTTATTTATATGATAATATATCGTGGGAAAGCCGTATGATTGGCATTATTGGTGCTCGTGGAGTTGGAAAAACTACAATGATTCTCCAACACATAAAAGAAAAATTAGATAACAAAAAAGCCTTATATGTTTCCGCTGATGATATGTATTTTGGAAAAAATAAATTGATTGATTTAGCAGGATATTTCTACAAAAATGCAGGAGAATATTTATTTATCGACGAGATTCACAAATATACCGAATGGTCACGAGAGCTGAAAAATATTTACGACTCATTTCCAACTTTAAAAATTGTATTTACAGGTTCTTCGGTACTTGATATTCTTAAAGGTTCTGCTGATTTAAGTCGCCGTGCAATTATCTATAAATTACAAGGAATGTCGTTTCGTGAATTTTTGAAACTATTTCATAATTACGACGTAGAGGCTTTCTCATTGGAACAAATCATTAATAATGAAGTAAAACTTGAGAATATTCAACACCCATTACCGCTGTTTAATGAATATCTGCAACGTGGATATTATCCATTTGGATTGGAAGATGAAATAAATCTACGTTTAGGACAAATAATTGTTCAAACACTAGAATCGGATATTCCTCAATATGCAAACCTAAATGTAGGAACAAGTAGGAAATTAAAACGACTGCTTTCAATAATTGCAGAAAGCGTACCTTTCAAACCTAATTTTTCAAAAATATCAAAGATGATTAATGTAAGCAGGAACTCCTTAGATGATTATTTTTTATATATGGAAAAAGCCGGATTAATTGGGCAGTTACGCAACGAAACGGGTGGAATTCGAGGATTAGGAAAAGTCGATAAAGTATATTTAGACAATACAAATATTATTTTCAATTTGGTTGGAGAAAAATCAAATATTGGAAATTTGCGAGAAACATTCTTTTTTAATCAAATGAGAGTGAAAAATGAAGTAATTTCTTCAAAGAAATCAGATTTTGTAATCAATGATTATACATTTGAAGTTGGAGGAAAGAATAAACAACAGAATCAGATCGACAAAGACGGCAAATCATTTATTGTAAAAGATGACATCGAATATGGTTATCTCAATGTAATTCCTCTTTGGGCTTTTGGATTGAATTATTAAAAAGAAAAAACAATGCCAGGCGTTAACACTTTGTATAAGCAATCGTTACCGCCTTCACAATAAGCAACTTAGCAAATATAACCAAAAAATTAAAATATGCCACTAAGCTGGAATGAAATAAAAGAGAGAGCCTTAAAGTTCTCAAAAGAGTGGGCTGATACTTCAAACGAGGAGGCAGACGCAAAACCATTTTTGGTCGAGTTCTTTAATGTCTTCGGTATCAGCAGAAAAAGAGTGGGTACTTTCGAGCATAGAGTTAAAAAACTTGACGACACGGACGGTTATATCGACATGCTTTGGAAAGGAACAATTTTAATTGAAATGAAAAGTCGAGGCAAAAACCTTGATAAAGCGTATCAACAAGCTGTCGATTACACTCACGGACTCAAACAACACGAATTACCCAAGTCTATTCTTGTTTCCGATTTTGAAAACTTTCGGCTTTACGACCTTGAAGATGACACAATTATAGAATTCAAACTCAACGACCTTGTAAACAACGTTCAGCATTTTGGCTACCTGCTTGGCTATCAAAAGAAAGTTTACAAAGAGGAGGACCCCGCAAATATCAAAGCAGCCGAGCTGATGGGTAAACTTCACGACCGACTTAAAGAGATTGGCTACACCGGGCACCCTTTGGAAATTTACTTGGTTCGTCTGCTATTCTGTCTGTTTGCCGAAGATACCACCATTTTCGAAAAACAACAATTTCAGGAATTCATCGAACAGCGCACAAACATTGACGGAAGTGACCTCGCAGCCAAGCTACAAGAACTTTTTCAGGTACTAAACACACCGAAAGACGAAAGATTTAAAAACCTTGACGAGCAACTTGCTGATTTTCCGTATATTAACGGAAAGCTATTTGAAGAAAACTTGCCAACGGCAAGCTTCGACAGCAAAATGCGTCAAGCACTTTTAGATTGCACTTACATTGATTGGAGTAAAATTTCTCCTGCAATTTTCGGTTCAATGTTCCAGAGTGTAATGAATCCCCAGGAACGTAGAAATCTTGGAGCACACTACACAAGCGAAACCAATATCTTGAAACTTATTAAACCGCTTTTCCTTGATGACCTTTGGAAAGAGTTCGAAAGCATCAAACATAACAAAAACAAACTCATTGAATTTCACAGAAAAATAAGCACCTATAAATTTCTCGACCCCGCTTGCGGTTGTGGTAACTTCTTAGTTATTACATATAGAGAATTGCGATTGCTTGAACTGGAGATTTTACGGGAATTGTACAAATCCGGACAACGAGTACTCGATGTAAATAGCATTATTCTTATTGATGTTGACCAGTTTTACGGTATTGAATATGAGGAGTTTCCTGCACGAATTGCCGAAGTGGCAATGTGGCTGATTGACCACCAGATGAACATGTTGGTTAGTCAGGAATTCGGACAATATTTTGTTCGTTTGCCGTTAGAGAAATCAGCACATATAAGGGTTGGAAACGCACTTAAAATGGATTGGTCGGCACTTACCCAAAACAATGTGATTGATATAAAAGCCGATACTACCAACATATTTATGGTAAGTGAGCCTGAAGCCTATTACGATACTGTAAATGTGTACAGTAAAAAAGTGCAGGTTATTGAGGGTACCTATCCAAAATCTTTTTCAGGCAAAACTCATTTCGATTTTATTCTTGGCAATCCGCCTTTTGTAGGCAAGAATGAGCAAAATAATGACCAAAAACTCGATATGCAACGAGTTTTTTCGGGTGTAAAAGGTTTCGGCGTATTAGATTATGTTACAGCGTGGTATGTTAAAGCTGCTCAACTAATAGCAAATACACCAACCAAAGTTGCTTTTGTTTCTACCAATTCTATAACACAAGGAGAACAAGTGGGTGTTTTATGGAACTTGTTGTTTAATCATTATAACATCAAAATTCATTTCGCCCACCGTACTTTTAAGTGGAGTAACGAAGCTCGTGGAAATGCTGCCGTTCATGTCGTAATAATTGGATTCGCTAATTATGATATAGGTAATAAACGGATTTTTGAGTACGAAGATATCAAAAGTGAACCTCATGAAGTAAAAGTAAAGAACATAAATCCTTATTTAGTCGGAGGAAAAGATATTACTGTAGAAAACAGAAAATCGCCAATCTGCAATGTCCCCGAAATTGTTTATGGTAGTTTTATTTTAGATGACGGTAATTATACTTTGTCAGAAGATGAGCGAAATGAAATTATTTCTGAAAATAAAAGTTCTGAAAAACTTATAAAACCGTTTATTGGTGGACGAGAGTTGTTACATTCTGAAAAGCGATACTGTTTGTGGCTTGCAGACGTAGAACCTAAAGACATTAATAGCAATTTGAAAATAAAAGAGCGAGTTGAAGCGGTAAAAAAATGGCGTTCAAACAGCAATAGGGCAACAACAAAAAAACTTGCTGACACACCAACTCTTTTTGCTGAAGTTCGCCAACCAAAAACAAATTATTTAGCGTTTCCAACTATGTCTTCTGAAAACAGAAAATATATCCCTATTGCTTTTCTTTCTCCAGATATTATTGCTTCAAATCAGTTATATGTTTTACCAAATACAACTCTTTTTCATTTCGGTATTTTAACTTCTGCAATGCATATGGCTTGGGCAAAATACATTTGTGGTAGATTAAAAAGTGATTACAGATATTCAGCAAGCATTGTTTATAATAATTATCCCTGGCCAGAAAGCCCAACCGATAAGCAAATAACCGCAATAGAAACAGCAGCCCAAAAGGTTTTAGATACTCGTTTGCAGTTTCCAAATAGCAGCCTTGCCGACCTTTACGACCCTTTAACAATGCCACCTGCATTGGTAAAAGCACACAACGAATTAGACAAAGCAGTTGATTTGGCATATCGTCCGCAACCGTTTACAAGCGAAGCTAACAGAATGGTTTATCTGTTTGAGCTTTACGAGAAATATACGGCGAATTTATTTACAAAAGTAAAACCGAAAAAGGTGAGAAAAAATAAAAAATGATGGTTGAAAACAGTGAATTTTAGATTGTAACAATTTGAGAAAAGATAATAACAATGAAAATGAATGAAAAAATGTCAAACCCAGAAAAGAAAGTTTTTATTTCATATAGTTGGGAGCCACCTATAAATAAGCAAAAAGTAATTGAACTCGCCGAAAGACTGACAAGTGATGGTATTCATGTAATCTTGGACGTTTGGGATTTAAAAGAGGGTCAAGATAAATACCATTTTATGGAGCAGATGGTAAATGATGAGAATGTAAATAAGGTTTTGCTGATTTGTAATAAAGAGTATGCAGAAAAAGCAAATAACAAAAAAGGTGGTGTTGGGATTGAAAGCTTAATTATATCTGATGAAATTTATCAGAAAGTAGAGCAAACTAAGTTTATTCCCATTGTTATGGAATTTGAAAATGATATGGCTTGTGTACCGACTTTCATAAAAACAAGAGTAAACATCGATCTAAGCAATGATAATGTTTATGAAGAAAACTATGTTCAATTAATTAGGAACATCTACGAAAAACCCATTTATAAAAGACCTCCCTTAGGTAAAATGCCTGTTTACTTAGAAGATGAAAACCCAATATTCTTACCTACGGCACATAAAGTAAATCAAATAAAAAACTCTCTCATTAATGGGAATAAGAATAGTGAGTTTTTAATAAAAGATTACTTGCAAACTTTTATAGACAGCTTACTACTTTTTAAGTTGACCATGGAAGACGGTGAGATTGATAAAAACAACTTTATTGAAAAGGTCGAACTTTCGATAAATCAATTGCAACCCTTAAAAATAGATTTCATTGAGTTTCTTACTGTACTTTTTGAGTACTCATGTGATGATCAGGGTGAGCTATTTCTAGAATTTTTTGAAAGATTAATTCAGCTTTACGAAGATAATGGAATTCATTTAGAGGCTGGTGATAGTTTAGATTCTTTAATTAATGATAATTTTAGATTTTTCAATTACGACTTATTCCTAAATTTTACTTCAGTATTGTTAAAATTAGAGAGATTCAAAACCCTTGGCTATATTTTTAAGAACAGTTTCATTATCACAAGTAAAAGATATAATCAAACATTTATCACTAATTTTGTGGTATTTAGAAAATACAATTACACGTTAAACGAACATAAAAATCGACAATTTTCTCCCCAAAGGATAAGCGTAGTTGCTGATTATATAAAAAAGTATTCAACTAAAGTTAAGTTTGAGGAGAATATAGTTTCTGACATTTTGATTTATTACATGTCGTTAATTTATCCCAATGAATCAACCTATAATAGCTGGTATCCTGAAACAAGTTGCTATGATTCTATCCGTTTTGAATTATTTCCCAAAATTATTTCTAAAAGGCATTTTGAAAAATTTAAGCATTTGTTTGATGTAAATGATACTGATAAATATAAAAAGAAAATATCAGATGTCATTGATGAAGATAATAAAGTAAGTAGAGGACCATATTATAACTTTCCAAAAATTGAGGTTGGATTAAAAATTAATAAAGTAGGGGAAATTGAATAAAAACAGTAGGCAGTGTCGACTGTACATATATGCATGGTCTAAAAGAAAGGTGAAGTTTGGACTAAAGTATTTGTACAATTTGTATTAAATGCTCAAATATATTGCAATTAATTTATTAAGATTGAGATATTGTTGATAATCTGTGTGTTATGGTTGATTGGTGGGAAGACAGGAAAAATTTCTCAACTCTTCTCCACAATCTCCCGCAACATCGGAATATTTTTCAACGTAATAGTTTTTCCCTCCTGCGAAATCAAACCATGTTTAATAAATTTCGAGAATGTGTGAATAACGCTCTCGCGTGTATAGCCAATGGTTTCGGCAATCTCTCTTCTTAGTAGTGGAAGTTCAAAAGTCTCTTTATTATAGAGTTCGTGCATTTGCAATAAGAATGCTGCCAAGCAGCCGTCAATGTTTTTGTTTTGGTATATCAACAGACGGTTTACTGCGCGTGAACCTGTTAAAGCAACTGTGTCGAGAATACTAATTGCAAAATTGCCGTTGGCTCGCATTACCATTTTAAGAGTCTCAATATCAATAAGTAAAACCTCAGATTCTGCAATTGCAGTCGCTTTGATTTCATAATGCCGTCCGGGGAAACTGTATAATAACCCAATAAATTCTTGCTCGGGGATTATTCTTATAGTGTTGTTTTTCTGCCGTATGGAATAATCGACCTTTACCATTCCAGACAGCAGATAATATACGTGAGTAATAAATGAGTCTTGTTTAATTATTGTCTCATTTTTCGAGAAATGCAGCACCGCACTATTTTTAAGTAGTTGCTCTTTATCGCTCAAAGTGAGCGTATAAAATGCAGGATGTTGTAAATCTATTTTTCTCATGCGGATAGCTTTTATTTTCAGAAGCGCTTACGTTCTGCTAGTTAATTTATTTAAACAGTCCCTCGTCCCTACACAACAGTAAAATAGACGATTGCGACACAATAATATATTTCTCCTGATTAATTTCAATCTCATAACCACTTTTGGCAACATATACTGCCAAATCGCCCTCACGTGGTTGCAGAGGGATATATTTCGGTTCGTTGGTCGAAGGCTTCCACGACTCGTCATGTTCAGAGAGTGCAGGGATAGGGTAGCCCGGTCCAACTTTAATAACATAGCCTAAAAATATGGGAGCATTTTCAGATACCGTTGCAGGCAAATACAATCCCGAACGTGTCTGTTGTTGAGGGCTTTTTGGTTTAATCAGCACTCTGTCGCCCACCATAATTATATTGTCGATAGTTTGTTTGTCTAACTGTGCCATAAATCCGTTCTAAAGGTAATCAGCTACAAATATAAACATCAAATGTCAATTAGCAATTACGAGTTACGAATTAACAATGTGATACGGTGAACGAAGTTGAAGCGCTGTCTGCAAATAACAGTTTGTAATATGTTATTAGCAAAAACTCCTTTGGGATTAGCAATTTCTTTTTGCAAATTAGCAACTCTTTTTGATTGCCTTTTAATTCTGAAACTATTGTCATTTCCTTGTATCGTAGCATATTTTTTTATTTATGTATTATAACTTAAAGTTACTAAAAATCAGCGGCTTAACCAAATAAATATGTTAAATTTTTTATTTATAGTCAGCAAACTAAACAACTTGCAAAAATAGATTAAGGTAATAACTAAAAAAGTTGTATATTTGCAGCCTGAAAAAAAGGGTTCCGTAGCTCAGCTGGATAGAGCAACAGCCTTCTAAGCTGTGGGTCATAGGTTCGAATCCTATCGGAATCGCAGAAAAGTCTTGTGTATGAACACAGGGCTTTTTTGTTTTATACCAATTGTAATTTTAAAATAGTCCAATCTTTTTAAAATTTTACAATGGTAAATACCGATGCTACAGATACATAGTTCAAACGAACGATAGTGAAGTTTGGACTATAATAGCTGTCCAATCGGTATTACAACTTTTTTGTTAAATAATACTTTTAAGACAGCCCCCTACAAAAAAATCCGTGATAATCCGTTAAATCCTTATCATCTGTGTTCCAATTGCTAATTGAAATTCGTTGTCCTTTTTAACCACGATTTTGTCCGCTTAACCAAAAATGTTGCTAATTACACCAAATATTGATTGTACTTTTGCAACATGACACTTTCGCATTTGACACGTAGGAAATTAATCAAGCTGTCGTTAAACACCACGCTGTTAATGACTTTACTGTCGTTGGCTCCAATTTTGGCAACACGACATCTTCCGATAAAGTTTTATTTGATATCCATTCCCCTGTTTTTCATAAATATCTATATTGTTTGGTCTATCAACCTAATAATTACACATATAGCCGAAAGAGAGGAGCAAAACCGTAAAACAAAAGCGCTTAAATATATATCCTCTTATATTTTTACGTCATTAGCATCCGGATTTTTTGTTTTGTTTATAAAATCATCAAACATATATGCCAATTTTGAGAGTGTTAATGCTCATCCACACACGCATTCAATGGGAAATTTATCGCCATTTGTGATGGCTATTGTTACAAATACTTTTGTGTTGTTTATTCAGGAAATGGTTTTATTGCACGATAAGAAGACAAAGTTTGAGTTGGAGAATGCCCGACTAAAGTTAGAAAACATGGAAGCTGCTAAAAATCAACTAAAAAAACAGATACATCCGCATTTTTTGTTCAACTCGATGAGCATTTTGAAGTCGCTGATTAAGGAAAACCCATCATTAGCCGAGGAGTATATAATTCGCCTTTCGGGATTTCTGCGAGCGTCAATATCGTCTGTCGAGAGCAATACTGTAAAACTTAAAGATGAGTTGAAGCTTTGCACCGATTTTATTGAAATGCAAAAAATACGTTTTGGAAATGCGTTGATTTTTGAATATAATATACCCGACGATATTGTCAGAACCGCCAATATACCAGGGTTTGCGCTACAAGTACTGTTAGAAAATGCCATAAAACACAATGCACTTACCGAAGACTCTCCCTTGAAGTTTTGCGTTAGATACTCAAATGGTTGGCTGACTGTAGAGAATAATATCCAGCAAAAGATGTCACTTGAGAGCAGCACAAAAATGGGTCTTAAAAATCTTTCGGAGCGATACAAAATACTTACGGGTAGCGACATCGTTATTGAAAATAGCGATGAGAAATTTAAAGTAACAATAAAAGTAATTGAGAATGAAAGTTGTAATCATAGAAGATGAAACAATTACTGCAAAAGATTTAGCCACAACACTGAAACTTGTTGACAACAAGATAAAGATTGTTGCTTCATTAAAATCTGTAAAAGAGGCTATAAACTATTTTGAAAATAATAGCGACACTATAGATTTGATTTTTAGCGATATACAGTTAGGTGACGGTCTTAGCTTTGAAATTTTCAAGCGAGTGCCTGTAAATGCGCCAATTATTTTCTGTACAGCTTATAACGAATATTCACTGAACGCTTTCGAAGTTAACAGTATTCACTATATGCTTAAACCATTTGATAAAGAGAGTATTAGCGAAGCATTGCGTAAATATCATGAGATTAAAGGTTACTTTTCGCACGATTCGTCACAATATCAAGCTATCATAGACTTGTTAAACCAAAAGCCCCAAAAACAGTCTATATTAGTTTACGTAAAGGATAAGATTGTTCCTGTAAGTATTAGCGATGTGGCAGTATTTTATATAGATAACGAGGAGACTTTTCTAATAACTCTCGATAACAACAAATACACCATAAAAAAATCGTTGGACGAATTGGAACAAATAACGGGCAGCGGATTTTATAGAGCAAATCGACAATATCTGATTAATCGTAAAGCTATCAAAGATACTTCGCAATATTTTGCACGCAAATTGGCAGTAAATTTGAATGTTCCTTTAGACGACAAAATTACGATTAGCAAAAACAAAGTATCCGAGTTTTTAAATTGGCTTACAATATCTTGATTATAAATAACTTAAAAACCTTAAAACTAAATATACTAAAAACAAGTTTATTTTATGAGACGAATAATTAAAAAAATCACAACAACTATTCTGTGCTCTATGGCTCTTGTGGCAACCTCGATAGGTCAAGAGCAGTCACAGGATATAATGATTTTTTCTTTGGATAGCGCTGTGAGTTACTCAATTGAACACAATAAGCAATTGGTAAACTCAAAATATGCTATCGAAAAATCAGGAATGCAAGTAAAAGAGGCAATTTCGGCAGGATTGCCACAAATTCAGGCATCACTCGATTATCAAAACTTTTTGGGAGCAACGGCAACACTACAATTTGGACCAATGCCCGCAACAATCAAATTTACCCCGACAAGCAATTTTCAAGCAAGTGTCAGTCAACTCCTCTTTAATGGGAACTATTTTGTTGGTATTCAGCTATCTAAGCTCGCTAAAGAGATAACCGAACAGGTTTACGAAAAAGACGAACTGAACGTTAAAGAACAGACAATCAGGGCTTACTACATGGTGTTAGTTTCTGAACAAGTTTTGAAAACCATGCAGAGTAATCGCGAAAATATCGAAGATATATACAAGAAAACCAGCAACATGGCAAACATTGGTGTTATCGAACAAATTGAAGCCAAAAAGCTCTCTGTAATGATAACAACAGTTGATAATGCCATAAAATCAACCGAAAGACAGACAGAATTGGCATACAATCTTTTACGATTACAATTGGGCTTAGGTTCCGACCAAAAAATCAAACTTGAAGATACACTCGAAGGGCTTGTTGATAGATTTATAAATAATAACGAAAGCAAACAGGAGTTTAATCTCTCTGCCAATCTGGATTATAAATTGGTAGAGTTGCAAACTGAAATAGCTCAAAAAAATGTAAATATGCAGAGAGCTAATTTTCTTCCAACATTAGCAGCATTCTACTCCTATACCGAAAAAATCAAAAAGCCGGAGTTCGACATATCACCAAAAAATATTCTTGGAGTTACATTAAAGGTTCCAATCTTCTCTGGCGGTCAGAGATATATGAAACTAAGCCAAGCAAAGGTTGATTTATATTCAGCTGAAAATACACTGACGCTATTGCAAGACCAACTAACAATACAAGAACGACAACTAAATTACACGTATCAAAACCTTTTAGAACAATACGAATACCAAAAAACAAACGTAGAGATAGCCAAAGAAGTGTTGGAAAACGTAACCCTAAAACACGAACAAGGAATGATATCAAGCCTTGAGCTTACAAACGCCAACAGCGAATATTTAAAAGCAGAAACTAGTTATACAGGAGTTTTGCTTGAGCTATTAAACGCCGAACTGGCATTACGAAAATTAAACAGTAACCTTTAAAATACCATATAATCATGAATATTAAGCATTATTTACAAGTTGCAGCGCTCGGTTTAATTACACTAATTGTAGGCTGTGGGCAAAACACAACATCAGAAACCGAAACTCAAGAAACTAACAAAGCTGTATTGGTTAAAACGACTGTTGTAAAACCCGAAAAAATATCGCGCACGATTGATTTTACAGCATCACTTGCTCCGTGGGAGGAGGTTCATATAGCGCCTGCATCGCCCGGAAGAATCGAGAAAATCAATGTTGATATTAGCGACAATGTTTCAGAAGGTCAGATTTTGGCTATGATGGACAGAACCAATTTGGAACAGGCAAAAATAAATTTAACAAGTATTGAAACCGACTATAATAGAGTCGAAGAGTTGAAAAAATCGGGAAGTATTGCAGATCAACAATACGATCAAGTAAAAAAGGGTTATCAACTTGCAAAAACAAGTTATGAGTTTTTACTTGAAAACACCAAAATAAAAGCTCCTTTCAGTGGAGTTGTTTCTGGCAAATATTTCGAAGATGGCGAAATATATACTGGTGCACCCTCGCCACTAATTGGCAAGCCTGCAATAATATCTTTGATTCAAATCAATCAGTTAAAAGCGCTTGTAGGAGTATCGGCAAACTATTTTCCAGTTATTAAAAAAGGAATGAAAGCTATAGTTGAATGTGATATCTACCCCGATGTTACCTTTAATGCCGAGGTTAATAAAATTTATCCAACCATTGATAATGCAACAAAAACATTTACTGTGGAACTTAAAATTAACAATAGCAATTTGAAACTTCGTCCGGGAATGTTCTCAAAAATCAGGTTAGACGTTGGCGTAGGCGATGCTATTTTAGTTCCCACAATCGCGTTGGTTAAACAAACCGGAACAAACGATATGTATCTGTTTGTAAATCGCAATAACGTGGCTCACAGACAGTTAGTAAAAACAGGTCGTATGCTTGACGATAAAACCGAAATAGTTGAAGGGATAAATGTAGGTGACGAAATCGTAACAATCGGGCAAAACAAACTTGAACATCTGAGTGAAATTGAAATCATGGAATAGGTGACTATATCCAAAACGAAAATTTAATAGAATTAAATGACAATAACATGAGTATATATAATTCAGCCGTAAAGAAACCAATAAGCACCATTATGATATTTGTGGGCGTATTGATTTTCGGAATCTATTCGTATCTACAACTACCTATAGATTTTTTCCCTAAAATCGACCCGCCATATCTTGCCGTCTTCGCCTATTATCACGGTGCAAACGCTGTTGACGTTGAACAAAACGTTACCAGAAAACTTGAAGATGGATTTGGCTCACTATCAAATCTTAAGAAAATTTCTTCAAGCTCAAAAGAGAACATCTCTATTGTCGGATTAGAATTTGAATGGGGCGCAAACCTCGACGAAGCCACAAACGAAGTACGGAATGCAATAGGCATGATTGAACGTTCGTTGCCAGAAGAAGTTGAAACTCCAACAATATTAAAAATGAGCACAAGCATGATGCCGATTATAGTATATACAATATCGGCAAACGAAAGCTATCCGGCAATTAAGGATATTTTGGACAACAGAATTGTTCAACCTTTAAACCGCGTTGACGGTGTTGGAAACATTATACTTGTTGGCGCCCCGATACGCGCCGTTATGGTTGACGTAGATCCCCGAAAAATTGATGCCTATAACATTACAGTCGAGCAGATTGCGGGTATTTTAAGTGCAAATAATATCAACGTACCATCGGGAAGCCTTGAAATAGGAAATGTTGATATCCCTTTAAGGCTGCAAGGCGAGTTTAAAAGTAGCGACGAGATTAACAACTTGGTTGTCAGTAATTACAACGGAAAAACTGTTTATTTAAGAGATATTGCAACCGTTAGAGATACATTAAAATATATTAAATCGTTCGAAACCGCCAATGGTGAAAAAAACGTTAGAATATTGATTCAAAAGCAATCGGAAGCTAACACCGTCACTGTAGCAAAAAATCTACGGGATAGAATGAAACAGTTGGAAAAAAATCTACCACCTGACGTTGAAGTAAATATTTTAATGGATGCTTCCGAAAACACACAAAGAGCTATTGATAATCTTTCCGAAACGTTACTTTATGGGTTGTTTTTTGTAGTATTAGTTGTCTTGTTTTTTATAGGACGTTGGCGCGCAACATTTATTGTAGCCATTACAATACCTATATCGCTTATTGCCGGATTTATATATATGTATTTAGCGGGTGACACTATTAACATTATAACCCTTTCTTCGTTGGCAATTGCGATAGGTATAGTTGTTGACGACGCCATTGTTGTACTTGAAAATATTACCAAAAAGTATGAACGAGGCGGATTTGCCAAAGAGTCAGCTATTTATGGTACAAGTGAAGTCTATCTGGCAGTTATGGCTGCGTCTCTAACAATTGTTGCAGTATTCCTACCGCTTACCTTGCTTGGTGGCATGACAGGTATTTTGTTTAAACCTTTGGGTTTTGTCGTATCGATTACAGTATTGATGTCAACCGTTGTGTCACTTTCACTTACACCTGTTTTAGCATCGAAAATGTTGAAAGTTAAAACACCTGAAAGAAAAGGCTTTGGCGGTCGTATTTATTGGCTATCGCAGGATATGTTAGAGGCAATGGATAATTTTTACGAAAAAACTTTGACTTTCGTTGTCGGACATCGTTGGTTAGTAGTTATTTCGGCTATCGTTATTTTTGTTTCATCAATGTTTTTAACAAAACTATTGGGTTCAGAATTTATGCCAGCTTCCGATAACGACAGAATATCGGCACAAGTAAAACTTGCACAAGGCAGTAATCTTTCAGAAACTGTTAAAACAGCCACATACCTTGATTCTGTTTTTAGCAATAAATATCCTGAAATTAGTATCCTTTCAACCAGTGCAGGTGCAGGAGATGAAAATAGTTTAATGTCTGTGTTTGGTGAAACAGGAAACTACATTATCACTTACACAATGAAAATGACGCCTGTTGCTGATAGAGAACGCTCTATTTTTGAAATAGCAGACGAGATGCGTAAAGACATAGAAAAACTCCCAGAAGTTGAAAAATTTTATGTCGATGCAGGATCTTCTCGGTCAGGTATGGCAGGATCTTCTCGGTCAGGTATGGGTGGAATGGGTGGAGGAAACATATTAGAAGTAAAAATATATGGCAATGATTTTGACGAAACTAGTATTGTCGCCGAAAATATTTCAAATGCATTAAAAGAGATTGAAGGTGCAAAGGACGTATTAATTAGTCGTGACCCTGAAATACCTGAAATTCAATTGGTTCTTGATAATCAAAAAATGACATCGTTCGGTTTAACTACGGCTTCGGTTGCCGTAGCAGTAAGAAACCGTGTAAACGGGTTAACAGCAACAAAATACAAAGAAGATGGTAACGAATACGATGTTATTGTAAGATATGACGAACAGTACAGACAATCGACCGATGATATTGCAAATATCAGTATAATGACACCTCAAGGAAGATTGGTAAGGTTGGGCGAAATAACAAAACAAGAACGATTTTACTCACCACCTAAAATCGAACGCGAAAACAAGGTGAGAATGATTAAAGTGTCGTCAGCATTGTCGGGAGCGGATTTGGGAACAGTTAAAACAGCTCTTGAAGCCGAAATAGCAAAAATGAATATACCTCAAGATGTTACAATTGAGTTTGGCGGTAGTGCCGAAGATATGCAGAAAACATTTGCTGATATTGTATTGCTTATTTTACTCGCTCTTATACTTGTTTATATCGTAATGGCATCGCAGTTCGAATCGCTTGTAGAACCATTAATTATAATGTTTTCGGTACCATTCGCATTCTCCGGAGTTTTTATTGCGCTATATATCTTTAACTCAACGATAAACGTAATATCACTTATAGGTGCCGTGATGTTAGTCGGTATTGTAATCAAAAACGGTATTATACTCGTTGATTACACTAACCTGTTGGTTGACAGGGGATACTCGCTACGACAAGCCGTTATTAGTGCTGGTCGCTCGCGACTAAGACCTGTTCTAATGACCTCGCTGACAATGATATTGGCAATGGTTCCGATGATATTCTTTGCAGGAACAGGCTCGGAAATGTGGAAACCTATGGCTATAGCGATATTTGGAGGTTTAACATTCTCGACATTGGTAACTTTGGTTCTAATTCCAACTATTTACACAATATTTGGTGTTGGGAAAATTAAACGTACACGTAAACACGCATTATTGCACAGTAAAACCCTAAATAGTATTTAAAATGAAAGCTATATTTATAACATATAATCAATCACTTACCGGCTTAGTTCAAACGGTTTTAGACAAACACTCAGTTCGTGGCTACAGCCAATGGATTGACGTTAGAGGTCGAGGGTCAGTAAAGGGAATACCACGTGAAGGAACTCATACCTGGCCCGAACTGAACAATGCCCATATTGTAATGGTTGAAGATGAAAAAGTTGCTCCTATTCTCGCAAATTTAAAAGAGATAAACAAGGAGTACGAACAACACGGGCTACGGGCTTTTGTTTGGAATATTGAGGATTCAATTTAAGCTAAAAGTATTTGGAACACAGAAAACACAGATTTAACGGATTATCACGGTTTGTTGGGTTAAAATGTGGTGTGTCCTAAAAAGCACGTATTTTTTTTAGGATTCCACAGGCGTTTACTTTGAAACCTTGTCCACCATCCACATAACAGTATTACAAACAAGACTATGGCTTTTACCTCATAGATTCTGTTAATTACAAATAATCCAATGGACTTTTGATTTTTGATTTGGAAATATCTGTTATATGCGTGTAAATCTCTGTTAGCATTCAGTGGTAAAAACATCGTGCAAACAAGAAACAGTAACAAAAACAGATAAATTAAAATGAGTATTAACAATTAAAAAAAGGAGGACAAAAATGCGACTCAAGCGATTAAAATTAAGTGCCGTACTCTTGTTAGGTCTCGGACT
>Ga0116182_1002284_pt1 | contig 19041 bp, 14 predicted proteins | sample AD_UKC077_MetaG_FD_89805 | JGI IMG/M metagenome (GOLD analysis project Ga0116182, IMG submission 89805) | Active sludge microbial communities of municipal wastewater-treating anaerobic digesters from USA - AD_UKC077_MetaG | ecosystem: Engineered > Bioreactor > Anaerobic > Digestate | place: USA...
ATCTTTAACGGTAATGTCTACATTATATCTATTAATCGCTCCGGCTCGGTTAGAGATTATTTTAACGTAGCGACGATCTGGAGTTATGGATACGGTAATAGGGTCCCAACCAGCTAGAGTAGTTGGATTAATGGTAGCACTAGTAATTAAATCACCTTCGTTGTCAAAAACTTCAGCATAGCCAGTAAAAGGTTTGTTAGGTAGGCCAACAATATTGCGGCAACTAATAACTGGTCCAGTGTTACGATAGTTAGTTTGGCAACTATTTTGGCTATCTAAGATATTAGGATAGGTAGTTTCAAATAGAGCGCAGAGATTATAGTCATTACTATTGTTAAATTCATAGCGAATTACATGACTGTAATCAGGTAGATCTTCTAGTCCTTGGTCATTGTAAAAACGTTTAGTTCGCTCATTCCAACATGTGGTCTGATTGACACCATCACCAGGACAACTACCTAGTTTGTTAATGGGATCAACTGGTAGAGCTGAACCTAATTTAGTGGCAAAGGTTTTTTGCCAACTAGGCCAGACTGACAGAGTTTTATTGGGTAGATAGGAACCAGCTTCAAAACTAGGATAATGTTGGAACTTGAGACGATAATCTTCGAGCTTAGTTTTAATGCTAGCTAGAATTATTAATCTCTTAGTATCTCGAATTACTTTTTCTTTTGCTGTTGAACAAATATCTCCCCCACTGTGACATTCACTATTGTCTCGGCAAATTGTTATATTGTTGGAGCAAGTCTTGGGTCGGTTATTTAGATTATGATTGAATTTCCAATTGTTGAGAATCTGACCGAATATATCTACCGTTTCGGTAGATATATTCTGGTTGAAAGAAATAACAGCAATAATTGGTTTAAGACAATCCCCGCCACCTTGACCAAAACCATTACAACCAACAACATTTGAGGCAGCAACATAGACTGTCCGATTATCTCTAACCGCATCATAGCCATCGACAGTTAAAGATTGTAATGATCTTTTAGTACTAATATTTTGGTAGAACCAATCCCGAGCTGACAAATGCTCATCATTAGCAAAAACTCGGATGGCAATAGCATCCGAGCTTGCTTGGGTATTTACAGTAGTAGTTTGTTCAGTGGCATCATTAGCAGCCGCACGAGCACTCATGCTCGTGCTCAGATTAGCGAAACTAAATAGACTAAAAACGATTAGAGCAAAGCTGACTGACAGCCCTAAATAAATGGTTTTTAGCAAACGATTCATATGGTAGGTATGATATAATTCAATGCCTGAATTATATCACGAAGAACACTTGGGGGCAAATAAAAAACTATTTTTCTTTAATTGATTTATTTTTAAAACAGCTTTCAATAAATTCAATAAATAATGGGTGTGGATCAAGTGGTCGGGAAATATATTCTGGATGAAATTGCGTTCCAACAAAGAAAGGATGATTAGTTATCTCAATTGCCTCCACTATTTGTCCATCTGGGGAAGTTCCAGCAATTGTCAAGCCGTTTTTTTCTAAAATATCGCGGTATTTATTATTAAATTCATAGCGATGACGATGGCGTTCACTAACTATTTTTTCTGTTCCGAATTTCTTTTTATAAGCTTTAGCTAAATGAGTTCCTGACACAACCTGGCAAGGCCAACCACCCAAGCGAATCGTTCCACCATATTGTTTTTTAGCTAGCATTTCCGCCTGTCCAGGCATAATATGTATAACTGGATGCTTAGTTTTAGGATTAGCTTCTTGACTATCAGCATCTTTTAAATTGCAAACATGACGAGCAAATTCAATAACCGCCATTTGCATCCCATAACACAAACCGAAATAAGGAACCTTATTAACTCGGCAATACTCGATCGCTTTAATTTTTCCTTCATGACCACGGCTACCCCAACCTTGCGGCACCACAATACCATCATATTTATTAAGTACCGCAGTCCCTAATTGTTCAATTTCTTCAGCGCTCAACCACTCTAATTGCGGTCGACAATTACTAGCTACTCCGGCGTGTTTTAAGGCCTCAATAACACTAATATAGGAATCTGTTAAGCAAAAATCACCAGATGCAAAGTACTTACCAACAATACCAATCTTAACTATTTTCTGGCCATTTTTAACCTCTTTAACTTTTTCTGACATTTTTTGCCAAGCTGCCGAATCATTTCGTCGCGGTTTAAGACCAAAATGCTTTAAAATTTTAGCTGATAGATGATTCTTTTCGAAATTAGCTGGAACATCATAAACCGAATCAATATCTGGAGCAGCAATAACATCATCATTATAAATATTACAATGAACAGCAATTTTTTTACGGCGCGGTTCATCAATCGGCGTATCTGAACGAGCTACAATAAAATCAGGCTGAATGCCAGCCGAATTTAAAGCCCGAACTGCATGTTGGGTTGGTTTAGTCTTCATTTCACCTATTTTATGCGGCACCGGCAAATAACTCACCATAACAAACAAGACACTCTTTGGTTCCTGTAAGCGCATTACTCGAGCGGCTTCCAAAAATAACATATTTTCATATTCACCCACTGTTCCACCAATTTCAATAATCATTATTTCGGCGCCAGTTTTTTTAACAGCCCTTTTGATACGGTCATTAACCTCCATAGGAATATGCGGTACCACCTGTACACATTTACCCCCGTAACCTAAATTTCTTTCTCTTTCAATTACTGACTGATAAATTCGACCGGTTGTCATGTAGTTTTCTCGGTAAATATTAGTATTTAGAAAACGCTCATAATTACCTAAATCCTGATCGGTTTCATCGCCATCCTCAGTCACAAAAACCTCACCATGCTCGATTGGATTCATAGTCCCAGCATCAACATTAATATAAGGATCAATTTTGATGGCGCTAACCTTAAAACCGCGATTGATTAAAATTCGACCGATTGAGGCTGCTGTAATGCCCTTACCAACACCAGACATTACGCCGCCAACCACAAAAATATACTTAGCCTTAGTCGAAACCGATCTTTTTTTAATCATATTAGAAAGCTAATAATAATCTATTTCGATTATAACAAAAAAGAAACCGCCCAACCAGCTAGTTGAGCGGCTCCTAAATAAAGCTTTTAAATTAAGCTAAGCAATACTTACAATTTCGTATTCAACCTCACCCTTGGGCGTGTTAACCTTAACTTTATCACCAGCAAAATGGCCTAAAAATGCCTGGCCAATTGGTGATTCATTAGAGATAAATCCATTAACCGGATCTGCTTCATTGAAACTAACAATAGTAAACTCTTTAGTTATTAATCCATTTTTAACGGTTAATTTTGAGCCCATACCAACCTTACCCTTGGTTTGGCCATCAACTACTACTAAATTTTTCAATAAGCTAGCCAACTCAATAATTTTGCCTTCGTTAAAAGCTTGAGCTTCTTTAGCTTCACTATATTCAGCGTTTTCACTTAAATCACCAAGTTCCTTGGCCTTTTCAATTCGATCAGCAATTTCACGACGGCGTTCAGTACTAAGCATCTCTAATTCATCAACTAATTTTTGATAACCCTCGCGAGAAATGATTTGTTCACTCATATTTATATTCTTCCTTATTAAAAGACGCGAAATTATTCGCGCCCCAAATTATAAAGCCCATTATATACTAAATAAAATTGCTTGGCAAGAGTCTAAAGAGCACTAGCTGAAATAACTTCTACCTGACCTAAATCATTAATTATTACCGTATCGCGACGTTTTAATTTTTGAGATAACAAAGCTTCTGCTAGCTGATTACTAATAGTATCTTGCAATAATCTTTTTAATGGCCTAGCTCCATATTCAGGATCAAAACCAGCTTCAGCTATTTTTACTAAACCAGCCTCGGTTACTTGAAAAAAGATATTTTTATCAGCCAGCTGCTGTCCAATTTTCTTCAATTGCAAACCAGCAATAGCTTTCATATCTGAAATATTTAATGGTCGAAAAACAATAACGCCGTCAAAACGATTAATCAATTCCGGACGCATTACTTTAGTTAGCTCATTATCTAAGACTGACTGGCTGATAACCCCTAAATCCGTGCCGGCCATAACTTGCTCCCTAATATAATTTGCCCCAGCATTAGAAGTAGCAATAATAATAGCATTACTAAAATCAACCGTTCGTCCTTGAGCATCAGTTAAACGGCCATCATCAAAAACCTGCAAGAACAGATTTAAGATATCCGGATGAGCTTTCTCAATTTCATCTAAGAGTATCAAACTAAATGGCCGCTGACGGACAGCCTCGGTTAGATAACCATTTTCACCATTACCGCCAATCATTTTATTAACACTATCATTCTGTTGATACTCGCTCATATCAAGGCGAATCATTGCCTCTTCATCACCAAAATAAACTTGAGCCAATGTTTTAGCTAATTCAGTCTTACCAACACCAGTTGGACCTAGAAATAAAAAATTAGCAATTGGCTTCTTGTTATCCCTAAGCTCAACTCGAGCTCGACGCAAACTAGCCGAAACCATATCTACCGCCTCCTCTTGGCCGATTAAGCGTTCATGGATTGTTGCTTCTAGATTTAACAGCATCTCACTCTCCTGCTGCCCAACCTGTTGCATTGGCACACCAAAAGCTTGACTAGCATAATCTCGTACTGCTTCCTCATTAACAATCCTATCCTTACTAGCACCAGCCACTTGCCGCGCTGTTGCTTCTAAAATTTTCAAAAATCGAGCTGGCTGAGCTGGCTCAGAAATGTAGCGCTGGCTAGCTAATTTGGCCGTAGCCAAGGCCCCATAAGTAAACATCACGCCCAGCAATCTTTCCCAATAACTAGCCCAGCTTTCACCAATAATCATAATTTGCTGATCGTCCGGCTCATTAATATTTACTTTAGCCAAAACTGAACCCAAACTACGATTAGCTAATTGGTCACGATAATTATCCGTTAGCGCAGTTGACAAGAAACGAATTGCTCCTTGCTGCAAGGCTTCGGCTAATATATCTGACAAATCAAGGCCACCATCAGCACCAACGGTCAAACCAGTTATCTTTTCCAGATTATTGATAAATAAAATAATATTACCCGCCTGATTAACTTCAAATAAAATCTTAGCCAGCCTATTCTGTGCTTCTTCAGCTGAAACCCCGCCTAAAAGACTAGCTAAATCAATCTCGACTAATCTTTTATCCTGCAAAAACTCTGGCACGCTTTCAGCCATCATCAATTGAGCTAATCCATAAACTACAGACTTCTTGCCGACACTCTCTGGTCCAACTAAAATAACCCCCATCCTACCGGCTGACCATGCTTCAATAATTTGATTTAATTCTAATTGTCTAGCAACACATAGTGGCAGCTGGTTATTTTTAGCTGCAGCTGTTAAATCTCGAGCAAACTGATTTAAGAAAGGAGTTGCCACTGCCGTATAAGCACGATCCATATTATTAGAAGGCTTAAATTGAGCCATATCACGGATCTGCCTATACTGTTTAGCTAATCGCTGATTAATGTGTAACCACTCTGACATGCTGGCCAGAGATTCCTCTTTTATTCCAGCCTCGTAGATTACTTCTTTAGCAATTTGACTACCTCGCGCTAGTGGCGCTAAAAAATCAGTTATCAATGGTACTTCGTTATTACTCCAGGCAATTGCTACCCCTTGGATTAAAGCTGTCTGAACTTCCATTGATAAGCCGAGAAACTTTTTAGCTTGTCCAATTGCTTGATTTTTTTTAATTTTATCCGCAATTTCGTCGATCCCTAAACCTAATCGAAAAAAAGCTTGTTTAACTTTTGAATCATTAAGCAAGGTTAAAAAAAGATGATCAGCTAAAACCATTTCTGATTTTAGCTTATCAGCTAGAATAATTGCTTGATCTAACTTGTCAATAACCGCTTCCGGTAGATATTCAATTACATTAATTTTTTGTTTTCGTGGTAGCTGTTTCACAACTTCCCAATCACTGATAACAATCTCATCAAACTCTTGATTAAAATTGGGCACTTTTACTTTATGAACTTGACGCGACAATCGATAAATTAAAAATAAACTTGCCACCATTGTCCAAGCCAAGCAATTAATTACTTCACTTGGTGTTAACCAGAAAGAAATTTTAATCACCCGACTCCAATCAGAAAACCAATTTGTTGTCTGACCAAAATTCCAAGCAAAAAAAAGCCAACCACCAAAAACTATTAAATATACAGCCAAATCAGATAACAGAAGAAATCTTTTCACCCAACATTTCTGCTTCACTACCGATAAACTATCTGACCATTTGGCATAAAACCACCAACCAGCGCTTAGCCAGCCAATAGTTTGACCAGCACACTGTTGGCATTTTTCACCATTAACCAAACCATGACCGCCACAATGCGGACAAGTTAACCAGTTATTATCATTACGACTCTTGGCCATAATATAGTAAGTAGAGATAATAAAAAATAGCTAGTGGCGTTGCCGGCCAAGCCATAATTGCCACTAAAGCAATTAGCCAGCAGACTAACCAAATAGCTAAACGAAAAACAATTTGAATCAACCTAATAACAAAACTAATAATAAAGCTAGCCGCATCTTTTTGACCATACATCGGAACAAACAAATTTTTCAACCACACCATCAAAGCCAGCCCTCGACTAGTTTTAATAAGCCAGACTCGCCAATAGCCAATCCAGCTAAACCAACCCTGTGAATACCACCAGAAAGGAAACCAAAATATTTCCCTAACTATCCGCCAAATAATATACATATACCCCCTATTATAGCAAAACGATCAATTTTTAGCTATCAAGCCAAGCCCCATCTTGTCGAACCAGCCATTCACCGGCTCGATTTTGATCATTAAGCAAAACTTTTGTTATCTTTTCAATCCGCATACCCTGTGAACCCTTAAGCAAAACTGTTGCTGCTACCGGAACAATAGTTTCAACCTCTTTTGCCGCTTCTAGTGAATTATCAAACAAGCTTATCTCGCCTTTCCAACCTTGAGCCTGGGCTTCCTTCCCGATCAATCTAGCCAATGGCCCCACTAAAATTAGTTGGCCGATTGGCAATTTAGCAATGACTTGGCCAAGACAACGATGTTCAGCTGGGCTTTCACTTCCCAACTCCAACATATCGCCCAAAATAGCCACTCTTTGCTTTTTATTTTCGACTGGTAAACGGCCTAAAATATTTAAAGCCGCCATAACTGAAGTTGGCGAAGCATTGTAAGTATCATCTAAAATAATTCTCCCCTGACTACCCGGTAAAGCATTAAGACGGCCTTTAGGCGGACGAAAACCTCGCAAAGCCTCAGCAACATCTAAAAGGCTCAAACCATATTTAAGTCCGATCGCTGCCGCTGCCAAAGCTGAATAAACTGCTGCCTCACTAATAACTGCCGGCATTGCTACTGGCACGATTGAACCTTGATAATTCAATTTAAAAATCAAACCCGGCAAACTATCGGGTGACAGTTTGCTAACCTGCTCATAATTAAAGCTCAAATCACTTGCTCGGACTTCAGCCTTGGAGTCAAAACCATAACTTACAATACTAGCCTTGCTATTAGCAGCCATAGCCGCCACTCTTTTATCATCAATGTTTAAGACAGCAAAACCATCAGCTGGCAAATAAGCAACTAACTTTCCCTTTTCGGTAGCAATCGCCTCTGGAGTGCCAAAAAATTCCAAATGAGCTTGGCCAATCGTTGTCACTATACCACTCGTCGGTCCAACCACTGACAATAAATAATCTATATCACCAGGATGATCAACACCCATTTCTAAAACTAAAAATTCCGGATAATCATTTTGGCGTGATAATATCAACTGGTAGCTTTTAATAAATATTTTCAACCAGCCAACCAAAGACTTGCCAGCCGATTCCAAACCTAAAATAGTCAAAGGCAAACCGATTTCATTATTATAATTCTTAATGTTACCCCGAACTCGATATTTTGCTGACAATACTTTTATCGTCGCCTCCTTGGCTGTTGTCTTGCCAACACTGCCGGTAATACCGATAATTTGTGGTCGATATTTATTAATAACTTGGCGAGCAAGATTTTTTAAGATTTTTTGTAAAATTTTTCTAAGCATACTATTTTTCCTTAGCTGGCCGCTCTGCTGGCACTTGTTTATATTTTAAGATAAAATCAGCAATCTCACCAAATAACGGCGCTGCTGAGCTTTCCGCCCAAACAACTCCCCGCGGATGATCAATACGCACCACCATTGCAAAAACCGGATTTTCAACTGGTGCATAACCGGCAAAAGAACCGATATTAACACCACTGATATACCCCCTACCATCCTGGCGTGGCACTTGAGCAGTACCGGTTTTACCCGCTACATAATACCCATCTACCCCCGCCTTTTTGCCATGACCGTCCTCAACTACATTAACCAACATACCCCCAACCGTACGCGCTGATTCAGGACTGACCACCTGGCGGACAAATTGCGGTTCAGTAGTTACTCTAGTACCGTTTTCATTAACTATTTCCTTGACTAGATAAGGTTTCATCAATTTACCTTCATTAGCTAAAGCGCCAAAAGCCATGGCCATTTGTAAAGTAGTCACATTAACACCCTGGCCGAAAGAGGCAGTGGCCATATTGATATCTTGACCGAATTTACGATACATATTAACTAAACTGCCTTCTGATTCAAAATCTAATTCAATTCCTGTTGTCTGGCCAAAACCAAATTTTTTAACACTATCACGAAAAGCATCATACCCAACTCGCTTTAAGACAAACACCATACCGGTATTTAAAGAGTCTTGCAAAACTTTAACCATATTAGCAACACCTCGACCCTTAAAATCAGAATTATTGATAGTATTATGACCAATCTTAACCGAACCAGTATCATTATAAGTTGTTCCTGGCGTTACTTTACCTTGGTCAATACCGATAGCCATGGTAATCGCCTTAAAAATCGAACCGGGCTCATAGGCTTCAAAAGTTGGCTGATTGTTAAACTGTTTTAAATCCTTAACTTTCTGATAATTATTAGGGTCAAAATCAGGCGCTGAACACATTGCCATAATAGAACCAGTTTTTGGCTCAATAATAATAACGCTGCCCGAATCAGCTTGGTGCTTATCAATTGCAGCTAAAAGACGACTACAGGCAAAATTTTGGATAGAACGATCAATGGTTAAAATTAAATCCGAGCCATTGGTTTGTTGATCATAAGAACGACCCTGTAAGATAGCCGCCTGGTTAGCGCTGCGTTCACCTTTAGCTGAACCGGCCCTACCCATTAAAACATCATCAAAGGTTCCCTCTAGGCCGTATTTGCCCTTACCAACCAAATCATCATCATTTTCTAAAGAAACAAAGCCTAAAATATTAGCACCAATATTTTTTTCTGGATAATAGCGATACAATCGACCCTCTTGGCCCAAACCATTAATCTTGATAACTGTTAGTTTCTTGCTATCACCTGGCTGCCAAACAATCTTCTCTCCTTCAACTCTAAGGTCATCCAGTCTTACCAAACCATCACCCCAAGCCTTAGTTAAGATCTTGTGATATATTTTTAAAATATTATCCGCCTCAATCTTTTTGCCAACCACCTCATAAGGATCATTACCTTTATTTAAAATTTTTAAATAGTCGGCAATTTTCTTTTCCGACTGTTCTTTAATGGCCGCTTCGCGACGAGCCCGAGACATTTCTAAATAAAAAGGATCTTTAAGCAAGGCCTCATGCTTAGCAATCACCTCTTTTTTAGCCGCATCGACTTCGTCGGTGCTAGAAACAGTCGGTACTAATTTCAATTGATCATCTAATTGTCTTTTTAACTGATCTTGTTCGGTTTTATCAATTATCGCCATAATTTCTGGCTGATCAAAGGTTTCAAACAGAATTTCCGCTATAAATTGCGGCTCAATAATAATCGGCGAAGGCCTCACTCCATCCTTTAATTTCTTTTTAGCTTGATCATCTCTTAATTTATTAAGACTATCAATTTGTAAATCGCGCGGCACAACGTACAAAGTAAAAAAGCGACGATTAGTCGCGACTGGATATAAATTATTGCCATTGCCAGCTGAAGCTAACCCATTCTGAACAAAAATCTGACCACGATTTGGTGCTAATTGAACATTGAATTCATGTTGATTGCGAGCTTTTTCAGCATAATATTCATGACGGATTAGTTGCAACCAAAAAAGCCTGGCAATTATTGCCAAGCCAACAAAAGCAAAAATTATAAGCAAAATATTTAAATTGGCATTGATCGACCTGGAGCTAGGCTTTAAAGCTGCGCCTGACCGGTCACGCCGAGCGATGAACTTGCTTGACCGGGACATAAATTATTTTTTAGCTAGAACCTCATTATCAGTAACCGCGTAAGATAAGCGATCAACTGACACCATACCAAGGTTTCTGACTTTGCTTTGCAAATGTTCATAAGAACTATAAAGAGTTACCTGATTTTGTAAATCAGCCTGTTTTTGACGTAAACTAGCTAATTCACTTTTTTGATCTTTGAGTAAAAATGATTGGGCCGCCAAACTATTAGCCGCAATCAAATATCCTAAAGCTCCCAAACATAGAGTTGACCAAAGACAACGATTGAAACGGCGCCAAGTCCATTTTTGACCAGTTGGGGTCTTGGTTTTTTGGCAATTAGTAGAAGTTAATTCTTGAGCGCTAACAGTCATAGCTTTAGGGGGTGGAAACTATTAATTAATTTTACTAGCAGCCCTTAATTTGGCGCTGCGAGAACGCGGATTAGCCGCAATCTCTTCTTCACTAGCCGTCACTGGATGACGGTAAATTATTTTTAACTGTGCTTGATGGCCGCATTGGCAGATTGGAAATTCCGGTGGACATAAGCAATCTTTACTTTCCCTAAGGAAAAATTGCTTAACTAACCGATCTTCCAAGCTATGAAAGCTAACTGCAGCAATACGGCCTTCTGGGCACAACAAGCTTAGGGATTGATTTAAAATGGCTTTCAGATTATCTAGCTCACCGTTAGTGGCAATACGCAGGGCCTGAAATAATTTAGATGCCGGGTGCTGTCTAGATCTAGCTAAATATTTAGCTGGCAGAGTTGCTTTGACAATCTCCACTAATTCCTGGCTACTAGTTATTGGTTGACGACTGCGCTGACGAACAATAGCTTTAGCAATTGGCCTAAACCATGGTTCTTCACCATAATCCTTAATAATCCGAGCCAAATCGCTTTCTGTCCAATGGTTGACGATTTCCATGGTTGAAGTAGGACTGTTGGGTCCAAAAGCCATATCCAATGGCCCGGCTTGATTAAAAGAAAAACCTCTTTCTTCATCAACAATTTGAGCTGATGATAAGCCTAAATCCATGACGATACCGTCAAATTGTCCGCTTATTTGATTATCCATCAAAGCCTCGGACAGATTAGCGAAATTATCGTTAATCAAAAGAACATTTTTCAACCCTTCACGGGCTAAGGTTTCCTGAGCGGCTGAAATGGCCATCGGGTCTAAATCAAAGCTAACCACGAGACCATCATCACCAACCGCCTTGGCCAAAGCCGTCGTATAGCCGGCTCCACCCAAGGTGGCATCAATGAAACGCTGTCCTTTTTTTGGTTGTAAAACTGCTAAAACCTCATCTAGTAAAACTGGTTGATGCTGATAATCCATACCCTACTGTAAATCTTCTAATGATTCAGCAATTGAGCTACTCGCTTGATCATTGGCGGTCCGGTAAGCTTCCCAGCGGTTTTTGTCCCAAATTTCCAAGCGATCGAAGAGACCGGCAATTACTGTTTGCTTGCGCAAGCCAGCAAATTGGCGCAAATAATCAGGCAGCACGACCCGACCCTGCGCATCACACTCCACTTCGCTAGCACCAGACAACATAAAACGAGCAAAAGCCCGCTGGTTAGCCTTGTTAAATGACAATTGGCTCAATTTGCTAGAAACTAATTCCTCCCAAGCTTTTTTGCTATACAAAAACAGACAGTTGTCTAAACCTTTGGTTACAACTGCCCCTTTCTTTAATTCGGCGCGAAATTTGGCGGGAATAGCTACCCTGCCTTTGTCGTCTAGATTGTGTTGGAATTCGCCGATAAACATTGTTTGGGAGTTAAATTTGACTACCAGTGGTTCACCACTTTTCACCACTTTTCACCACATTTGGAATTATAGGCCTTTTCTTAAATGTCGTCAAGAGTTTTTATTATCTTAAAAAATAACTAATTTTAGCCATAAAAAAACAATTAAAAAACACCTCGCTTTTGAGATGTTAAAATTGGCTGTCCAAATTTTGTATTCAGGTAAATCAAGTCGCTTTAAACCGTGTTTTTATCCTTTTTAAGCGTAATGCTTGGCTCGCTAGTATAATGCGGTTCCACTAGATCATATTCTGCACCAATTAAGGCTTGGCCATTATCCGATACCACTCTAACACCCAAACCATAAGCTAAAGCATTGGCGGTTACCACACCAATCCTAAGGGAAGTAAAACTGCCGCCAGTATTAACCACTTCAATTTGAGAAATCTCTGTTAGCCCAATCTTATTTCTAGCCAGTAAATCAATGATGCTAGCCAGCAGCTGCTCAGCTTGGTTGCGGCTGCCTTCAGCAAAAACTTCAGCCACCACCTGTTCAGCTTGCTTGATGGCCGCATAAGACCCTGGACGGGTAACGGTATCGATAAATAATTGATATTGTCTCATGGGTTAATTGTAATCAATCGCTCTAAAAAAAGAAAGACCCGCAAGTCTGTCAGATAAAAGCGTTAGGCTTTTTCTAACAAGACTTGTGGGTCTAAAAGTTATTCTAACTGATGGCCGCTAGTTAATTTATTCCAGCGACTATCTGATCGATAACGATTCAGATCAAGTGGCATTACTTCCAGCCACTGATCATTATCAAAATGTTCTGAAGCTGTTAAATCGGCCAGAACATTATCTTGATGACCGAACCGAATCTTTACTGGGGAGAGTTGCATTATGGCTTTTGATAATATCACCTCTCCCCAACCAGTAAAAACATTGGACACCGGTAAATTTTGATGAGTGACACCACCAATGGCATCTTTAAACTCCACGAATGAAGTTCCATCAAAATTAGGGATAGTACTCAAATTAAAAAAGAATCTAATACTATCCGCTCCGACAGAAAACCGGAAAATGGCAGGATTGGTGTCTCCCAAAAATCCCGGTAAACTGGTGGTTGCACCAATTTGCAACAATTGTCCATCCCTTAGGGAAAAACGCAGATTGCCACCATCACCAGGAATTGGCACATAATATTGAGATGACTGAATGTTCGCCCAATTCCATGATGGGCTAGGATTATTAAAGATGAAGTTTCCTCCATAATTAATAAACAAATCCGCTTGATTGTAGCAAGTAACCACTACAACCAACTTACCGTTTTGAACTTGATTAACTAACTGAACCCAATTATAAGTTGTATTATTAATTGGGTTAGTGATAATAATACCACCTGTTCCGGTAATAAAAGGATTGGCTCCTGAACCAGAACTATAAGCTGACTGGGATAAACCTAAACGATAGGTCCACATCCCATTACTTTCATGGTTAGCAGAGATTAAAGTCAAAATCTCTCCAGCTGGTGGCTGGGTTGCAACATAGGCGGTTAGAGTTTTAGTGATTGGGAGGGTAACCGACCCATCACTCAAAATTATCCTAACGGAAACTAAATAGTTTCCAGCCCCAGTAAAACGATGTTCCACCTGGTTAATGCCAGTGCTTAAAGAGTCTCCATCACCAAAATTCCAGCGGTAGGCTGTTGGTACAGTTCCACCAGGGACATTGACATAAAAACTACAAAAAACACCAACCTGGACCGAGTCAACATCTCGACCAAATTGCTTACAAACAATCACACCATCTTCTGATGTATTGTCCACTACTGTAGGTAGGCTGCTCTGGCAGCCGGTTGTGATAAAAACGACGAGTACGGCCACAACAAGGCCAATGAGTAACATGGTACTCTTTTTCATTTTTTCCTCCCTTGCCCCGTGGGGCTTTTTATTATTTTATTGTTAAAGATCACTGGACTTGCCAGTTAAGGAATGATTAATTTAATCAACCCTTAACCAGCCTCAAACCTAAGCTTGAGACGGTTTATAGACAGCAATAGTACTCTCAGTAATATTTTGCCAATCGTATTCTTGCTTGACTCGCACTAAGGCTTGAGCAGCAATTTCTTGACTATCTTCCGCATTTAAAGCTTCTTGCAATTTGCAAGCTAAATCATCAACGTTGCGGCTTTGGAAAGTTCGACCATAACCACCGATAGCCTCCAAATTTTCCGGAATATCACTAACCAATACCGGTATACCGTAAGCCATAGCTTCGAGTAAAGCAATAGACAAGCCTTCTGATTCTGACGGCTGAACAAACAATTTAGCGTTCTTAAATAAAGTTACCAAATCATCGCCAGTCCGTTCACCAGCCAAAACGATTTTACCGTTCTTGGTTGCTAATTGCTGAACTTGTTCAACATAATCATCAGTATGGGCGCCGCTACCAACAATAACTAATTTTTGATCAATTTCTAAATTATTGTAAGCCTCAATCAGATAATGCAGACCCTTGTGTCTGACCAATCGCGAAACCGCCAAGATATACTGGCCTGATTTTAAATTTAACTCTTCTAAAACCTTATTATCTTTGACTTCATCAATTATCTGGACACCATTAGGGATATATTTAGCTTCACGATTGTACTTGCGAGCTACATAATCAGCCAGACTACGTGATACAGCAATAACCTCATCGGCTAATTTACACCCCACCGTTTCACCAAAACGCAAGAATTTCTGAGCAAAACCACCCCATTTCTGGTGATAATAATCTTGACAGTGAAAAGTAAAAACTACTTTAGTTCTCGGCTTAAACAACTTAACTAACCATAGTAGCGAAGCTGGACCAATGGCTTGAAAATGAATCACATCAGCTTGGCGGAATAAGACATCCAAACTACAGATCAAAGTATGGCTAAAGGCATCAAGATGCTTGGTGGGAAAACTAATTCGACTAATTAACTTAACCCCTCGGTAGTTAGTTAATTTACAATCAGTATAGTTGGGTCTGGTATAGACAAAGACCTCATGCCCCTTTTCTACCAAATTCACCGCCAAAGCTTCGACATGTTTTTCAACACCGCCGCTTTTGGCTGGAATACCCTTTTGTCCGATGAAATATATTTTCATAACGAACCTTTACGGTTATTAATTAAACCTAGTTTTCAATAAAGAAATTAATACTATAATGACGACCGCTTGTCTTGCCAATTACTTTGATATCAGTTGGTAATGGATTTGGAGTATATTCGTTTTGACCAGCAATTTCTGGAACAGTTACCAATTTTTGGAAACGACCAAGATTGTCAGCTGCTACTGAAGTAGTGGCTGTCTTATTAGACAAAAATTGAACTTCTAAATCCTCGTTAGCTGCAAAACCAGCACCACGTAAAGAAACCTGACTACCAACAGAAGTACGATTCTTATCTAGAGCCAACATTAAAGGTTCAGTAATTTCTGGCACAACAGTGCCTCGTTCTTCAGTTGATAAAAAGTTAGCAACTTTTTTCATTTGACCATCAAGAACACTAATAGCACCATTATTAAAAATTACTAAATGTTCGCTACCCTGCCAATTAAGAGCCTTGAGACCCATAGACCAACTGTCTTTAACGCCAGATTCGCTAGCATAAGCCCAGCTATCAGCTTCAAGATTATTTTTACTCAATTTAACAACACCAACACCATCACTAGCATAGATATCGCGGCCATTATTAGCCGGCACAACAGCGTAGCCAGTATTGGCAGTAAACCTAAAACTCTTTAAAAGATTACCAGCTAAGTCAAATTGCTTAACCGCCCAATCATCAGCTATGTAAACACTGCTAGTTAAAACGTCATTGTAGATCTGACGATTACTATTTTCCTTAATAGTTAGATTAGCACTAGCTGTCCATTGTCTAGCTTTAAGGTCATACATCTTTAATTCTTTACCTTCAATAGCTACCAAGAACTGATTACCCATAATAAAATTATTTGGGTTTTCTAGTTTAATATCATAGCTATCGATAACTTCTAAGTTATTATTCCAAACCTTAAGGCCTTTAGTGCCTAAAGTAACAACACGATCATTAAAAACATTAACAGAACGGAACCAGTCCCAAGAATTATCTTTTAACTTATTAACTAAATCAGGTTGTTGAGGATTGCTTAAATCATATTTATACAAGTAGCGTCCATTAACCGCATACAAAAACAACTGATTATTTTCTTGGTGAAAAGCGCAGTTATAAAAATTGTCACCAGGTAAATAACCAGTCTTGTCTGGAGCAACTTCAGCTAGCAAGCTGATTTTTTTATCAACTGTTTCCAGGATCTGTAGACGATCCATGTTGGTTGAAGCAATCAACAAGCGGCCATTAAAATTAATAGCATCACCCTGGTAATAGGGCTTAACTCGACCGAAAGTAAACGGCGTAGCCAAAGCCACAATCAGTAAAGCCAAAACAATCGGCAAACCGAAACGAATTATTTTTTTTCGAGGATTTAACATAAAATGTGTTATTTTTATACTTTTCCGCCACCTAAAAAAGATGACTAGTTAGATTAACACATTTTTAAAAATAAGTCAAGAGTTTTACTCTACCGACCAATCCTGAACCTTACCCTGGCCCTTGGAACGGCTATCTTGGTCGAGATTAGTAGTTAATTCGCTTAATGATCCTTGCCAGACCTTTTCCGCCCAAGCATCATCAACCCTCCATTGACCAGCCTTAGTCAACGTTACAATCTCTCCCACCATTTCTTTTTTAGGATTTATTGACACATAAAAACTAGCTTGTTTGAGAGTAGCGTCATCGGGCCAAGCTGTTATCCGCCAATTTATCTTGCGGTTTTCACTATCATAAGACAAGTTTCCGCCAGTCAACCCAGCCTCACCTTGCCAAGTCGCCGCTTCACCCAGGACTGCTGAAAATTGAAGATCGTTTAAATCACCGCCACTATTATCAATGGACCAAGTGATTAAATAACTAGTCGGCAATCCTACTATTGGCGGCAATGGACCAATGCCAACTTGATCACCTTCAGCAGTATAGTAATAAGCACCAGCCGTAGCCTTGACTGAACCAGACTGTTTTAAAACAAATTCCTTTTTTGGCTCTTGCCAGATTTGCTGGCCAACTGTTGCCGCCAACTGACATAACATCTTATTTTCTCGAAGCTGGCTATCTTTCGGCCCAATCAATTTAATCCTTACCGTACTACTAGCCTGCGGTTCAATTTGGCCAGTTAAAACGCCGTCTTTTATCAGGAAGTTCGACTCAGCACTATCGCTAAAGACAAGCTTTTCACCAGATTCCATCTGGCAATCATAACTAAATTTTATCTGATGCTTTGCTTGACTAACGTATTTAATCTGCATAACCACCTCAGAATCCAACCCATCAATTACTGGCCGCTCTATTTCAGCTGTCCAAGACATTGGCAACTCTTGATAAACAATTGGTTGATGTTTAACTGGTTTTAGGCTTTCAACAATTTTTTGATTTATTTCCCACTGTGAGCCACGAATAATCCACCACAAAACAACTAAAACAATAATTAAAAATATAGCCCCCACATCTAAAATCAAATGCCAGGTTTTATTAGCATAAAGCTGTTCGTAACGATTCCGCCATTTGTTGATTATTTTTCTAATCATAGCTTTATTATACCACTAATTACGTTGCTGAACTAGGATTTCGCCTCGCCCGTCATTATTAATATCGCTAATCATTACCTGATAACCGGCCTTGCTATTGCCGCTAAAAGCCTTAAACTGCCCCAATAATTTTCCTTGACGATTAAAAATCCGAACCTGAGGCCCGCCGCCAATACTAGCCACCGCTACTATTTCAGCTTGACCATCACCACTAATATCACCAATAGCTGTCGATACGCCACCACGGAAATTTTTATCAAAAGCCAGCCATTCCGGTGTCAACAATTTGCCAGCTAGTGAATATAATCTAATTGTTGGTGCCTTATTGCTTTGTGGTGAAACAACTACGGCCATTTCTTGACTATTTAAATAACCGGCCGAAATGTTAATACCACCACGAAAATTTTTGTCAAAAGCCAGCCATTCCGGTGATAATAATTTCCCCTGATAATTATACTGACGAACCACTGGCGCCATATTGGCCCCCGCTCCAATAATCAAGTCGGGGCGCTTATTTTTATTAGGCAATAAAGCCAAACTCGGTCGACCGATATATTTAGCACCGAAAGGTTGCCATTTATTAATGATCTTGCCCTGCTTAGTGACAATAATCTGATTATTACGATTAAAAACCTGTTCTAAGCCACCCTGCAAATCCAGATCAGCCAAAATCACTTGATCACCAGCCGCTAAGTTGGTTTCATAAGCAAAAAAACCATTACGCACTGTCTGACCACGCTGATCAAAAACCCTAACAAAACCGCCATTATAAAAAGTCTGCTTAGTTACCTGCAATTTACGCTTTAAAAAAACCAAACCATCGTTCGGTTCTAAAGCTAGATAATTAACAATCTGACCATTATTAACTAATGGTGCCTGGGTCCCGCGAATTTTTTCTAATTCTTCATTTTTAAGTGAGTAAAGTTGGCGTTTATTAGTCGAATTAACAACAATAACACCATTTTCAAAGTCACGGCGCCAAAGACCAGCCTGAATTTTAGCATTATTAATTGCCAAAAGGTTGTAGGCCTTGGAGGTTGGCCGGCCTAATTTAACCGAATATTCATCGTACCACCATATTTGTTCATGCGACTCTTCACCGTAATCAAAGGAAAAAAAACCATCCCCTAAAAGAGCGCTGGTGAGACCGAAACGCATTTTTTGATAATTGTTTTTGTTGCCGTTATTATTGGCATTGCCATTAATAACATAAATTTTAGGATTATAATTCTGCTTGGGCAGCTTATCCAAGTAATACTCCATCGAAGCAGCCCAGCTGCCATTCCCCTCCCAATAGGCTGGAAAAGTTTCAAACATCCGACCATTAATCTGAGGTTGATAGCTAGTTAGCGAATTGCCATTAATTAAAATGATTTTTTTAGCCCCCAAATTATCTCTAGTTTTTTTAAAC
>Ga0116182_1002296_pt1 | contig 19004 bp, 27 predicted proteins | sample AD_UKC077_MetaG_FD_89805 | JGI IMG/M metagenome (GOLD analysis project Ga0116182, IMG submission 89805) | Active sludge microbial communities of municipal wastewater-treating anaerobic digesters from USA - AD_UKC077_MetaG | ecosystem: Engineered > Bioreactor > Anaerobic > Digestate | place: USA...
GCCGATCTGCGTCGGCTGTCCGTCTTCGCTGCGGTGACGGTGCGCGGCCAGGAAGGGCGCGTTGGTGGCCAGGAACCGCTTGAGATCCTTGCGGAACGCCGACGGCAGGATCACGTCGCCGTCCCGGTCGACGTTGATCGTGCTGGCGATCCCGCGAACGGTCCGCTCGTCGGCGTTGGCCGATTTCTCGGTCAAGAATCCTTTGCAGACGCCGGCGAACTCGCCGGCCTTCGACGGGTCGATATCCACCTGTTGAAGGGTCGTTGTCATGCTGTTTTCAGTCATGTAAAGGCTCCGCATCAAAACGGTATTTCTTCCTGTCTCAGCAGCCCCTCGGTCCGCTGGCCAAGCAGCAATGCGGGCACGGCCTCCAGTTGGAAATCCGCAATCCGCAATCCGCAATCCGCAATTCCCTTGCCGCCATCGGCGGCGAGGCGCCGCCCCACCGCGATGCATTCGCAGTTGATGATCTCTCCGCGCGGCCCGGCCGGGTCGCGCGGGTACCGCAGTTGGACCCCATTGATGACGAACGGCTCCCCGACGGGCTTGGGGTTCTGCCGGTAAAAGGTCTCGGCGGAGACGTGGCCGGGCCGGCGCTTGCCCCGGCCCCGGCTGCTCACCCATATCTCATGCGTGGCGTAGGACTGGCGGCCGACGTAGCGGGCGTGGCTGTTGGCCTGGGCGACCGAGTTGCGGGCGATGGAATACGCCTGGGCCCGGCGGCCCTGCATGACGCCCTGGACGCGGGTCGCCAGCTCGCGGATTCCCTCGCCGCCTTCGAGGCCCTCGGCGAGCTGGGCCCGCAGCATTTCCCGCGTGCGGTTGTTGACCAGCGTGCTGACGCGGACCTGGTCGCTGCGGAGCCCTTCGAGGATCCGCGGGTCGGCGGTCATCTGCCGCAGGGCCGCGTTCAGCGCGTCGCCTTCGAGCCCGGCCTCGGCCAGTGCCTGGCGAAGGCCGAGCTCGCGGGCGTCGGCGAGAAAGACCCTTACCCGTGTTTGGAGCTCTCCGGCGGCAGTGCGGCTTGAGAAGACATCGAACAGCACGCGGGAGACCGTGCCGGGGTCTTTCGATTGCGGATTGCGGATTGCGGATTGCGGATTGCCATCAGCGATGCCTTCCTTCAGCCCCGCGATCACCTTGCGCTGCTGGGCCGCGAAGTGCGAGCGGAACATGTTTTCCATCGCACGGCTCAGCGGCGTGATGGACGTGTTCCACGCCCGCCAGATGGCGTCCGCGATCGCGTCTTGCTTCTTGGCTTCTTCTTTTTCCCCAATCCGCAATCCGCAATCCGCAATCCGCAATTCTCTCCCTTGCCCCACGCTGTCCGACCCGTCCGGCGGCGGCGTCTCTCCCGTGTTGTCCGGCCCCGAAATCGCCGTCGCGGCGACCAGGCCGGCCGGCAGGTAGCCGATGCGATGCTCCGGGCGGTCCGGGATGCCCAGGTCGTAGAGCTCGGAAATGTCCGCCAGGGCGACGCCTTTGGGCCACAGGGTGTCCACGACCTTCATCGTGGTCAGCTTCATCCGCTGGTAGACGGGGATGTCTTCGAGGTCCGCCCAGATCTCGACGCCCGCTTCGATGAGGCCCACGAGCCCGAGCTCGAGCGCCATCGCGAGCTTTTCGATCAGGATGCCGGCGGTGTCCTGCCAGAACCGTTCCTGCTCCGCCTGGACGTACGCGCTGGCGTCGCCGGCGGTGCCGAAGAAACCGGCGACCGACGCCGGCACGCGGTAGATCGCGCAGGTTTCCTCGCGCGAGGATTGTTTCACTGTCGGAAAACCCATCTCGGCCATCGACTGGGCGATGGTCTGGTAGTTCGCGTCGCCGAACAGCACGGCCAGGCGGCCGGCGTTGTCGGCCCCGGCGTGGCGCTGCTGCCAGCCGGACCGGATCTGCTGGTCGACTTCGGTCGAGTATGCTCCGGGGACCTTGATGATTCCGCCGGGCGTGCAGCCGTTGGCGAACTGGCTGGCGGTGTGGCGCGAGGCGTTGTAGTCGGCGGCGATCGAGAGCTTGGCCGGATTGTGCGGAGCCAGGCCGAGGTCGGGGTCGTAGGGGTTGAACAGCGTCAGCGTGATCATCAGCTCGGCGGGAACGCCGTAGAAGTTCCCGTCGGGCGCTTTCACCTTCCACCCGACGACCGTCTCGCCGTACTGCGTCTTGTCCTTGATGGGGTCGGTGGCCGAGCCGGGGATCACTGCGAGCTGAGTCGGCTTGCCGCCGTTCTCGGACACCTTCAGGATGTGCACGCGGCCGCAGACGTACAAAAAGCCCATGACCCGCTCGACCCAGTCCCGCTGGGTGAGCCCCGGCATGGGATGTTCGAGCAGATCCACCAGCGGGCCGGACTCGACGATATCGCCGTCGCGGGCTTTTTCGACGGTCTTCGACAACTTGCGGGCCTTTTTGACGCCGGCCCGCAGGTGCTTGTAGCCCCAGAGCCGCTTCGTGCCCGTCGCTCCCGAAGCGGCCTGGCGGCTGATGCGAAGGGGAACCGATCCCACGGCCTGGACGATGGCCAAGATGCAGGCGTACGGCCAGACGCTCTCAGCGGCGGGCCGTCGCGGGCCGTCGTAGCCGCGCACAGCAACGTCGCCGAACGCCGCCAGCCAGGACGAACGGCTCTGGCCGAGGGACATCTCCTTCGATACCTGCGGCGGCGCCGAGAGCATCATGCCGTCGACGGGCGTCTCGGCCGAGGTGAAGCTCGTGAATGTCTCGTTTCCGTTCATCAAGGAAGATCTCACGCAGAGGCCGCAGAGGCCGCAGAGGGTTTTTCAAAATGGCTCATGGCGCAGCCGATCTTCTTCCTGGCGATCTTGCCCAGCGATATCGCAACGTCCGCGTATTCATCGCGGGACAAGCCGCTCAATGCGATCATCGAGTCAACGTGCGTTTCGATCCGTTCCGCAAGCTCTTGGGCTTTTGCCGTCATCTCCGCGTCTCCGCGTCTGATGTCTCCGCGTCTATTCGTGGATGCCTTTCGCCGCGCGGCTGAGGGTTTCTCGACCCGCCGGACCGGGGGCGGGGGCCAGGTCGATCCGCGCCTCGCGGAGCGCCCCGGATTCGGTCCGGACAATCATCCGCCTGCCGACGACGAGAAGAGTACCGCCGTCCGGCAGCGGCGTTCCGCCGACGCCCAGCATGTCCAGCAGCGCGGCGGACGACGCCTTTCGAACCTCGCCGCAGGCCTCCAGGACGCAGGCGTGGAGGTCCATGTTGTCCAGGTCGATCGCCGCCGCCCGGCCGCCCTTGGGATTGATCCAGGCGAACAGGTTCCCGGCGGGGTCCTCGATCCGCACCAGGCCCAGGGCCGTGGCCAGCTCGCACAGCTCGGCGATCGCCGCGTCCCTTGCGGCCTGGCTGACGTGGGCAGAACGGGCCTTTTCCGCCTCGGACCCGGCTCCGCCCGCCTCGGAGGCCTTCCGGGCTCTCAAAGCGTCTCCCAGGCCCCGTTTTGGCGTTTCCGCCGGCGTCGGGGCAGGCGAAGCCGGCGCCGCGTCCGGCCCGTACTCCGCCTCAAACAGTTTGGAAAAGTTCTCGCGGATCGTGCAGCGGGCCAAATGGCCTTCGGGCTTGATGCAGCCCGCCGTGCCCTTATCGCTTTTCTTGCATCGGATCATTTTGGTAGCCCGTAGCCGGTAGCCCGTAGCCGGTGAAGAGCTTCGCACATGCGGAGCTCCATCTGTTTCCTGTCTTTTTCTCAACTGGCTACCAGCTCCTGGCTACCGGTAACCATCTGGCCGTCGCTACGCGACGGACAGATATGCCGTCGTGCCCGCGATCCCGCCGGCCCGGATCGCCAGGCTGCCCGCCCAGGCGATATCGCAGTGGCTGTCGGGCTCGATGGGGTTTTCCGATTCTTCCAGCGTCATCACGGCCTTGTCTCCGACCCGCTGGATGGCGTAGATGTCCGCCGGGATCATCTTCAGCGAGCCGCCCTCGCCGCAGTCGGCGGGCAGGGCCTGGCTACCCTCGTCGAAGGCGGTCATCATGCCGCTGGCGAGCGACCGCTTTTCCTTGGCGGTGAACGTCACCGGCTGCCAGCGGCTGCCGTAGACCGTGGCGAGCGTCTCGTTGGAGTCCATGCCCAGGCCCGTCGCGTCGCCGCATCCGACGGCGTTTCGGAAGCGGTCGAGCCCCGAGCGGATCACCGTCCGCTGGAGGGCGAAGGCGGTTCGCCGCATGATGACCAGGCCGGCCAGGCGGCGCATCTTGTCACCGGGCGTCCGGTTGACCCAGAGGACGGAAAGGTCCGTGTGCCGGGCGACGTCCCAGCCAAGCTCCAGCCGGCCGTCCGCCTGGTCGAAGCTCCGCCAGAACGATTCGTTCCAGCCGTTGCCGTCGGTGATGTCGAGCGGCTCACAGCGGAGATCCACATCCCGCTGGCAGGCGGCCATGAGCTGCGCCCAGCTCACCAGGGCGAAGGCGTCGCCGGTGAACTTGCACTCGTATTCGCGCATCCAGCCGGAGGGGTCGCCATAGAGTCGCTTGAACGTCTCGATGTCGGTCGGCTTGCCGTTGTTGTCCCTGAGCACCAGGTCTTCGGCCACCGATCGGTAGATATCCTGGAAGTGAACCGAGTACGTCTCAGGGTCGTTGAACAGCTCGAAGAACTTGGTGTTCTTGCCGCGAGGCGTGCTGATGACGATCACCTGGTAGCCGCGCGTGCTCAGCGGGAAAATCACGCGCCAATGATCGTATCCGCCGTTGGGGAACAGGCCGAACTCGGTGAAGATCACGTTGCCCGTCAGGCCGGCCAGCGTGTCGGGGTCGCGCCCGGGAAGGGCCGTGACGGACCCGCCGCCGGGCAGGTGCAGCGTCCGCGCCGTGCAGCGGAAGGCCTGGTCGAGTTCCTTGTCTCGCTCCTCGTACTCGTATTCGCTGAGGCGGATCTCCGCTTGCTTCTTGGCCGTCAGCAGGAACGCCTTGGCTGCCAGCTTAGCCTTCTCGAAGGTCGCATCGGCCTGGCGCTGGGTGAGGCTGACGATGTACCATGCCGAGTGCTTCTCGATGGCGTCGTCGACGGCCTTCCACGCAGCCGTGAAATCCTTGCCTCTCTGCCGATGCCAGTTGACGACGATGACCCGACTCTTGTCGGCCATCAGCCGCCGCTGGCACGGGGCGAAGTTGACGATGGATTTCTTTGCCGTCGCGACCATTTTTCCCGCGTTCTCTGCGTTCTCTGCGGCCTCTGCGTGAAGCCCGCTTTTGCTTTTCCCGGCCACCGGCTACCGGCTACTGCTCTCCGAAGACCGCCTTGCGGATCTCCGCCAGGTCGTCGGCGTTCAGAACGCCGCTGGTGCTCTTGACCTTCTTCGCGGCTTCCTTGTCGAACTTCTTCATCAGCTCGCCGAGCTGGGCCTTGCGGTAGCGCGTCTCGATGTCCTGGCGGCTGAGGTTGGCCACGCCGTCGCAGAGCTTGAGGATCTGGCTGGCCGTCAGGTTGGCCAGGCTGGCGGCGTCGAGATTGGCCAGAGCGTCGAACATGGCCTGGCTGGCCAGGGCTCGGGCGGCCTCGAGCGCCTCGACCTGGCCGGTGGATCCGACGGCCTCGATCACCTCGCGGGCCCGCTGGGCACGGAGGCGGATGGCGGCCATTCGGCCGACGGCGTTCTCGCGGAGCCGCTGGACGGATCCGCGGCCCACCTTCAGGCCGAGATCGTCGCGCAGCCAGGTGTGGATCCCGTCCACGCTGTACGTCCGCACGTCCTCGATCCGCCGCTCCATCTCCGCCCACAGGCTGTCGCGGATCTCGCGGGCCTGGTCGTTTTCGGCGGCGGCCTCGGCCGTCGCCGGCGAAAGCTGCGCCCGCTCGGCGGCCAGCACGGCCAGCGCCCCGTAGGCGGCTCGCTTCTCGACGTCGATCACGTCGGACAGGTTTTTGCGTTTGCGGCCCATGGCCTCACTTCCCGCTGTAGCTGTCGATCGCGTCCCACGGCATCCCGGCGCGGCGGAAGTCCACGCCGTTGGCAACGATCCGAACGTGGCCCTGGTCGATCTCGACGAGGCCCTTGTCCCGCAGGTACACCAGCTCGCCCTGGAGCTCGGCGGCGCCGACGGCGAACGCCGAGGCCGTCGAGATCTGCGTGGAAAGGTCCTCGAACTCCATGGCCATGCCGGGCATCGCCTCGTGCAGCTCGGCCAGGATCTCCAGGCTCGCCCGCCGGATGGCCCGGCTCCGTATGATCTGCTGTTTTGCCATTCTGCTCAGCCTGCTCTTCCGTGGCCGGCTACCGGCCTTCGTCGCCCTGAAATTTGGCCAGGGCGGTCTGCACCTCCGTCACGCGGCCATGGACCTTGGCGATGTCCTCGTGGATCGTCGCCTGCATGGCCGACACGCTGTGCTGCATCGTCTCGCCGAGGTGGTTGATCCGGCTGAACACCCCATTGAGTTCGGCCTTGCTGGCGAACTCGCGGGCGGCGCGGACCTCGCAGTTCGACCGCTCCTCGCGGGCGCGGTCGAGCTTGTCGGCCAGCAGGTTGATCGACCGGCCCTGCTCTTCCTGGCGGTCCTTGAGCCCCTTGACGGTGGCCTTGAGGGTGCCCCAGGCGATCAGGCCGACGATCAGCCCGCTGATGGCCGCCTGGATCACGGCGGCGGCGGCCCGGCCGGCGAACTCTTCCCAGCCGGCGGACTGTGCGGCAGCCTGGGCGATCCGCAACGATGCGTGCGACGGGTCGATCATGCGGCTCTCCGATTGCGGACGATTCGATTGCGGATTGCGGATTGCGGATTGCGGATTGAGAGGCTCTCGCCGCGAGCGGGTCGCTTTACGTACTGGATCGGGCAATGCGGATTGTAGAGCCCGCCGGTTGGCGTGACTTCATCCCCGCCGTTTCGTCTCAATCCGCAATCCGCAATCCGCAATCCGCAATGCTGTTCAATCCGTCCGCCGCCGGGCGCCACGGGGAGGGTGGAGGAAGCCTCCGCCGCCGGCATGTTGCCCACCAGGCCGGCCAATGCCAGACATCGACGCAGATAAACACCGGCAAGGATCGACAAGCGGCTTCGGGCGCTTTCGGCGGCGTCGGACGCCGGGCGCACGAGCGGCCCGGCGTTGCCATGGGAAGAAGAAGCGGCGGCCTCGCGCAGAGTGCGCAGAGGGCGCAGAGTGTTAAAAGTGACCGGGCCCAAGCTGGCCGCGTCGGCCCGGTCGTGGCCACTGGTTGCGATCGGCGTGGCCTTGCCGGTCGCGGGTCCGCCTGCGCAATTTTCCGGGCGGACCACTGGCATCGCTTGCCCGCCAGCCTGCCTTGGCGATGCCCCATTCGCGTGGGGGTTATTAGTTTTGGGTCGGCGCAAGAAAGCGGCCGGGCGGCGGGCTTCCTGCCTGCCGTCCGGCCTGGCTGCTGTCGCGGCGAGTCCGTTCGTCCTTCGCATCCCTGCGCCCTTTTCGCGAGGTTCACCAACTTGTCCCGGCTCCAGCCGGGATCGTTCAGGGCGCAGATTATGCACTAGCGGGAAATTACCTGTCAATCTCTAAAAGCACAATCAAGTAACTTTTCTTCCGCCTATTTGTCGTCAATCTTGTTGGCGTTTTTTCCCGCCGCTTCGCCGCGCTGCAGCTTCCGTTCGCGAATGACTTCCTCGATGCGAATCAGGATGGTCGATAGATAGCCCCCCAGAATCAGCGTGGCCCCCAGGATGAACGCCGCCAAGTTACCAAGGCCAAAGCCATTACGAACGAAACGCCCCGTGTCGAAAGAATAGCTCTCTGTCCCGGCCGCCAGTGCGGATATGCCCATCATCAGGCCGCCAAGAATCCATCCGCCCAAAACGTTTCCTCGTTGCATTCTGGCCTCCTTTCACCCCGCCAGGCGGGGAAGATGTGCGATGATCGGATACGTGGCCACAACGTAATCAGCCGGGATTTTTTCCGGAGGCCATGCCGGGTTCTCACTGGCAAGTATCACCATGTGCCCGGCCGTCAGCAGCTTTTTCACGCGGGCCTCGCGAAACCCGTCCACCTCGATTAGAACGCAGCAGACCTGCCCCGGCTGGGCGCGGCGGCCCGTGTCCACGATCAACATGTCATCCTGGCGATAGGTTGGCTCCATCGATTCGCCGGACACCCTCACGGCGATCGCTGTCGGCGATCCGCCATGAAACTCGACAAACTCGCCTGCCCAGGCCGGCGGATATTCGGTGGCCTCCAGCGTTTCCTCTCCGCTGCCGGCCGCCACGCGCCCGATCACGGGAACGTATTGCTCGTGCCAGGTCGGCGAGCTCGGAAGGTCGCACGCGGGGATGGTGCGGTAGCCGGGCTCGATCTTCGGCGCCTTGATCTTGTCAGCCATTTCAAGATCGATCGCCTGCCACAGCTTTTTGACGGGCACGACATAAGTTCCCTTTTCGAAGGGCATCTCCAGCGTCCACTTTTCCACGATCGGCTCGAGTTCGATGCCTATGCGGGCAGCGATCGCCATAAGCATCGAATAGGAGATGGCGTTATTTATTACTGCCGCAGATTCGATTTGCGACATGGTAGTCGCAGGCTTTTCATCGATAGCCTCCAGCCCGGCAAACAGCCATCGCAAGCTAATGCCGGCATCCACGGCCCAAACCCCAAGCGAGACGACCAAATCAATTGGCATTTGGGTGCTGACGCCCGTAATGATCTTGCTAAACGTCTCCTTAAGATAGCCACCCAGGCGCTCGCCGAACTCCTTTTGTGTAAGGCCGCTTGCGGAGATCGCCTGCGACAGGCGATCGGCAAACGCCTTCGTCTTCTCCGGGCTTCTGACCCGGATCCGCTTGCCTGGCTTTTTGGGCTTATTCGGCATTTTCCACGACCCGACGCTTGATTAAAAACTTTTCTTTTTTCTTGTTGCGGCGACACCTGATAGTTGATAATATCGTTTATCGAGCATAATCGCAGTATCGAACGCGAGACGGCCTCATGCAAACAAGCACAAAAGTTTCTGATAGCGAGCCAATCTTACGCCAAGCCGGCCGAATCGTCAAGGCGAGAATCGTCGCCGCCGGCATCAAGCAACAGGACCTCGCGGCGACGTCGGGATTCTCCAACGCGCAGCTCACCCAGTACGTCAAGGGAACCTGCCGCAACGCCCTTGGCCAGGCCCGGATCGTGGCGGCCTTTCGCAGGCTGACCGGCAAGCGGATTTCCAGCGCCAAGTTTTGGGGCGACCTCTGGGCCGAGAAGGATATGGACAGGAGGGCGACCGTATGACGCCAACGACGGGCATTTCGTCCAGGATCGCTGGGGCGATGAAAGCTCGCGGAATGACACTCAAATCTTTGAGCTCGCGGCTTGGGTGCTCTCTCGACTCCATCTGGAGAACCAAGACGGGAAGGGCGCAGAGCATCGACCTGCAGATGCTGGAGTCGCTGTGCCGGTGGTGCATGAACTCTGGCATCAGCCTGGAATGGCTGATCCTCGGAACGGGGCAGATGCAAACCGAGCCCGTTGCCGCTACGCCCGCCACTCCGCTGTCCGTCCTGGAGTCCGGGATCGCATCCGTCCGCAAGACGGGGCTGAGCCGCGAGGACGCGTCCGACTTGCTGGAGTCGCTGCTGACGCTGGCCTATGCCGGCGACGCGAAGGCCGACAAACAACCAAAACCCGCCTGAAGGCGGTGGCCAGGGTTCCTGGTTCCAGGTTCCTGGTTCCAGGTTCCCGCTGTTACGGGAGTCTCGACATGTCCGGATCTTTGCTGAGAAAGCTGCTGGGAAAGGCGGCGCGGCCGGGCGATCCGCAGCTCGTCGCCGGGTCGTTATCGGACGGGGAACGGGTCGCTATCGGCCCGATGAAGATCAGTTGCCAGGGCGGCGACATCGCGATCGCCATCCGCCAGGGCGCCGAGGTCAAGATCGGCCTGGCCGATGACGGCGACCTGGTCGTGACGAATCTCGCCGGCCGGCCCGACGAGGGGGTCGTGGTCAGCCGGATCGTCGGCAACCTGCACGGCTGCTCGTTCGTGGCCGACGTTCGAGCCGACCGCGCACCTTATTATGAGGTCAAGCACGCGCCCCGGCCGGACATCCCCCTGTGCCGCTTCGGGCCCGGCGGCGGGTTCGTGCACGACTGGACGCCGGGAGAAGAAGACGCGGAGACGCGGGGACGCGGAGACGCGGAGAGCAAAGACGACCAGGCGGCACGGTTGCGAGAGGCGGTGGCCCATGGCAAGGCTTGAGTTCACCGGCATGTCCGCCGAGTCTGTCAAACCGTTCCTTCGCAAACGGCTTACGCCGGGGCCCGGCCAGCCGGCATGGAAGATCATCCCCGCCATCAGCCTCGCGCAGCCGTGGGCCACGTGGATCGCCATGGGATGGAAGACGATCGAGACCCGCAGGCACAATCGCCTGGACAGGATCATCGGCCGGCGGATCGCCATCCACGCCAGCAAGACGTGGGACAGCTCCAGCCTGGACGTCGCCGGCCAGTACCTCACGACGGCGCAGATCCAGCGGCACGGGCTGATGACCTCTCGCAACATGTACCCCAAGGGCGAGCTGGTCTGCCTGGCCACCGTCACCAGCGGCGGGCCCATGGATCAGCCCGCCGACGCGGCGGCCGCACTGTGCGATTTCCATGGCGGCGTTGGCTACCGCCTGGCCCACGTTGAGGCGCTGCCCTTCGGAATCCAGATGGCCGGCACGCTCAGCATTTCCTACGTCGAGCTTCCGGAGTTGTGGGTCGAGCAGCTTCCGCTGCCGTTCCCGACAAACGTGGCCGACTTTGAGCAGATCAAGAACGGGATCTCAGATCTTCGAATGAGGCTTGCATGAGCGGCAATCCGCAATCCGCAATCCGCAATCCGCAATCCGGCGGCTCGCCGCAGGGCGAGCTGCCGCCGCCTCCGGCCGGCTGGCTTTCCGTCGCCGACGCCGCGCGGGCGATGGGCAAGAGCGCGTCCAATATCCGCGCTCGCTGCCAGGCCGGGTCGCTGCCGTCGCGGATGTGCCGTGGCGTCCGCGGGGCCGAGTGGTTCGTGGATCCGGCGGCGGTTCCCGCGCTTCGCCTGGCCGCCGGTGCCGTCGACACGCCGGTGATCGCCACGGACCCGCTGGCGGGGCTGACGACCGCCCAGCGGGAGAAGGTGTATCGGCAGTACAAGCTCGTGCGGGACTTCGAGGCCGACCTGGCCGCCGGCACGGCGATGACGGCCGACGCCTTCGCGGACTTGTGGTGCCAGGCGCAGCGGGCGCTCGGCGAGAAGGTCAGCCGGTCTACCTTATATAGATGGCGGCAGAAGATCGCCGCCGGCGGGATCGCCGCCCTGGCCGACCGTCGCGGCGGATGCAACACGTCGGATTTCAGCCCCGAGGCGCAATCTTTCATCCTCGGGCAATATCTGTCGGAGAACAGGCCGTCTCTTTCACTCTGCATCGAGCGGGCCGAGGCCGTGGCGGCCAGCAGGGGATGGTCGCTGCCGACGCGCGCGACCATCCGCAGGCACATCAAAAGGTACGCCGACCCCAAGCTGATCACGTGCGGGCGCGACGGCCGCAAGTTCCGGGATCGATGCCTGCCGGACATCCGCCGCGACTGGGACAAGGTCAAGGCGATGGACCTGTGGGTCGCCGACCACCGGCAGCTCGACGTCATGGTGCCCGTCCGCGAGCTGGTCGACGAACGGGTCGGCGCCCGCAAGACCGGCCGCAAGATTGAGCGGTGGAGCTGGCGGCGTCCGTACCTGACGATGTTCATGGACATGGCCACCTGGATGCCGGTGGCGTGGGACCTGCGATTCGAGGCCCCCGACGCCAACCAGGTGATGAGCGTTTTCTGTCAGGGCGTTTCGCTCTGGGGCAAACCGGGCCACCTGTACCTCGATAACGGAAAAGACTTCCGCGCCAAACGATTCGCCGGAGGGCGCCACCGCGCTGTGCCCGTCGCCGCCAAGGATCCGCAGATCTCCGGCCAGTACGACGTTACCGGAGTCTCCTCTTGTCCAGGCTGCCGGCCACCGGCTACCGGCTACTGCCGCCTCGACGAGGCGGCCATCACGCCCATGCTGGAGATGCTCGGCATCGGCGTGACCTGGGCGATCCCCTACAACGCCAAGGCCAAGACGATCGAGCCGTTTTTCCGGATCCTGTCGGAGCGGTTCGACAAGACCTTCGACACGTACGTCGGCAGCAAGTCCGACCGCCGCCCCGAGCGGATCAAGGCGATGACCGGCAAGGCCGCGGACTTCTTCGACAAGGGCCTCACCCTGGCGAGCGTGCTGGAGAGCCTCACCCGGTGGATCCAGGACGACTACGGCCAGCGGACCTGCCCCGTCGACTGCCGCAGGCATTTTTCAACGCAAGAGGCGTTCCTGAAGGACCGCTCGGCCGAGTTCGTTTGCCAAAAACCGCCGGCAGAGGACCTGGCTTTGCTGCTGATGCCCTCGAAGCGCGTGGTGGTGGGCAAGAACGGCATTTACTGCCGGCAGCATGACCGCCTCTACTGGTCCGATGCGTTGTTGGACCGGGCCGCCGCCAGCGGGCGCGACACGGCCCGCCACGTCGTCTATCGCTACCGCGACGACGACGACAGCATGATCTACGTCTTCGACGCCAACAGCGGCAAGTACCTTTGCGCGGCCGAGCCGTTCGCCGGCGACAAGGTTCACCCCCTGGCCGAGGCCGGCAGCGACAGCGAGGTCCGGCTCAGCCAGGCGATGGAGCTCAAGGGCCACGTGGCGAAAGCGTTCCGCCGGCATACCCGCGAGCTTCGCAGGCAGTCGCATGAAATCCTTCTCGACGCTCAGCGGGCCGGGGCGCGGGCCGGCGGTCGGCTGGCCGCTGAAGCGACGCAGCCCCTGCCCGCCCCCGTCGTCGTGCGGATCACGCCCGAGGTATCGGCGGCTGCCGCCCAGGCGGCGAGGGATAAGGCGGACACCGCCGATCGCAAGTCGGCCAGAAGCCGGGCCAGGGAGTTTCTGATGGGGACAGGCACGGACGCGGCCGACGCGGCGCCCAGGAGACGAAACGAGCCGTCGGCGATGGACCTGCTGGCGGACAGAGAACAGCAGTAGCCGGCAGCCGGTGGTCGGCAGCCGGGAAGAAACAGCAGGTCCCGATGTACATCGGGACCGCAGAGAGCGCAGAGGAAGACATGGCGAACAACCCAATCTCGCAAGTTCAGCTTCACATCCTGAGGGTTGTGCAGGATATCGGGGACCCGCTTCTTGAACACATCTCGAACCGCTTGCATCTATCCAAAGAAGAGGTGCGCGGGCCGCTCCGGGATCTCCTGAATCGCGGTGCGGTGCGAATGAAGGAAGACCCGTATGACCACGACTGGGCATACGTACTTACCAGGACCGGGAAGCAGATCCTCGCGGGCTTTGCCTTTTCGCTTCCTGCGGACTCTGCGACCTCCGCGTGAGATCTTGCTTTGTCGCCCGCTCGGTGGCGGGCGTTTATCCGGCCGGTAACCGGCTACTGGCTACCGGCTACCGGCCACTACAACAGGGAGTCTCAAATGTCACGACGAAGCAACGTTTGCAATAAGGCCTCGCCCGCCGGCCTTTCGGGGCCGGCACTGGTGGAATGGGCGGACTGGGCAGTCAACCTCATGGATGGAGCGACGGGCATGGAAGCCATCGAGACGAAGGATTTTTCGCGGGATGAAGCGGCGGATCTGCTGCAAATGGCGGCCGAGGTGCAGACGGCCGACAAGCTCTCGGATAACGACCTGGCCCGGATCATCGGCGTCAGCCGGGCGACGTACAGCCAGGTCAAGAGCGGCAAGTACAGCGGCGACTGCCAGGGCGTCTACAGGCGAATCGCCTCCTGGCTCAACGCCCGCGCCAACAAGGCCGAAGCGCCCGTCGGCGACTACGCCCCGACGCTGGTCGGGCGGTACATCTCAGCCGTGTGTAACCGGGCCTGGCAGATGCCCACCATCGGCCTGATCATCACGCGATCGGGAGCCGGCAAGACCGCCGCGCTGACGCACTTCGCCCGCTCTCGCGGCGACTACGTCGTCTACCTGTCGGCCGGCGAAGCGGCCAGCTCGAAGACGGGCCTGCTCCGTGAGCTGGCCGACGCCCTGGGCGTCCACGTCTCCGGCCGCACGACGACGCTGACATTATATAGAGACGTTCGCCAGCGGCTGGCGGACCGCTACGCCGGCGGCAAGGCATCGCCGGTCCTGCTGATCGTCGACGAGGCCACGACGCTGAACCCCCACGCGATCAACATGCTCCGCAACCTGCACGACGACGGGAGATGCCGGCTGGCGATCGTCCTGGCCGACACCTGGAAGCTGCATGCCGAGCTCAAGAACACCAGGCGGCTGCCGGGCGGTTATGAACAACTCCGCAGCCGGGCCGGGGCGCAGTACATCATGCGGGCCGACGCGGAGATCTCCCTGGCCGACGTGACGGCCGTGGCGGATTCCGTGCTGAAAAGCCTCGGCTGCAACCGCAAGCTCTCGGAGGCCTCGTACAAGTATCTCGCCGGCCTGGCCGAACTCGACGGCGGACTCCGCAACGTCGTACACCGGCTCCACGCCGTGCACGACATCGCCGACTCGACCGGCCAGGCCCCGACGTACCGCGTGGCGGAACTGGACATCGCGGCCCCGCTGGTGGGCCACGCCCAGCAGATGCCCGACGCGCCGAACCCGTTCGTGAGAGAGGCGGAGACGGCGGGGCGGAGGGTGGCGGTCTGAGGAAGACGCGGAGACCGAGAGACGCGGAGACGCGGAGATGATGACGACGACGGAGATCTACTACGCATTCAAACTGCTCCCCGTGCCCGATAAGGCCAGGTGCCTCGCCGCCATGGCCATGAGCCTGAAGAGGCAGGGCGACGATCTCGGCATCGTGATCATCCATGGATCCGAGGTGTGGGAGCCGCCAAGGGCCGTGGTCGCCTTCGGGTCGCACGACCGCGCACAGGACCTGCTGGAGATGCTCAAGGCGAGCGGACAATTCAGGGACTGCGATCATGAGTGTTGACATTCTTATCAGATCAATACCGCACCGGGCAACCCTCACGCCGGACAACGTTCTCGTCATATCTGATGCCTCCGGCTTTGGCGGACCTGGCTACCACAATCGCGCATATCAGTTCTTCAAGAACAGCGATCTGCGCCTTCAATTCCAGCTCGACGATTCCCGTGGCTGGTCGGGTATGGCCTCCCATGTCAGGGACGCAATCGCCCTGGCGGAGCGAGTAATGGGAGCGAACTTCGAGCCACTGCCGGATGATATGAATGCCCGCCTGGAGCTCGAACGCAAAGGGCGACGCCTGAAGCCTGAAGCCTGAAGTCTGGAGCCTTCATGGACGCAACTCCGTACTACTCCGAAGTGGTGATGAACAACGAGACCCGCCTGCACAGGGCCGAGGTATACGAACTGCCCGACCGGGAGTTGGTCCTGGCCGGCCCATGGTGCAAGACGCCGCAAAAAGCCCGAGAGGCCGCCAGCCAGGCCGTGCGGAAGATCCTCTATGCCATTCAGGGAGTGACACCGTGATGATCCTTTTGAAAAACGCTTTATCCCTTTCATCCCCTTCATCCCTGCCGGCCTTTGGGGAAAACGGATGAACCTCAGCCGCAAACAGAAGATGCTCCTGCACGCCGTGCCGACGAAGCTCCGGATCGACGACGCGCAGCGTCGGATCATCCAGTGGAACGTGGGAGGCTTCTACTCGGCCGCCGACGGCGTTTCGCGCGAAGGTTTCATCGGCGTGATGGCTCATTACGAGATGGTCGCCGGCGGAGATCTCGGCCGCCTCGGCTTCGCCTTCACTCGCGGATACTGGCAGGCCGAGTGTCGCAGGGCCATGCCGGCCGCCAGCCAGCGGGAACACCTCCGCCGGCTGGCGGCGGGAATCGGCATGACGCCTGACGGCCTGGACGCCTGGCTGGCCGGGCCGAAGATGAGCAGCGGCGCGTGCGCCGGCCTGGCCGACTGCCCGCCGTACTGGCTCAAGCGGGCCATCGAGGCCTGCAAGGCGATCGCCGCCCGAGGCGGCCTCAAGAGCAGGAGAACGGGATGAGCTTCCTTCACGGATTCCTCTTTGCGTTGTACCTCGCGGGGCTGATCGGCCTGATCTGGTTTATGTACGCCAGCCGGACGATGCCGGCCTGGTGGGGCTGGTTTCTGCTTCCGTTCTATCCCGGCCTACTGATCACCATTGCCGTGCTGGACGGCGTCGCCTGGCTCCGTCGCAGATATGCCAGGAAGCGAGGTGGGTGATAATGCCGTGGGTGCTTGTCGATCCTGTCATCGAGCCCTCCGTTCGCGGCCTTTGCGTGCGGCCGTATCCGCTGCACCCGAAGGGATGCCCAAACTTCGGCAAGAAGATCGGATGTCCGCCGGATGCCCCTATATACCGCCCGGTCGGGCCCGTCGCTGCGATCTTCAATATCTTCCCGCTCGCCTGCCACGTGCGATGGATGCGAGATCGACACCCGGACTGGTCCGACAGGCAGCTTCGATGCGTCTTGTACTGGCAGCCTGCCGCTCGCAAGCAGCTTAAAGCGGAGATCCGCAAGTTTTTAAGCGACCATCGCGGCTGGAGAATCATCGCCTGCCCGGAAGCGTGCGGCGTGAATCTTACCCAAACGATGGCAGAGGTGGGTATTCGGCTGGAATGGCCCCCCGAAGAATTCGCCTATCAGATTGTCCTGGCGGATCAAGGGGACGAACGGCACCGGGACTCCGCCTCCGGCGGACCGCCGGGCACTGCGAGCGAGTCGAGACTCCCGCTCGCGGCCCACACCGGGCGGTCCGCCGATGGCGGGCACGGATGAACGTATGGCACGGATGAGCGCCAGAGAGTTTCTGTTGGGCGGCGGAACGCCGAAGGCCGCAAGGCCGGGCGAGCCCGCTGCACGCGCCGACGACGGAGCCCAGCGGCTCTACGACGAGCTGATGAAGGCCCTGCGGGCCCGAGGCCTTGGCACGGTCCATCACGCATGCCAGCATTGTCAAAAACTCGCGGCGGTCGACCTGCTGGCCTACCCGGAAGTCCGCATGGCTGTTGCGGACGCGATCGGTGCGTTCAGCCAGGCCGTCGCCGAGCGGTTCGGCATGGAGGCTGGGCTCGCCGTAAGCGGAGGGCCCGGCGATGAGTGACCAGGCCGAGATTCGGTTGGCCTACCACGCCCCCGGCCGGGCCGTCCGGATTGACGAGCTGCGCTGCGCGCCCGGCGATATGCCGGACGTCATCCTGCGGATCGTAGCCGCCTGGAACGCGGCGATCCCGAAGAATCGCGTGCGCGTGGTAAACCAGCCGCGATACCTGGACATCCTGACGGCGATGCGGGTCTTCGCGCCGGATGAGATCTGCAAGGCGATCTGGTGGTACGGCAAGCAGCCCTGGCAGCGGCAACGTGGGGCGTGGATGACGTTCGATTCGTTCATCGCCGAAGACAGGCTGACTCAGTGGGTCGAGTCGGCCATGGAGCATGAGGAAAAGGCGGAGGCGGCCGAGGCGGCCAGGACGGCCGCCGGCCAGGCGGCGCAGATCGCCGCCGCCCAGCCGACCGAAGCGCAGAAGGCCGAGCAGCTCCGCAGGCAGCAGGCCGAGGCGTTTGACGCCCTGCCGGGGTCGGAGAAATATCGTCTTCTCGACGAGGCCCGGCGGGTCCTGCCGCACTCGCTGCGGACCAATGCCGGCCAGGTTCGGATCCGGGCGATCGCGATCATGGGCGCAGGTGGAAAGGAGTCCACGGATGAAAGACGACGGGAACTGGAAAAACCTGTTCGACGAACAAGCTGATCCGGCGGGCAAAGAGCCCCAGGCCGACTGCGACAAGTGCCGAGGCGCGAGCGGGGAATGCACGGGCCAAAGCCCGGTGTTGCCGGAGCGTCAACGGCTCGTCAACGAGACGGTGACACGGCTGCGGGCGGGCACGTTTTTGAAGGCAACTCCGACGCTCGCCGCCCACGCGGACGCCTACGCGCCCGGCAAGAAACGCGCCAGGCCGTCGGCGGATCCCGTCGGGCTCTACAACCTGCCGGAGGATCGCGATGGGATCAATCGCCTGCTGATCGAGCTTTGCTGTCGCCTTGCCGTCGCCGGCGGCCAGGTCATCAAGGGCAGCCGCCTGGTGGCGGACCTCGGCCTGGAAAACGACCGGGCCCTGCGACTGCTGATCGCCTACGGCCGCGTCCATCACCACGTCCGCCCGATCGTAGGCGTCTACGGCGGCGGATACTGCTGGGCGGACCTGGCCGACAACCCCACCGAGTTCTACGAGCTCGCCCGCGCCCAGGCCCGCCAGACCGCCAAGTGCCACCTGTTTCTCTGCACGCTGTTCGCCCGAGGCGACGGCGCGATGGGCCTGATCCAGACCGTCTTCCCGTTCGCCAAGGCCACGGCCCCAGGCGGCGACGACCTGGCCGCCCTGCTGACGGCCAAAGGCATCGACCACGAGCAGGTCCTGGAGGCCATGATCGCCCACTGCCGACAGGCCGGCCCGGACGGCCTGGCCGCAATCCGGAGAGTCGCCTCCCGCAACCAGGACGTCATGATCTCCGCCGACCGCCTGGCCAGGATCCGCCATCGGCTGGAGCAGGCCTTGCTTGACCTGGCCCAGCAGCCCGCCTGACGGCCCCAAAATAAAAATGAAAAACGGGAGTATTCCGCTTGACGATATGTCCCCTATAGGGTACATTAGGAAGCATAGAAAGGAGCTCACAATGAGCCAGACACAGACGCAAATCGGATTCGAGAGTATGGTGGCGGACCTGACCGCCATACTCAACAGCCACTTCGGGTCCCTCAATCCCGAGGCGCGGGAAGAAGCAGTCGCCGAGGCGGTCGCGCTGGCCTGGGCGAACTACGCCGGGCTGCTCGGCAAGGGCAAGGGCCACCTTGCCACCGTGCACACGCTGGCCTACTACGCCGCCAAGCAGGTCCGCCAGGGCCGCACGATCGGCAGCGGGTCGGCGAAAAACGATCGGGCCATCTGGGACCGCGACCTGGCCTTGGGCAAGCCCGCCCAGAAGCACCTCACCGGCAGCCGCCACGCCTGAGCAACGAGGAGACTCACCATGACGCGACGCGAACACGACAAGACGCA
>Ga0116182_1002310_pt1 | contig 18941 bp, 15 predicted proteins | sample AD_UKC077_MetaG_FD_89805 | JGI IMG/M metagenome (GOLD analysis project Ga0116182, IMG submission 89805) | Active sludge microbial communities of municipal wastewater-treating anaerobic digesters from USA - AD_UKC077_MetaG | ecosystem: Engineered > Bioreactor > Anaerobic > Digestate | place: USA...
AGTGGATATTTCGATTCTAAAGAGCTCGCGATAACTATCTCCAGCAGCCTTTCTGAAGCAGATAAAGCGCTGACACTTCTGCACGAAACGGGGCATTATCTGGTCTGGAAAAACAAACTGGAACTTCCCCAGGAAATCGAAGAAGTGATAGTCGAGTGTTCGGCCTTCATCGCAGCATCTAAATTCGGTCTAGACGCCACTGCACCCTCTGCCGGCTACATCGCAGGGTACTTGCACAATACCGAGGATCTACGAAAGGCAAGTAAAGTGATAGACAAGATAAGCAACGGATTACTCAATATGTATGAAAGGAGTGAGGAATTTGCAGAAAGCGGTAGTTGAAACTCGCGAGGGGAAGAGCCACGAGCTTATCATCGTTGCCCAGAAGTATAGACCTGATCTAGCTGAAGAAATGAAGGAATCCAATGTCGGTCTATCCTTCTTCGTGGACGAGAAATTGGTTCAATCTCTTATAGTTAGCCAGTCAGAGATCCGGCTTCTCCGAGTAATTGCCGACAATCCAGATGCGTTTTATACCTGGCACGTTGACGATCTGTCTCACCAGTGCTTCGTTTGCGAGTCGACTATCGAGTGTGTGGATATTAACTACATTGGCAAAAGCGTCGAGAAGCACGGACTTCAGAGGAAGGTATTGGAAGGATGTGTGTTTCGTATTGACCGCACAGATGGTGATACCAACTTTCTGGATCTGATCCTCGAAGAATTGGATAACGCAGTTGAGAGTGACTCTCTCCCCATTTACTCACTCGAAAACTACAAAGCAGCTGGAGGTGTGGTATGACCACAAATATCGCAAACAGTATCGCCCGAGTGCAGGGAACGCAGCTAAAGAAGGCGGTTATGCTCTTCTCAAAGCTTAGACTCAATACTCCCGAAGTTGTATTATCTGTTCGACCGGGAAATCTCAGTATGACTGCGATGTTCGGTGAAAAAGGCCTCAGGGTAACATTACCGTCTGATGCTATAGGTCACGATGATTGTGAGCTCAACCTGGGGAGTCTGAAGGACATCCTGAGTGGAGTCAAAGGCGTTATAGAAATAGCTACCAATGGTTCGGTCATAATCAACACAACCAGTGGCGAGATCGTGTTGCCCTTCGTGCCGGGCAAACTCGCGCTGCCTAATGTGAAGTTTGAGGTAGCTTCTATGGGCTCTAGAGAGTTACTGAAGTCACTGACAAAGCTGCTGCCATTCTCAGCTACTTCCGAAAGCAAGAGGAACCTTTTCGGAGTTCTAGTTGAAACCACAGATTCAGGCCTACGCCTCGTGGCTTCAGATGGCTTCAGACTTGGCTATGTAGACACAGTAGCCAGGGTAATGAAGGAAGAATCGATTATGATTCCTCTGTATTTCGCTAAACTTCTCCAGGGAATTCTAAAGCTTGTTCCGGAGTGTGAAGTCAGTATCCGTGCAGACAAAAGTGCGGTGAAAATTCAGTCCGAATACTTCGAATTGGTGTTCCCAAGACCGGACTTCGAGTTCCCGGACTACAGAAGAATTCTGCCCAGCGGGTTCAAAAGTGAACTCAAAGTCAATAGAGAGGAGCTTTTGGAGGCCATCAACCGCTCCTTAGGAACGGAAAAGGTAAGATTGACCCGAGAGGGAGGAGTCATAAACATCACTGGCAAAATCGGCGAAGGGAATTTCGTCCATAAGGTATCTGTGGCTGGTGAAGGTGAGATGAGGGCCACTTACAACCCAAAGTTTCTGAAAGACGCCCTAGTAGCTATGGATACCGAACTGGTTACTATGGGATTTGTTGAGGCTAACTCTCCGTTGCAGTTGACTCCAGAGGAAGAAGACGCGGAGAAGTACCTTGTAATGCCTATAAGGGACTTCTGAAGCGAAAAAAAGAGAGGCTGTTTAGACCTCTCTTTTTCTTTACGCCTAGCTACTGAGAATCCCTATCCTTCTCTTCTTTCCAAGACTTGAAGCTTTCAATATCCTCAGTCAACGAATTGAAAACATATGCGATCACAGCCCCGTCATCAACAAACCCAATACCAATTATGAAGTCCGGTATTGCGTCTGCGGGCGAGACAAAATAGATCAAAGCCGCAGTAATAAGTATGATCGTTTTCACTGGAATCTCGCGGTAGTTTCCTTGGAAATATTCTTTCACCATCTCGATAAAAAGCTTTATTTTTCCGAAGAATCTGCCGACTTCTCGCCTAGCTCTAGGATCTGAGAGGAGCTTCAAGACTGCATTAAGAAGGTTGAAGGATTTTGATTCGGAGTTGACATAGCTACTTTCTGCTACTTTTTTAGCCTTGCCGAACGTTATGAAGCCTTTTCTGATAACCACCTCCTAATAATTTGTACCAAAACAGATAAGTGATTTCAGGATAGCTATAGAGATTCGGCCAGGGACGTCCAGGTACGACCAGAGAATCAGGGAGTACTGGACGTCTGAAGAAGCTCACTATAAGAGGCATACAGAATAATCCGTCCAGATGTCCAGGTTTTTTAGAAAAAATATCGCATATTCACTTGCGTAGAACAACGACTGAAAAAATGTATATATAAAGAGTTTTTTCGGATTTTGCCGGACGTCTGGACGTAAGTGGCTGTAAGTATTATTTAAAAAGGATTATAGAACGTCCAGGAGTTTTTAGCCTCCCGGACGTAGTGGACGGCTCCGGATGCATTTTATCTGTGCCATCTATTTGGGAATGGATACTCTTCTTCAAGGATGATAATCTTTATATTACTGAAACCCCTGCACCTATCTCCTGAACTCTTCCTTTTTGATGAAACGTCCCAGCCTAAATGTTCTGTAAGTACCTTTTTTAGTTCCTTAGAGAAATTGGTCATACTTAAAGGAGAAAACCCGTATTTGATGGCCCAAGTTTTGTACTTCGAATAAAGCCTCTCTGTGTCTTCAAACCAGTCTTGTTCATATGAAAGGTTTCCGGCTGCCCACAAATATACTGGATTGTTTTCGGTATAATAAGCTTCTACAATGAGATCCGACTTTTCCGTATTGCTAAAAGCGTTGTCTTCCAACAGACGCGCTACTCCCGTTAAAACCCAGTTGAAGATCCCTGAAGCTTCTTTCACAATCTTTTCGAGAAGATGCTCGTCCTGAAGCTCCACAGGGATGATTTTGCTGAACTCTATCACCAGCAGTCGGCGCGCGAACCCGTGGCTGGAGTCAGAGACGTTAGGAAGGGCATTTACGGTAAATAGAAATTTGCATTGAGGGACATAGTCTATTGGATCCTTATATTTCCGGTTGATCGTCAGCGGGTCTCCGCTCACGATTGACTTAAAAACCTGAGTGTCTATGAAGTTCTTGCCTGACGTGACTTCGGCACCAATATTAACGGGCTTGTCCAACACAGCAGCGAGTTCGAAACCGTTGAGCTGGTCGACTCTAAGGGTGGAGCAGTTTTTCGTGCCTCCCAGCATATGGAATAAAAGGTTTGCCATCGTACTCTTACCATTCGCTCCGGGCCCGTAGAAGAAGACGCATTTCTGCAGGTTCAGGGCCTTCATAGGTAGGAAGAAGTATGCTAGGACCTCCTGAAGCAGGGCTTCCGTTTCCTCATCGAAATCTAAAGAGTCCAGAAAAGCGAAGAAGATCGGACATTCCGCCTGCGGGTCATAATCGAACGGGAGAACGTACTTATTCCCGTTTTCTGGTGAGTGTGGTTCGAGCTCTGGCTGGACTTTCCCCGAGACCACAAGCGAGCCGTTTTTAAAAGGTATGCGATCGCCTTTCATCTCCGGAACATCTTTCAAATAAGAAAGTGTCTTCAAAGTAGCCAGAATGTTATTCAGAGTGTTGTCCAGGACCACGAAATCTTCCTTATCCGCTTCTACCTGAATCAATCTCTTCACCTCCAGATTGGATAATTCGTCGAAGAAGAGACCGGTCCAAGAAAAGAACCTGTCAGAGCTTTTTTCATAGTAAATATTAGGAAAGAGGTCATTCAAAACCATTCTGCGTATGATCGTCGAGGACTTGTAAGGTTCCCCTTTCTCATCACGAAAGACTGCGATTCTACTTTTTGAAGTGAGTTTCCAAGCTATCCCTGCAGGGGCTTTCACTTTCCCTCTCCAAATGCAGTTATCACAACCAGCGTAGTAGTTCTGAATATCCTCACAGGTGTTTGGACCATGTGAGTCCTTGATGCAATGTTCGATCTTTCTCTCCGTCTCTTTCCGACTATATCCAGAATAAGGCCTGGACAGCTCGTGTATCTTTTCCCGGGCACCGAGAGCGACTAAATTATTAATCATCCTGAACCATTCCGGTTCAGTAAGCTTTTCTGCAGCATCACGTGTGTGTCTTAAGAAGGCGCACTCCTCTATTACCCTGTCGATTATCTCTTCGGAGAAACTCTGCGGCTTTATGGAAGAAGAAAGCCCGGCGTGGTCGCCGGCCGGGCCTGTATCACTATTCTCTGCTGGGAATTCTTCACATAAGTCCTCGAAATTGTACTGTACTAGACCATCTACTTTCAGGAAATCGCACTTTACCGGTACCATACCAGGCTTCTGGTTTATCGTGCTGGGAACACGCATTATCCTCGAATAGTCGCAAACATTGAAATCAGTAGAGAAGTATCGAGCGAGTGATTTGTTTAGTTCCTCTAGCCTGGTCAGGTCTTCGGGAGTCTCAACAGGCTCCTTGAGGAGCCAGTACGCGTGGATCCCGTGGCCCGAACTGATAATATAAGACGGAGGAAAACGGAAATTACTCAGCTTGCGTATGAATTCTTCTGTTGAAATATCTCCATCTTTGTCGATATCCTTATCGATCCACACAACCCTAGAATAAGCCACATCATCTTTCTTCCCCCCCTTGGTCTTACGGGCCGCTACCCCGAAGAACGTATTCACCGGATGATCTGTGAGGTAGGTTTCGATACCCTCATAATCTCCGGTCCGGAAGAAATCGCGGACCGGATTCTTCCCGGGCGCAAACGTCCTGAACTCGATGAATCCGCCTTCAGGGAACACCTCTTCAACAAAAACCAGAAAATTGGTATAATTAACTTGATGATTATTACATTTAGAGGGGCTCCCGCTGCAGACGGGAGCCTTTTCTTTATCAGTACTCATAAACAGCCCTTCTCGGTGCTTTTAAAAGATTTTTTGCCAAGAAATTCCAACCAACGTAGTGCTTTTCAGAAATCGATTCTTTGAGCGAACTAAGTTGTGATGTGATTTTGAGGATCTTCGTTCCTTCCTCTCCAGCCCTTGAGGCACCTAAAGGTATGGTCAGTTCGTCGCCTACCGCAAGTAAAGAGGCTATTGTATTGAGAATTAGTTCTGTTGAATCATTTTTGTTATTGGCCCCCTCGTGATCGGCTTCATCAAAAATCTCGTAATCGAAACGCAACGTCTCTTTGAGCTCATCGCGCAATTTTATGAAGCTGTAATACTCTGTAAGAGAGTCTTCTATTAAATTCTCCACTTGCCAACTCCTGACAATCCCGCTAATTTCTCCGGCCAATGCGCTGTGGAAATTGCCAACTTCCAGGTGGATTTCAATTGTTGTTGAGTAAGTATCCACAATAACAATAACCGACATTTCCTCGTCGCTGTCAAAACTTTGCCCAAACAAGAAAATATTGTTATCCCCAAAAAAAGTCAAATACGTCTCTTCGAAGCCTTTAATTTTTAGAGCATTCCTGATTTCATCGACGAGAAAAACCAGCTCATTTGGAGTTATTATCTCCGAGAAATCTTCCCCTTCGAAGTTTCGACCATCGACAAAAACAACAAGTGCCATAAGCGAATCGATATCGTCTACAGGCACGGCCGAAGATATTGCAGGGTTTTCTCTGTCATCATTCGAAAAAGCTTTGAAGATCCACTCCCTGCCCTGATTAAAAATCTTGATTTTTCCGGTCTCGATATCGGCTGTGAACTCGATTCCACCGCCTTTTGAGATTTCAATACATTGAAATAAGTCGTTTTCATAGCCCAGATCGCAAAGAAGCTGCTGAACTCTTAGAATATCCATTTCTGGTTTTTTCATACCTCTCCTCCTTTTTTTTTAGCAGAACCAGTCTTGCAAAATCTCGACTCGCCACTGTGCGTCAGGGAACCCTTCTACAATTTCATTCAAGCATCCAACCTTTGAAGAAAACTCAATAAACTTGCCGTGTTTGTCGCTAAGATACTCGGGACGACTAGAAATGCCGGCCTGGAACGGGAGTACCGCATTTCCGTACACTGCCATATTTTCTCTGAAGTTGTCCAAGACCCATATCGGTGTAGTTTCAGCAGACGAACTTTCAACAAGACTCAAAGAATAGTTGGATTCATCCTCTAGTTGCGTACAAATATCATTGAAGGCAGATAGAGCCCTTTTCACATCCGCTAATGCCTGCGACAAATCGCTTTTATCCAGATTTTTTGACAATTTTCGCCTCAGGTCGCAATAAAACACTTGCGTTTGCAGACAAACTTCGAGCTCGGTGTTATCGGGATTGTCGCCATTGAGGTCAAGAAATACCGAGAACTCAACTTTATCGTCCATAGATTTTCCGTATATAGCAACGAAATCATCGGCACAGATTTTCATCCGCGTCTCTTCAATCCGAAGCTTTCCAAAGATCTCTCTGGCTGAGTCAAGGAAGAAATCGATGGTCTCAATCTCCGTGATTTCCTCTCCAAACTCCGCCAGGATCATATTTGATGATTGCTTATTTTTGGAGAGGTAAAGGACGATGTTCTCCAGAAAGAGCTGGAAAAGGTTGTCAGAAGTCTGAAAGAAAGAACCGCTAAAGTAAAACTCCCAGCAAGAATTTTTGCTACTTATTTCTAGAGAGGAGCCAGGACTTGTTATATTGATTTTTTTTGTTGGTTGCCACTCACAACTTTTGTCAGTGTGCTCTTCGATGGCGATGTCGTTGTATCCGAGAGTATTTAAGAGCTCTTTGACTTTGAACGCTTGTTTTTCGATAGTTTCCATAATTTACCTCCTTGAATTTTCGTGATTCAGATTTTCTGGATCCTTTTGATCGCAGTGTTTTGTAATTATTCGTAAGGCGCTTAAATGGAAGTTTTGCTGCTGCTTGAGGCATTGCAAGTATTACAATAAACTTTCTGCACTGCTTTTAAAAATTACCTCCTTCAATGTATTTTCGGATTCAACTTCAGGTTGCTACACAACTGGTATATCCCCGATCCCTTAGAACAGATTCGATCAAATCTATACTCGTGGGTCCCAGCTGGTACTTCCCGTTCCTTTTTGTGAACTCAAACCCTTGAACGGTTTCGAGATCATAAATAATTTTGTAGATCACATTGATGCGAATCCGGTATTTTTTAGCAAGGTCTCTTGGTTCCATCTTTCTTTCCTCCTTTCTTCTAGCTCTAGCTTCTAACAAGACTTTAGCTTACTTGAGAAAGAAAAAACAGATACCAGAATCGATAATCAATTCTGGTATCCCTTCCGAAAAAGAATATTCCTAACTCAAGAGAGAGAAATCTTCCAGCTGTTTCTTTGCGGCCAGATAAGAGTTTTGAAGCTTCCTTTTGGAATGCAAGTCGAAATCAGGGTAGCTATTCTTAAACCAGCTAAGTTTGCCACAAAGGAATTGCCAGGTGAGTTTCCAATGAGTAGTCTTGTTCTTGTTTCTAAATATGTTATCTGCTACGAAAACCATAACATTGAATTCCTTGCTCTTGGCGATTCTAATGTAATCCTCCGTCTTCGAATCTGAGTCTTTGGTGTCATTCATCGCTTCGGGCCAGGAGTCTACAACCAGGCCTGTTCCCTTTTCTTTCGAGTTCATCAAATCGCTTAATAAACTGTTTACCGCCGTCTTCAGGTCTGTTTGGGTGATATCAAAGCAGTCTAGGATCAGGATTATTTTCTCGTTCAAGTGTTTTTTGGTTCTTTCACGGGAAGTAGGGAACGCTTTCAGGGCAATTGCCTTCTCTTTGTCGAGTTTAGGGTCGCGATTATCTAGCTGGTCGATAATAGCCTGGAAAAAGACTTTGTCGTTTATCCCTGTAAGTTTACACAGATAATTCACAGGATCACTTGCATTTAAGATTTCTTCGATCGACAGAACTTCGGCTTTTAGTAAGTCTAAAAGTGTAAAAGTGATAGTATTATAGATACCTCCAGTTTCAGGCCTTCCCACACTAAGGCTGGCCAGAGTGACTCTAAGATCGTCATTTGAATCGTGGTAATATCCCGTATAACGACTTTTCATAAGTTTTTCGTTTTGAAGATGCTCGAGTCCTTCTTCGCTGTTGTATATAAATGAAGTATGGTCGACAATTTTGGCAATTACTTCCATCATGAGAGCGGCAGTAATTACGATGGATTTTTCATTTTCTTTGTCATATTCCATAATGTACTTCATAAGCAGGTTTGGAATCAACAGAAGAATTTCTTCTATTTTGATTTCCTCTTTTGCGAGAACCTCTAGAATAGCTTTCTCCCTATCACTGAGGAGACTTTCAAAAAAATGGCGGAGTTCGACCTCTCTTTTTTCACTCACAATACTCACCTGACTCAATTGCTTTTTGTTTTTCCCCTGTTTTCCCCCCTGAAGAGAGACAAAAACTATATAGCCAAAAGATTTAAATCGGGCTTTACAGTTCGGGAAATCTTTTGGGTGCTAAACACGTGACTATCATTAGGGATTCTGTGATGACGAATTTTCTCCAACCTCATCTTTATTACCAACTGCTTTGCTAAATGTAATTCTCACCGCCCCTGGGAAGCTCACTTTCAGTGCTTTTTCAATACCCCTCCTCCGGCACGCCAGATATCATCGAATATGGGCTTCAGAACTGTCGCTACGTAGTTGCCGTCCTGTATGATCTCTTTCTCCAGATCGCGATTCCTGTCGTCTATTTGCTTCGGCGGCTTTGAATAGCCTGTGGAAATCACGATCGCCGAAGATGGCTCGATACCATCACTCACATTCTGTTTGCAATACTCGAGAGTGTTCTGTATGAATCCCTTCAGATCAAACTTGTCTACCGGATAAGCTGTCTTCATAAGACCTCCTTATCAATTCGTAACTATATCAAACAAAGTCTCGTATGAATCAACGACATCATATTTGACGGAATCGTTGCTTATAGCTTTGAAATGTGCTCTTGCACAGTTGATTTTCAGATTCTCTATATCTCTTAGTTGCAGAGAGGAGAGTGATCCCTTTGTCTCCGCCACAAAGTAGATGTGCTTAACCTTCCCGTCGTTGAAGGCGATAGCCCAATCGGGATTATATTTACCCACCGGTGTGTTTATATAGAACCCCCCCGGGAGCTTCACGTAAACAGCCACTTCCTCTTGTAAATCGAGTGCAGAAGCAAAAGCTTTCTCATTCTCTGAGTCGTAGATCAAATAGTCATAGAGGTGTTTGTTTGTCTGAATGGCATTCTTGCCGAGTTTACCCTTTAGAGACGCATCGGTGAATATGTCCATCGAATAGGCTTCCTGGAGTTTGTTGTAGGTAATGTGCTCGATTATCACCGTAGCCTTTTGCTCGTTGATAATATCTGAAGCCTTCAGAATGAATTCCTCTGGATTCTTGCCGAACAGATCGAACTTCTCTTTGTCGATACGCTTCAGTATTTCTGCAACAGCGCTTCTGGTCAGTCCGGTTTCCGATACTATCTTTCCGATAAGATCGTACTTCACTTCTGTGTTTACAACGGATTCAACAGTCCTGGTTTCACCCGTCGCCTTTGTGAAGGCCTCTCCTTTCTCAAGAGCCTCCTTTGATTCGATTTGTCGCATCTCTCCGCTTTCGGTTCTGTAGTATATCTTTGAAACGCGGATCTCCCTGTTTATTGCATCTATTGACTTGTTTATGAGTTCTTCAGTATCGAAGTCAACCACATAGGCCGACTTTGAGTTTATTCTGTTCCACAGCTCTTTGAACTCCTTCATTTGAAGCTTCGATTCATTCACTCTGGGTTCCACATTGTTGCTTCGAGCGTCCTCTGGAGCAAGTGCTTTCGGATCATAGACCGAACTTATTATGCTTATGATGTCTGCCTTGTAGGGCTCAAATTCCTCTGAGACAGCAAATTTGCCAGAGTTAACATCCTCATGGTATTTCTCGGTTGGCAAATTATGTTCATCTATGTAGTCGTTCCTTACCATCACTTGATAAATCTTAGTTGCGGTAGTTTGATCGATTTCCAATGCCTTTGTCCCGGTGCTGTCACTGATAACTCTATTCATAAACAGCTTCACTGTTACTTCCTTTGGTCTATACGCAACGACATCAGCAATTTCGGTCTGCAGCTGCTCCACAAAGCTGTCGTAGCTCTCATTGGCAACTACCGTAAGTATATTTACGTTATGGACGTTGCTCCCGAGAGAGTTGCTGTCCATTCTCTCTCCATCGCCGTTCACACACAATCTAAGGCCTCTACCTACTTCCTGACGCTTTCGGACATCTGAACTGCTCTGTTTGAGTGTGCATATCTGAAAGACGTTTGGGTTGTCCCAGCCTTCACGAAGCGCTGAATGTGAGAAGATGAATCTAACCGGTTCCTTCAGTCCAAGGAGCCTTTCCTTGTCCTTCATTATGAGGTCGTAGGCGTCTGAGTCATCGGAAGTATTTTCTTTTCTATCGTTGATTTTGCTGTTTGTGATACGATTGCTTCTCTTGTCTATGGAGAAGTAGCCGGCGTGAGTTTCTTCAGCAGCAATATCTTCCAGATAATTGCTGTAATCCTCTTCACCGAATTCCAGCTGCAAATTCTTGAAAGCAGCTTTGTACTCCTCTTCGAATATGTCAGCATACTCTCCGTTGAAGGCTTTTCCAGCAGCATCATACTGCTTATATTTGGCCACTTCATCTATGAAAAATAGCGACAGGACTTTGATTCCTTCTTTGAAGAGTTTCCGTTCACGTTCGAGATGAGAGCTTATTGTCTCCCGTATCTGTATTCTTCTTAAATGGTCTTCGTTGGCGAGCCCTTTCACATCTCCGGCAGATATAACAACACCGTTTATGAATTCGACCGTATTAGTAAGAGCGTTGATTCGAGAGACCGTATAGCCACGGTATTCTTCGAGACCACCGGACAGCTCATACAGGTTGTATCTTTCTTCAACATTTCTCGAGACCTTTCTCACCCCGTTAGCTCCTCTCATTTCGAACTCGAGTGTTGCAGTTGGAGCTTTGTTAGGGAATACGTTTATCTTCTCGAGATATAGATAACCCTCCGTTCCAGTGGTGCCAGATACCGCAATTCCTTTCACATGGATCTTCTTGACTAACTTCTTGTTGTAGGCTTCCATGGCATCGAGCCTATAAACCAGGTTGTACTCCTTCTTGTGCGTTGCCGAGTATCGCAGAGTCATAAGGGGATTGAAGTCTTTGAGTCTCTCGGCGGTTGCGGCACCCTCAACGGATTGAGGTTCATCGATTATAAGAATTGGATTCGTGGCGGCAATTACATCAATCGGGCGACGGGAGCGGAAGCTATCAAGTTTCATCGTAATGCGTCTTGCCGCTTCACCTCTTGCATTGAAGGCCTGCGAGTTGATTATCATGACGTTTATTGCGCTATCGCTGGCAAAGTGTTCAATCCTTGTAAGGTCGCTAGAATTGTAGATGAAGTAGCGTATCTTCTTGTTGTACTCTTCAACAAAGTGTTCTTTTGTAATCTCGAAGGATTTGAATACACCTTCTCTAATAGCCACCGAAGGCACGACAACGATGAACTTGCACCAGCCGTATCTCTTGTTCAGCTCGTAGATAGTCTTGATATACGTGTAGGTTTTACCAACACCGGTTTCCATTTCGATCGTGAGGTTGTAATGGCCTTCTAACTTTGAAGACGGCTGTATTTGATTCCTCTTCTGAACTTCTCTGAGGTTCCTTAGAATCACTTCGTTGGATATGATGATTTTTCCGTTATTGTACCCTGTGTAATCTTGCTCGGCAAACATTGCTCTCTGTATATCATCTGAAAGACCGCTATCGACTATATAAGTTGGAGAGGTAAATGGTTGTCCGGCGAAGACATCACATACTGCCATCGCGGCGTCTTCCTGAAACTTCTGGTGCTTGAATTTCAGCTTCAAACCCCGTCACCCCCTTATATGACCTTAACTGATGTATTCGGAGCGAGGAGCTTGAAGATTTCCTCTACGTTTATCTTGTCAGAGCTGCTTGCAAAAGAGCTGTCCCTGAAGACTGCTCTTAGCGGCTGTCTTTTTGCGATTTGTCTGACAACTTTTTCTGGAACACTTTCTGAAAAGCACGCAATGAGAGAGTCGTTATCCACTATGTGAATCTTTACGCCATCAATCTCTTCTATTTCGTGCTTAAGCGATAGAGGAAGACCCCATTCTAGAAGAACACCGTAAAGCAGATCCAGATCAGTTCGATCCTCTTTTATGTTCGAAATCTGATCGGTGAGAAGATTCTGAGTGTACTCGGAAGCGGCGTAGTAGATATCTTTCATGTTCGTTTTATCGACCTTAAGAACCCTGAATCCTATATCCACAGGCTTCTTCGGTTCTTCTCCCAGCTTAAGCTGCCTGTTGCCTTCCTCAATCTCTTCGTTTATCTGATCTCCAGCACGGCGGATTCTTTCCTTGCCGATCTCACAGATGTTCTTGTACCCTGCCTTAAAAGCTTCGCTCTTCTCGTCACAGGGTTCTGGAAGCTGAACCATAATGAATTTTCGGTTGCCTCCGTCTTCTGCATTGAGCTGCATTACAGCATGTGCCGTTGTAGCGGAACCTGAAAAGAAGTCCATTATAATGCAATCCCGTCCAAAATGAGAGATCAGCTCTCTCATCAAATCGCAAGGTTTTACTGTATCGAATCCAAGTTTCATTTCAAACAAATCATTTAGCTCTTTCTTTCCAGCTTCTGCCGTACCGATATTATCGAGATGAGACCAGAATGGTTTCATTATCTCTTGCTCTTCATCTTCAGGATATATTGCAACCTTCACTCTTCCATCCACTATTTCAATTCTGTTGGAAGCTAAAAGTCTTTCCATCTCTTCTTCACCAATTTTCCATCTTTGTCCCTCAGGAGGAACTATACCCAATATGGGAAACTTCATAGAATCCCTCTTCTTCATCCCACTATCTGAGTCAAGAATGTCTTTCAATCTGCAAAAACCATATTTTCCTTCATGCTTATACTCTCTAACACCATATGACTTAAGGATGAATTTGTACACATCTTCCTTCCCTTTGGATTTGCAGTAAGTTAAGATGTATTCTATTTTTCTCTGAAGTTGAAATCTTGCATTTCCCGAATTAATTGGTTTTGTTTTTTTCACCCAAGTGATGATTCCAAGGAAATGTCTTTCTCCAAATACCTCATCACACATTTTTTTTGCATTATCCAATTCATTATCATCAATACTAATGAAAATTACACCATCGTCACTGAGAAGGCTTCGAGCAAGTTTTAGTCTCGGGTACATCATGCTGCACCAATTACTGTGGAACCTGCCTTCTGTCTCTTTGTTTTGAAAGAGGCGGTTTCCTACTTCGTCGTACATCCCGAGTTGTTCTTCGTAATCCTTTTTGTCCATCATAAACTTGTCTCTGTATATGAAGTCCTTCCCTGTGTTATAAGGCGGATCTATGTAGATCATCTTCACGCTGTTCAGGTAGCTCTCTTGCAGAAGTTTCAGCACATCGAGGTTATCGCCTTCAATGTATAAGTTCTCTGTTGTCTCCCAGTTCTTGCTCTCTTCTATAAACGGTCGGAGAGTCTTTCTTATTGGAGTGTTCGCCTCGACGATAGAGGCCTTCTTTCCGACCCAGGTGAAGTCGTAGCACTCTTCACCATCGATGACATCTCCCGAGAGTTCCTGTTTCAAAAGCTCGAAGTTTATTCCCTTCTTTAGCTTCCCGTTTTCATCCTTCATCTCGGTTATGACGTTAGGAAAGAGTTTCTCTATACGTGCGATATTCTCTTGTGTAAGATCAGCCGTTTCTTGTTTCATCTTATCCATCGCGATACCCCCGTTTATTCCAGATAGTCTTTAAGTTTCTCCTTTGCCTTTCTCAGTTCTTGATTGAATTTCACCTTGAGGTTGAACTGCTTTTCCTTCTGGATCTTCTTCTCCAGCTTTGCTATATATGTCTCCAGACTGTCTATCTCTTTGGCTATCATAACCGCGTCTCGTATATCCTCAGCCTTTTCGATGTTGAGCGCATCACCGGCAATCTGGGAAATGAAATTCTCATATATCCTGTCGAGATCGAGGCCTTCTATTCTTAGAGTCAGTTTCTCGTAATCGATCCAGTCGGTACGGTAATAGCTATCTACTTTGAACTTGTCTTCTCTACTCTTACTCTCTTCTTTGTAGCTGATCATTAGTTGAGCCCGGCCTTCATATCTCAAGACAAATACCAGATGATATGGAATCTCGCGATCAATGGTGGCTATCAGGTTGTTGCTTACCTGCTGTTCTTTCAAATTAACCTCAAAGACTTCTATCTCCGTTACTCTTGTTCCAGGGCTTACATTCAGTGTTTCCGGAGAGAGTTTGTGAGTCCAGTAGACCGACTCTATCTCTGTCGCGAACTGCTTTTCTATACGACTGGATATGCTGAGGTTCTCGTAGAATTTTTTCTTTGGCACCCACTTGTTAAATACAGTACTTGGCGGGAAATCAAGCACCTATCTCACCACCACGAAACAGATCAGTTCGAAATCATCCAACCCGGTGATATTAGTCTTCAGCGCAGTTGTTCCTCCTGCCTTGAAGAGGCTGTCAAGCGCGTTGTCTGTAGTCACATCTATTATCGAGGCTATTGTCTCTTGAAGCAGGTCCGAGTATTTGCGCATATCTCTGCCGTCACGCGTTTCTATATTGAATTCATGGCACAGTTCAATTATAGGTTCATTCTTTCCCCTGCAGAGAAGTCTCAAGAGATCGAGAGTTTTCTTCGGCTCAAGATGATTGGACATGACCTCACCATTTTCAGCGATGTAAACCATGTAGAAGGGATGGAGCCTGTTCTGGTTCTTAGCGTTGACTCCGTTGTTAAGATTCTTCAAGACGTATATAACACCGGGGGGTAGCTCATCTCCATTTGAGGGAACTATTGTGTGCAAACCAAATGGGGTCCTTTCTACCTCTGGATTATCTTTGATGTACCCTATAAGATCCATCCGGAACTCGTTCAGTCCCAGATCCATTATCGAGACACCGGTTGTCATTTCCTCTATATCCACCACTTCGTGCTGCAACCTTTCGAGCTGCTGCTTCCTGTACTCGAGATCGCCTTTGTCATCATCTATCGGATTGTCGTCTCCTGTGGAAGTCATGACGGAGATTTTCATTCTCGTCTCGACTCTTGCCTTGAGGTTTATATAGTCATCCAGGTCAATGTCAGGCCAGAAGTTCACCAGCTGAATCACGTCGTTCTTGCTCCCGATACGGTCTATACGGCCGAATCTTTGAATTATGCGCACAGGATTCCAGTGGATGTCGTAGTTTATAAGATAGTCGCAGTCCTGTAAGTTCTGACCCTCAGATATACAGTCGGTGGCAATTAACATGTCGATTTCGGCACTTTGATTAGGCATTATGAGATGTTTCTCTTTCGAAAGGGGGGAGAAGCAAGTGAGGACCGTGTTCAAATCGTTGCGAAGCTTCGGAATGGTTGTCTTACTGCCGCTGCTGCCCGTCACCATAGCGGAATCCATTCCATAGTCCATCTTCAGAAGTTTACTAACGTGCTTATAGAGATATTCGACAGTATCAGCGAAGGCTGAAAAGACTATGATCTTCTTGTTGTTTGGATTTATAGGGTTCGCCAGCTTATTCCGTATTGTGTTCATCAGAACATCTAATTTCTCATCATGCTCGGGCGTTATCGGTTCGATACCGCATAGAAGCTCTTGAAGCACCACCCTATCCTGCTCTAAGTCGTCGAGCCAGGTTTTGTAATCCATGTCTTCAAGGTTTATCTTCACTATCTTTCCAAAGGTGAACACATCTGTGTTCTGATCGTCCATATCGAAATCCGAATCTGAAAGATCCTTCAATGTTATGGCTTGTTTCGGATCGAAGTTTCTTACCTGCTCAATCGTATTGTCTATTAACTCAAGGATACGTTGGAGCGTCAATCGGAAAGCGTAGACGGAACTCTCAAGACGTTTCAGGAGGTTTATCCTCATGAGTATCAGGATTCCATATTCTCTATCGGATTGCTTGAAACGCACATTACCCATATCTGAGCCATAAATCTCTTCGTAGTTTTCGATTTTGCTGGGATGTATGTAATAAGAGGGAGTGTAGATGCTTAGATTCAGAGAAGACAGGTACTCATATATGTCGTTGTAGTCTATTACATTCGGAAGATCGGTCAAACCGCAGCGAATAGATATCGGTTTGTTCCTCTTGGGAAAGGGACCGATATCTTTTGTATCATAATACCTCTGGATGTGTTTCCGGGAGCGGGCTATTGTGACGCTATCCAGCAACTCGAAGAAATCGAAATCAAGCATCTTCAGAAGATTTTCAGTTGTTCTTGCCTCTGGATCATATTCGCTCCACCTGTTGAAGGCGGTCTGAGCCTGTCTAAATATCGTATCCAGAGATGACTGCGTGTTCAATTTTTCATTTAGCTGTTCCTCATCACCTTCATATGCCAGCGCAAGTTGATTTCTGAGATCAGTAAAGCGGTTGTTGACCGGAGTAGCTGAAAGCATAAGCACTTTAGTCTTCACACCCGTCCTTATAACCCTGTTCAGCAGTCTAAAATAACGGTTCTCTTTTTCGCCACCCTCTCCGTAGGTTCTACCGCCATTTCTGAAGTTGTGTGACTCGTCTATGACTACAAGATCGTAGTTCCCCCAGTTTAGCCTGTCTAAAGGGATTCCGTTTGTAGTTCCGCTAGTACGTGAAAGATCCGTATGATAGAGAACATCGTAGCGCAATCGGTCGGAAGCGATCGGATTGTTGAGAAGATTCATCTTGAAAGTATTCCAGTTGTCATTCAGCTTCTTCGGACAGAGCACAAGAACGGATTTATTCCTGTTCTCATAGTATTTGATTACAGCAAGTGCAGTGAATGTCTTTCCAAGTCCTACACTGTCCGCAAGTATGCAGCCATTGAACTTCTCCAGCTTGTTTATTATGGACAAAGCTGCATCACGCTGGAAGTTGTAAAGCTTCTTCCATATCGCGCTTTCCTTGAACCCGGTAGCCTCGTTTGGCAATACATCCTCCGAGATGTCTTCAAGGAATTCGCTGAAGATATTGTATAGGGTAACGAAGTAGATGAACTCTGGAGGGTTCTCTTTATATACTGCCGTGATATTTTCTATAACTCTTTCTGTTATATCCTGAAGCTTCTGCTGGTTTCTCCAGATTTCGTCGAACAGTTTGAAATATTCCAGGCTGAATGGAGCTTCAAACCTGTTGACCATGTTATATATGCTTTTCCCCTTTTCGCAGCCGATATCGACCGTTGTGAAGCCATTTACTGGCATGTAAGTGATCTGTTCAGACCCATTCTTGACGTTGATAAAGCCACCCATGCTCTCGTCGGTCACATTGGTCTTGAAAGAGGCCTTTCTTCGTATCCAGTCGGCGCATTCTCTTGCTATCGCCTTCTGAGTGAGTTCATTCCTAAGCTTGACTTCGAACTCCGTCCCGTAGAGGCTTTTCTCGCGGTTCAATTGGGGAATATAGAACTCTCGCTTCTCCTTCTTCGTCTTGTCCACCACGAAGGCTGGAGAAGTAAATATGAATCGCAGCTCATCGACACCCTCAAGCTGTTCTTTGAGTACCTGGAAGGCATATATGGAGAAGCATGACGCGGCGATGTCTATCTTGCTCCTGTCGCTAATGGTTGCTGTCAGATCATCCTTAAGAGTCTCTCGAATGTTGTCGATTATTTTCATTTGGTCTCCGTTCCACAACAAATCAGGAATATAAAAATTCAAGCACCCTTCCAATAACCGATACCGGCTATCAGCAAAGGTTCTCAATCAAGATTATAGTAAGTGTTACAATCTAAACCAAATGAGTATCTTGTTCGACCTACAATGCAGACCATCTATTGAGCTTATCTATACGCGTCTCCGCGTTTAACTATCTGGACCACAAGAATCACAAACTCTTCTCCTCGGACCTGGAAAATGATCCTGTAATCGCCGACTCTTAACCGAAGAAGTCCGTAGTATTTGCCCGAAAGACCTTTGACGTCCGGTTTCTTGCTCGCCTTTCCGTCGTAGTAATCGACTAGCTGTCGGAAGCTTTTGTCTATTCTATCTTTAACCGTGGTATCGAGCTTTTCGTGTTGACTTTTGCTCGATCTCGTGAAGCTAATCCGGTAACTCATAGCTGTCTACGATTTCCAGATCCTCTTCCGTCATCTGATCCAGTATCCTTGTGAGTTCTTCATTCTCTTCGGGGTCGCATGGTTCGCTAGTAGCCATTATCTTGAAATACATCGAATTGTAGCCTTCGGTCTTTATGAGATTCCATAGAGCCGTCTCAATGATTTCGCTGGCGCTCTTGCCCTGTACACGCCTTAGCTCCTTCAGAACCTTCCATGAAGAAGGTTTCATCATGATATTGTGTCTCTCTTTCGTTTCCTGGATATCTTTCATGCGATCACCGCCTTATACACACAGTATGTGTATAGTGAGTATAGCACAAAAACATAGGATCCTACGCTTTAGATCCCAACCGTTAGGCCTGCTATTCAAATATCTACGAGTTATTCAATAACTATCTGGACATTTCCACCGAGTTCAGAGAAGAGAATATCTTGTTGGAATGATAAAAGTTTTCAAGCCAAGTAGCTTCCCTATATTCTACCTGTTAGCAGTCCATGAGGCTGTGAATTTAGCATGACCTTTTTCAAAAAAAGTAAAACTCCCATCCATCCTATTATTACTTGAAATTGCTCCGTAGAAGGACATACTATTATCAGTGATGTGTTCTACTGTAACGTCAACTAAAATCAGAACATTTCC
>Ga0116182_1002313_pt1 | contig 18918 bp, 20 predicted proteins | sample AD_UKC077_MetaG_FD_89805 | JGI IMG/M metagenome (GOLD analysis project Ga0116182, IMG submission 89805) | Active sludge microbial communities of municipal wastewater-treating anaerobic digesters from USA - AD_UKC077_MetaG | ecosystem: Engineered > Bioreactor > Anaerobic > Digestate | place: USA...
AAATAAATTAGTTAAAGAATTTAATTTATTAGAAGAATATGCAAATTGTCCATTTGCAAACAAATTAGAAGTTAGACTTGATAGAAATCAAGATTTTTTACAATTTAATAATTCAACAATGAGACTAATTAAATCAGAATACACTGTTTTGAAAAAACAATATCAAAATATTTCAGGGGATACTGAAAAGAATGCTGTTGAAAGATTAAAGGGTAAAGATAAGTTTTATAAAGATTTTGTTATTTGGTTTAATGAAAATGTCGAATATCATAAAAGAAAGTATCGATGTTCTTTAGATAGTATATTAAATTTTAAACATTACAAAAAATTAAAAGCAAAAATTTATTACAAAAGAAGTAACGAAGGTGATTTTGGATTACCATTTGTATTACAAAATTCTATTGAATTAGGGCACATTTGCGGAATGTTAATTGGTGACGGTCACATGTCAAAAGATCAATTTTGTTTATGCTTTAAAGGCCAAAGGTCTGATGCAAAGTTTATAAAAGAAAAGTCAGTCGAGTTAATGAGTAGTTGTCTTAAAAAAATATTTCCTGATTTAAAATTTAAACGTGGTCATAATGAAACAACAGGAATAAAAATTGCAGGAAAATTGATGAGTTATTTAGTTTGGGAAATATTAAATCTTAAAGGAAATGCAATAGATAAAAAAGTACCTCAATTCATTTTTAATAGTTCTAAAGAAATACAAATGGCGTTTCTATATGGATATTTTTTAACTGACGGTTCATTTAATAATACATACAGTTTTTCTTTTGTGTCTATAAGTAAAATATTACTAGATGGAATAATTGGAATTTTATTAAACAACAACATAAATAATTTTTCTTTCAAATGTAGAAAACCAAATTTAGATTCAGACGGTCACCTTTTAAAATCTGGTAGACGAATTAAATCTAAAAATATGGGATATCAGCTAACAGTTAGAGACAATTTATTTGGATTTAGTATAAATCCGGGCAAACCAGGTCAAAGTTATTTGAAACATAAAATAAATAACGAGTTTGCAAATGTTCCAATTACAAAAGTTGAAAAAATGTATACTTTAGAAAATCGACCTGAGTATGTTTATGACATTTCAGTAGAAGATACTGAGGTTTTCTTTAATGGTTCTGGAATTTTATGTCATAATTCTTTAGCTGATGAAGGTTTGAATATTCCCACTTTAGATGCTCTTATTTTAGCAGGCGGCGGAAAGTCGCCCACCAGAATGACTCAGAGAATTGGTCGCGTTTTGAGATTGTCAAAGGGGAAAAAGGAAGCTTTTGTTGTAGACTTTAAAGATAATGTAAGATATTTGCTTGGTCATTATAAGAAAAGAAAAGAAATGTGCCAGCAAGAGAAAAAATTCAAAGTTGTCGAGAGTTTCAAATAAATCATAAATTGATTTTTTAGATAGATTCTAAAGGAGGAAGTATGGACAATTTAATGATAATACTTCTAGTTGTCGGACTAATAAGTCTGGTAATTTATACATTTGTAGATTCGAGAGCAGAAAAATATCGAAAGTATGTGATAATTGTCTTACCATTCATTGCTTTTTTGTTGTTGTATTTGTTTAAGAAGAAAAAGCCGAATGATAATTCATCGTCACAATCTTTAGAATTTCAACCTTCAGAATTTCAACAGAAAATTGAAGAAGTAAAGGAAGACATAAAAGAGGTAAATACAATAGCTGAGATTAAAAGAAAATTTTCTGAGCAAAAGAAGCAAGAAGATTTGAAAAAATTAGATGAGATTACTAAAATTCCTGATAAATCTGAAAGAAGAAGAAAATTAGCAGAAATGGTAGGATAACATGAAAATATTCTTGCTTTTACTTTTGATAACAAATTTTGGATTTGCACAATTATTAGATTCAAGTAAAATAATGGATAGTTTATTAGCAACGATACCATCGGCTAAGAATTTAGAACAATATGATGATTTTAAATCAATAAGTATTGATGGCGGTAAAGGGTATCAATGCAAAGATGATAATTGTAAAGATACTTTGATGAAGATTACATTACCTGCTGGAATATTGATGTCTGATAGGAAAGCATATTTGTTTACTTATTATGAGAAAATGATTGAAGATGCTAATAGACGATTCATTATTGCTAAAGAAGTAAATGACGCACATAAACGACAGTTTAATGTATTGTCAAATTACTATGATAAAAGAATTCAAGAATTAGAAAAGCAGAATAAGCGATCATGGTTTGAACGCAACAATATCTACATCGGTTTTGTCATTGGAATTGCAACTGCTATTGCTATTGAGTCTATAACTGTAAAGGCATTAGACTGATTCGTTCCCTTCATTTTTAACTCTAGAGTAAAACTTCTGAAACATATAGGCTATAAATAGCTTATATGGATACGTTCTTGTCTACTGATTTCGAAAAATTAATCTTCGAGAAATATATACATGATTTAAGTGGATCAGCTTTTAAGGTTTTTTTAAAGTTGATTTGGATGTCCAGGAAGTCCTCTGAGATCAAAGTTAGAAGTGATCGAATGTTAAGGCGGTCATTTTGCATTTATAGTAATTCTGAACTGGTTTGGAATGAACTTATAAATGCGAATTTAGTAATTAAGAAATCTAAAAGAGACAGATCAATTTACATTTTGAATTGGAAGAAATTAAAAGAAGAATGTAATTGTGATTGTAGATTAAGAGTTATAGTTTTTCATGTAACAGAATTAGCAACTCATGAAGTTGCAAATGTAGATGATAATGTAATTGTAAAAATGATTAAGTCTGCAAAGTTCGATAATGCATTAGTTCCTGGCATTTTTAAGCTCATAATGAATTTGAAAAAGTATCATTTGGATAAAGAAAAATGGTTTTTACTTAAAGACGTTAAACGTATTTTATTCATCTTGGTTAAATATGATTCTAGAATAATACATGAAACATGTGAAAGATTTAATAGAAGCCCTAAAATTTCAGGTGTAAAAGGTATGCGTTATTTCATAAAAATGATTGAGGGCATAAATGCTGAGTTTAAACAACCTGTAGTTAAGAAAACTGAAAATGATGAAAATAAGAATAAAGAAGTCGACAAAAGAAAAAGAGAAGGTGAACTCAAGTTTGCGATTAAAATAGCAATTGGTGATGCTGAAAATAGTGTTATTTACAAAAGATTATTAAGTAATAATGAATCAGAATTGGTTCGTTTATGGAATTTGGGAGTCGAAGAGTTGAAAAAAGATGGTAGAGAAGATGAAATTGTTAAAGATTACGAATGGTTAAAATTAGAGAATGAAAAGGTATAAATATCGATTATGGCGAACAAAAGGAAATTTTTAGAACATTATTTTAGAATGTATGAAATGTCTGAATTAGATGGTCTTAAGAGTATTATTAAAGATGAGACAAATGAGACCAAGAGACATTTAATGTTAGCAAATATACCTGTTAATTATTATGATTACAATTTGGAAAATGTACTTGAGACGTGGAGCAATGATATTGCTAATGATGAAGCTATTGAGAATTACACTTTGTATATAGAAAATTTAGAGTTAGCAGTTAAGAATGGTACAGGTTTACTTTTTACAGGTACTCATGGTTTAGCAAAAACAACTGCCGCAATTGTAGTTTTAAAGACGGCGATTGATCAAAAGTTTACTTCTTATTTTATTGCAATGAGTGATTTAGTCGAATTTGTAACTTCTGGTTGGAAAGATTACAATCTGAAATTGAAATATCAGTATTTAGTGACCAATGTCGATTTTTTAGTTGTTGATGATATTGGTCGAAATTATCATATACAAAGTAATCAATATACACAATTTTTTGATAAGCTATTTGTTACAAGATGTAATCAGAAAAAATGTACGATATTAACATCTAATTATGGTCTCAGTACTGAAAGTGGAGTGATATTTACTGAATCGTTAATGACTTTATTGAAAGCAAGTTGTATTGAGATCAAGTTAGTTGGCAAAGATATACGAGAGGAAAAATCGAAAGCTTTACTTGATAAATTAAAAGAAGGTTCAAGTAAGGCCAAGAAGCGCGGAAAGAAGGGTCGGTCAATTGGCTAAAATATTTACTTCTATAAGAAGTGAAAATAAAATATTAAAAGCTCTCATTTGTCATAAAGATCAGGATCAACATGAGGCAATTAAGAATATTGAATTAGTGGTAAATTCAAATATTTCTCCTCAATGTTTTACATCTGATTTTAGAGGCTGGTTATATTCAACAATTACTTCACATTATTTTGAATATTCTGCTCCAATAACAGAAGATCTTTTACAAGAGAAAATAATTAGAAAGTATAAAAGACCAGAATCGATTGCAGATGCAAAAGCTCTTTTACAAAAAATATTGATAAGACAAGTTGAATCATTAGAATTAGCACCAATTATTGATGAACTTAAGAATCTTTATCATATAAGAAAAATATTTGATACTACAAATGAAGTTTTAGAGCAATTGCGGTCAATAAAAGAAGGTTCTGCAGATGTAAAAGCGGGACCTTTAGTAAGAAAACTTGAAAAAGCAATTGAAGAAATTAATGACCAAAGTAATAAAGAGAGAATAGTAGAAGAAGATGCTTTTGAAAATATCGATAAAGATATTGCTGAAATTAAAGATAGACATGATAATCCAGAAAAATATAGAGGTGTAGATACTGGAATCGAACCATTGACTTTAGCAACTGCTGGTTGGCATGGTGGTGATCTTATAACAGTAATGGGTCGAACAGGTCAAGGAAAATCAATTGTATTATTGAATTTTGGATATTCAGCATGGTTATCCGGTTACAATGTGCTTTATGTAACTATTGAAATGCCGATATTACAGCAAAAAAGACGATTGTATTCTAGAATGACAGGTATTAATTACTTTAAGTTAAAGAATGCTGATTTACTTACTGATGAAGAATTAATGTTTATTTCTGATAAAATTAAGCAAATCAAAAGTGAACGCGAAAATGTTTTCTTAATTTTAGATGCACCGTCAATGTGCAATGCTAATTTCATAGAACAAAGAGTACATAATTTCGAAAAGTCAACGGGTAAGAAAATTGATTTAATAATTGTAGACCCAATTTACTTAATGAAACCAAATGTTAAAGCAGTCGATGATGATATTGTTGGAGCAGTTTCATGGGATTTGAAGTTGATGGGTAGGAAATTAGATGTTCCTGTTATTAATGCTAACCAGATTAATAGAGAAGGTCATAAAAGACATTTACAAGGAAAAGATATGGATGCAATGGATTCTGCAAGTTCAGATAGACTTGGACAGAATTCAGATATAATGCTTGGAATATTTTCTGATGAGCAACAGTGGCTTAAATTGTCAATAGTAAAATACAGAGATGGTCGAGGACCAACATTATTTTTGAAGAGAAGATTTGATGTAATGAAAATCGAATATGATGAAGAATATAATCAGCATGAGGAAATAATGGCTCAAATTATGGGAGGACCTACACCTGACGATAGCAGTGATGGAGATGATGAATGACAATAGGAATGGATTCTGCAGATAAAGGATCACTACTAGATAAAAGTAAACAGAGACTATTCGACTTACAATTAGTTTGTGAAATGGTTGTTGCAGGAATTATTTTATTTTCAACTGAAATGCAACGGATTGAAATTGATGAAGATGAAGTTGCAGATTTTGTGATTAAGAATTTTCCTCAAATTTTAAATTCAATTACTGAATCTGATAGTTAAGAAGGATAATGTCTAAAGGTATAGTAGAAACACTCTATTATAGATTGTACAATACTATTCTTTTGGGTGAAAGTCAGGAAGCAAAATTAAATTTAGATTTGTTACGTGAAGAATACGTTCAAAATCCAGATGATTTTTCTTCTCTTCAAGAAGATGAAAGATTTGATCATTTGCGACAATTAGCAAATTTAGTTGACAATGGTCTAGTTGTACGAAATACAAATTATTTCTCAAACACTAGCGAAGTTCAAACTGCAGAAAAAGATGATAAGCAAGCTGAAACTGAAGTTGAGCTTATACAGCACCCAACTAAATTTGGTAAAATTGACGTTTTAGCTTTCGATAATGAAATTTAGTAAAATCTGATGTGATCCCGATAAAGTATACTCTTGAAAATGGAGTTATTAGTTTTAGGAGATTGAATGCCAAAGAAGAAGATTGTGATATCAGAAGTAGTGAAATTGGCAGCGAATCTCCAGAAAAAAGCAGAACAGAAGCAGTTACCAAAAGCGAAAGTGAAGTCAAGAAAAATAGACGACAAACTCGCAAAATTACGATTCTTATGCGAAGGAGAAAATGATGCAAGTTAAATTATTGAAGATGCCAACGCCTTATAAGATTAGATTTGTTGAAGAAGCTGATGTTGTCAAAGGTTTGGTTGAAAAAGAATATGAGAAAATTTCTTCTCAGATTGAAGCACCTGGATTTAGAAAAGGTCATGTACCAAGAGAAGTAGCTGAAAAGCAGAAATGGTTCAATCGTTTTCAAATGTATAAAGGTGTTTTTGACATGCTTTATATGAAAGCACTTGAACAAGAAAATATAGAAGTAATTGACGCGACTGATTTTGAAGTCATTGGACCTTTTGAAGATAAATCACCATTAGTAATTCAGGCAACTGCTTATTTGAAACCAAAAGTTTCATCTTTTGATGTATCAAAAGTAAAAGTTCAAAAGAATAAAACTGAAATTACTGATGAAATGGTTGACGGACAGATAAAAGCCATTCAGAAACAGTCAGCAAAGTTCACCAATGTAATTGACGAAAATTACAAAATAAAAGACGGTGACATGTTGATAATTGATTATACTGGAAGAATTGATGGCAAAGAATTTCAGGGTGGAAGTGCTAAATTCTATAAGTATATTGTTGGAGAAACTCATTTTATTAATGGGTTTGAACAGCAATTGATTAATTTGAAAGTTGGCGAAACTGGAATTATTAAAGTAACTTTTCCTGAAGGATATCAAGTTCCTGATTTACGAGGGAAAGAAGCCGAATTTACAACAGTTATTTCAAAAATTGAATCTTGTGAATTGAAAAGTATTGAAACACTGGCTTTTGAAAAAGGTGTTTCAGTTGAAGATTTCAAAACATCAGTTAAGGACAAATTGATTGAAGATTATGTAAGAGTTGATAAAGAAAAATTTGATACTGATGTATTAAGCGCGTGTGTTGCAGCAGCAGAAATAGAACCTATTCCTGAAAAGATGATTGATTGGGAACTTCAGGGCGAATGGAACAAATTACTTTATCGTCTGGGAATGACTGAAGAAGAATATTTGAAAAGAGATGCAAACGCAAAAGAAAACTATTTAATGCAACGCAGAAGACATGCTGAAAAGACTGTTGAAGTTAGAATCTTTTTAGATCATGTCTGCAGTCTTTTTGATGTTTCAGTTACTCGAGAAGAAGTTATGGAATATTTGAAATCTCAAGGTGAAAAGATGCATAAGACACCTCAAGAGATGGACGAGATTTACAAAAATCTTGAAAAAGAAAACAATTATAGAGCAGCTGAAAATACTGTAAAGCATGATAAAGCGGTTAATATTCTTATTCAAAAGGTTGAAGAAAACAATAAGAATGAAGAAACTGGAATTTAATTTATCGGCTTCAACTATCAATTCTTTTTGCTCTTGTGCATGGGCGTTTAAGCAAGATAAACTGCTTAAACGCCAAGCTATTGAACTGCCCAGTACTGCTTTGGTTTTAGGTCAAGCTTTCCATAAGTTAATGGAATCATTTTACAAACAAAAGACTTGGCGAACATACGATCTTTTTCAGAATTGGGAAAAGTTTTTTGATATTGAAGCGAAAATCCAAAAAGCAGAACATGACCCATATTTGAAATATACTAAAGGTGGCGGCTTTACTATGATCAAAAATTGGGTCGCAATGGCAAAAGAAAATAAATGGCTTCATGAAGCATATACTTTCGATAATAATCAAGATGGTATAGAAACAGAATTTTTATTGCCGTATGATAATAATAGATTTCAAATAAACGTTCATGGCTTTATGGATTTAGTTATTGAAGTCGATGGCAAGATATACATATTAGACTGGAAGACTGGAAAACATAGTAAAGAAAAATATCATTTACAAGCTCTGATTTACAGTTGGGCAATGTACAAAAAATTTGGAATTGTTGAAGAAAAAGTAAGATTTGTGCATCCTGGAAAAAAGCAAAATGAAATTGTTGACGTAAAAATAAAAGATGAAGATTATAAAATTGTCGTTGAAAAAGTAAATAGAATGTTTGATGCGATCGAAAGTGACAATTTCGAGAAAAATAAAGGCGAGAATTGCAAGTGGTGTAAATGGATTGATTGTCCGGCAAATACTAACGACAATCTTAAACGATTTGCAAAGAAGGTACAAAGTGAGTAACACTGACAATCCAAAGGCCCCAAAGGCTCCGAAACCCGATGATGATCCAAAAGATCCAAAACCTGATGATCCAAAAGAAAAAGCTGAAAAAGACGCAAAGGATCTTGGAGAAAATTTAGAAAAAGTTGAAAAAGAAGCTAAAGATGCTAGACTAGCTGTCGAAAAAGAAAAACAAAAGCGTGAAGAAGCAGAGGCTAAAGAACATGCAAAAGAGCTAAAAAAAGAGTTAAAAGAAAAGTTACATGAGGATAGACTGAAAGAAATTGAAGAAGAAGAAAAGAGAAAAGAAAAAGAAGAGAAAAAATACAAAAGTAAACTTAAATTGAAAAAAAATGTTGAAGTAAAATTGAATAAACCGTTTGTTGAAGCTATCGAAAAAATTATAGTTGAAAAGAAAATCACTAAAAATCTAAAAGAAAAAAATCCAAATGTCGGTAAAAGATATGGTGTTACAGTTATAAAGTGTGACAATGAAGTAGTCAATTTTTTACATGCTACAAATGATTTTGTAAATGATATTCAAGCTGTATCTTTTTTTAGAAAAATTATTCGAAATCAGTTTTTGAAGCAATATTCAATTGTTAAATTTGTGATTCAATGTTTTGATGACATGACTGATAAGAAGTTTAGGATTGTTGGCGAATTTTCCGAAGATAGAGCAGGTCAAAAACTAAGAATGCTACAGTTTTTGAGAAGAGACATTTTTTAATTTCTACAGCTATCTCCTCTTCGTGTGTATGTAGATTATAGGCTATTAGGAACACATTTCTACGCTTTCAGATATGACTATTTTAATAGGTAAAATATTGATTTCAGAGGAGATTTAATGCGGAAAGATAATGTCAAAGAAAGAATTGAGAGGCTTGCTTCAGAAATTCGGCTTCACAAATATTTGTACCATAATAAAGAACCTCGAATATCTGACCAAGAATACGATGCTTTAGTTTTTTCCTTAAAGCAGCTTGATCCTGAACACGATGAATTGAAAAAAATCGGCCCACCTCCTGACGAAGATTCTGGATGGCCAAAAGCAATACATCATTTTGGCCAAATGAGATCACTCCAAAATGCAATGACAATTCCTGAATATGAAAAGTGGTTATCTTCAGTAAGCAAACCTCAAGGTCGATGTTGTGTTTGTGAAGATAAATTTGATGGTTTGTCGATTGAACTTTTTTATGAGAATGGTATCTTTTGTCAAGGTATCACTCGCGGAAATGGTCATATTGGCGATGATATAACTCTAAATGTTCGGAAAATGCAGTTTTTGAAACCCGAACTGAAAGAGAAAATTACTTGCAGTCTTCGCGGTGAAATAATGTTGTTCAAAAAAGATTTTGACGACATAAATGCAGAAATCGCTAAAACAGGAAAAAAGCCGTTTGCTAATCCAAGAAATGCTGCTGCAGGTATTTGTAAAAGATTTGATGGAAAATGGTCGGACAAATTGAGGATAGTTATTTATGACATAGTTTCTCCTGATATTAATTTCAGTTGGGAAACTGAAAAGATGGACTATCTTTCAAAAACTCTTGATTTAATTACTGCAAATTATAAGTTGATGACACCTCAAGGTGTAGTTCAACTTCGACAACAATATGCCGATTCAATTCGCGATTCATTACCATATTACATTGATGGTATTGTTGTAAAACTTAATAGTGTATCACTTCAAAAGACTTGTGGTTTTACTCCTACAGGTGATCCAAAATGGGCAATTGCATTTAAGTTTGATGCTCGCGGAGTTGCTTCTACCATTTTGGATATTACATGCACAGTTGGAAGAACCGGTGTTATTACGCCGAATGCAGTAATCGAACCTGTCGAAATTGACGGTTCAACCGTAAAGGCTGCGACACTTCATAATTTCGATGAAATTGAAAGACTTGGTGTTGGTGTTGGTGATATTGTTATGCTTTACAAAGCAGGTGAGATAATTCCTAAGGTTCAAAAGGTAATCAAATCTGCTGGTAATCCATTTAAGACGCCAACTAAATGTCCTAAATGTAATAGTACATTGGTTCGTGAAGGGGCCATTGTCTATTGTGATAGCGAAAATTGTGAAGGTAAAGATTTCAGAAAAATCCGTCATTGGGTTGATGTTTTAAAGAAGAGGATGGATTTAGAAAATATTGGTGAAAGTACTATTGAACAAATGTATGATAAGGGTATGATAAAAGACCCTGCAGATTTTTATACATTGACAATAGACAAAATTGCTTCATTGGAACGATCAGGCGAAAAGAATGCTACTAAAATTGTAAAGAGTTTTGAAAAATGTAAAGAAATGGACATTGTTACATTTTTAGCAGCTTTAGCAATTCCTTCACTTGGGCCAACAATGGCAGAAACCATTACAGAAGAATATGATTTGTTTGCTCTTATGGAAGAAGTAACGATTGATGATTTGGCCAAAATTCCAAATATTGGTCCTCAAAGAGCAAAAGATATTATGTCTGGGTTGGATAAAAGACGCAAACTAATTGAAAAGTTGATAAGCCTTGGCATTAAAATCAAAGTAAGATCAAAGACACCTACAAACTTAGTGTCAAATAAATTTGAAGGTAAGTCTTTTCAAGTTACAGGCGCAATATCTAAAGTAAATCCCGCGACAAAGAAACCATATACGCGGGATGATTGGTATGAACTTATTCAATCTCATGGTGGTGTTATAAGCCGAGTAAATAAAACTTTGAATTACTTAGTTGCTACTCGAAGCAGTAGCAATAAGATAAAGAAAGCTGCAGATTTAGGAATTACAATCCTAACTGAAGAAGCTTTTTGGAAAATGTTCGAAGAGTGAGAATATTCTCACTCTTTTTTTCCTACCTTCATAATTCCTTTTTCTTTCTACTGAAATCTATTTGACTACTTGTACTTACAAGTAATTGGAGGAAATATGCAATCTGAAGAACTTACACAAACTATTTCAGATATTATCATTAGTATCATTATTGGTGTTTTTTGTTCATTACTATTTCTCATTCTAAATTTTTGGTTTAAAGCTCCGTGGTATATAACAAATCCGCTTTGTGTCACAATTTTCGTTATTTTGTTTATAACTTGTTCAAGAAAACAGCGACAAAACGTAATAAAGCTAGTTGCAACTACGCCTGAAGTTAAAACTTTATTGAAGAATGTTTCAGAAAAGATGAAGATTATTTCTGACTATCAAGAAAAAATTACTGATGAAGTAATATTACATCATTTATCTGAAGTTAATGAAATTACAGAAAGAATATTCAAAGTTCTTCAGAATGACCCAAGGAAAGTCAAATCTGCTCGTCAGTTTACTTCATGTTATCTTGAATCAACAATCAAAGTTTTAAAGTTGTATACTGAATTAAAATCTAATGCTGTAAGTTCAACCGAAATGAGAACATTACAATTTAAAATGCAAAATATGCTTATAAGTCTTAAGAGTGCTTATGAAAAGCAATTAGAAAAGCTTTTACGAAATGATATTATGAATTTGAATACAGAAATAGAAGTATTAGAAACTTTACTTAAATTGGAGGCATAATGGAGACTACTGCTTTGGCTCCTCAATCTTTTAATGCAATACAATCACTTCAAGAAGATCAAATACTAAAGGCAAAAGAAATAGCTGCACAAATCAAAACTGAAGATTCACAGGCAGTTGTTTCATTTGGTGTCGGTGCTCAAAAAGAAATTTCCGATTTTGCTGACAATGTTCTTGAACAAATTAGATCAAAGGATTCAGGATTTGTTGGTGAGATTCTTACAAACTTAGTTACAAACATTAAGGATTTAGATGTTGATGGTTTGAATCCTGCAAAGAAAAGTTGGTTTGGCGGAATTGCTGCATCAGTTAAAAAGTTTTTGGCAAAATATGACAAGTTAGATACACAAATTGAAAAAATTACAAATGAACTTGATGCTGCAAGAATAAATCTTTTAAGAGACATAACTCTTCTTGATAATATGTTCGCTATGAATGAACAATATCTCAAAAATTTGGATGTGTTCATTGCTGCTGGTCAGTTAAAACTGCAAGAATTTCGTGATGATATATTACCTGCTGCAAAATTGAAAGCTCAAAATTCAAATGATCCAATGGTTGTACAAGGATATAATGATTTAGTTCAATTTGTGGATAGATTTGAGAAAAAAGTGCACGATTTGATTTTGAGTCGAATGATTGCTGTTCAGACCGCTCCTCAAATTCGTTTAATCCAGTCAGGTGATCAAACATTAGTTGAGAAAATTCAGAGTTCTATTCTAAATACAATACCTCTTTGGAAGAATCAAATAATAATTGCAATTACTATTTTTCGACAGAAGAAAGCTTTAGATGCTCAGAAAAAGGTTACCGATGCAACTAATGATTTACTTCGTCGAAATTCTGAAATGTTGAAGCAAGGAACAATTGGAGTTGCAAAAGAAAATGAAAGAGGAATTGTAGATATTGAAACGTTGAAGAAAACAAACGCTGATCTTATATCTACAATTGAAGAGGTGATTAAGATTCAAACAGATGGTCGAACAAAAAGACAGGCAGCTGAACAAGAGTTAGTTAAACTCGAAACTGAACTAAAAAATACTTTAACTTCTCAAATTAAGTAAAGGAGAGAATAAATGTCTCAATCAAAAAGTTCTTTTGCGCCAATTCAAATAACAATTTTGACATTGGTCGTTCTTGCAACTATTGTTGGGTTTTTGATTTTCATGATTCGAATTCAAGTCAACAACAAAGATGCAGGTCTTCGAAATCAGGCAAAAGCGCAACAGACTGAAAATATGACAATTAAGGATAAAGTTCGTAGGATTCTTAAACAACAAGCAAATATTACTGAAACTGGATTTCAAAAGTTTGAAGAAATTTATCCAAAGATTTTTGATAGTCGTTACAAAGATCAAAATTTACTTGTGAAATTTGTTACTGAGCAAAATCCTACATTGCCAACAAATATGCTTGAAAAATTAATGGACAATGTGACAGCTTTAGAATCTGAGTTTACTTTGGTTCAAAGGAAGTTAACTGATATCAAAAGAGAGCATGATGATTTGCTTACCAAAGAACCGGGAAATTGGTTTTTGAAAAATAAAGATACATTACATATAGTTATTGTAACTACTAGTGCAACCAAAGAGAATTTTGCGACTGGTATTGATGATGATTTGGAATTGTTCAAGAAAGAGTAAGTAATGATTATTTATCTTAATTTCATTATTCCAATACTGGCGATACTAATACTTTCAATAGTATTTCACAAAAATGTGAATATACTTGAAAGAATAATTGTTTTTGCAGTAGCTGCAATTGTAATAATAGTAGCTAAAGTGTTGTCAGTAGTTGGTCAAACTTCTACACCTGAATGTCTGAACTCTTATGCAGTTCAGGCATTTTATTATGAAGATTGGGATGAATGGGTTGAAAAAACTTGTACGAGATGTGTAAGAAGAGATTCGACAGGATGTGTTGAAGAAGAAGAATATGACTGTTCTTATAGAGAATATTATCCTCCGTATTGGGAAATACAAGATAATGTTGGTAAAACTTATGGTGTGCCGGAAAGTAAATATAGACATTTACTGCAGTTATGGGGAGGAAAAGCGATATTTAAAGATTTGCATCGCGATTATTATCATGATGATGGTGATTTATGGTATGTAATGTATGATAATAAATTCGAACATACATATCCAATTGTTCGAAGAGGTACATACGAAAATCGAGTAAAATGCTCACGATCAATCTTTAATTTCAAGACAATAACTCCTCAAGAAAAAAGTATGTATGGATTGTACGACTATCCTCAAATGGATAGATATGATTATAATCCTATTCTCGGATTTAAAGATTACAAAGCATCAAAAAGATTAAGTTTTCATAATGCACATTTGGGAAGTTTTAAACAAGTCCACATGCTGATTGCTGTTTATAAAAACAAACCTTATGATGCTGCTTTATATCAAGAATCATTGTGGAAAGGCGGCAATAAGAATGAGTTTATCCTTTGTATAGGTGTAAATGATGAAAATCAAATACAATGGGCAAAGGTTATATCTTGGACTGAAGTTCAAGAATTAAAAATTGGACTTGAAAGTAAAGTAAAGAAAATGTCATTTGACTTAAGCGCAATAGCAGATACTATGGCAAAAGATGTTCAATATCGATTTAAAAGAAAACAGTTTAAAGATTTCAGCTATATAACAGTTGAGCCGACAACAACAGCAGTAATATTATCTTTTGTGATTACTTTTATTGTCACCGTAATATTGTCAATTGTAGTAATCAAGTATGAAATTAGTTTTGATGGAATAAATACTCACCTCAAACGTGGTGGGAAAATGAGTTGATTTTGCAATCTTTTGAAAATATGTCTGTGCCAAGAGTATTGGAATTTTTGATAATGCTGCAAGAAAATGGTGTTGTCAAGAAAAGAGCTATTTACCTTATACATGAATATTTGAGAAGGAAAAAAGATAGTTGGGCACTTTGGGCATTAAAGTATCGTCAGGAATTCAAAAGAATTCTAAGACATGCTCATATTAAGACGAATGTCTTTAATGAAAAAGAAATTGAGCAGCTTTCAAAAATTTGGAGATATTTGAAGTACAAAGAAAGTGAAGGTTGTCCTCAATTAATTCTTGACTATGTTGATGTACAAAATGGTAATAAAGAAAAATTAGCAAAATTGCCGTCAACAGTTGCCGAAGGTTTTATGTCAAAATTTGATATGAAGCCTGAAGAGTTTTGGAAACTATATACAAATGAAGGCGGACAATTCACTGCCAAAGAAAAGAGATTGAAAGCTCAATCTGTCGAAAGAGCTGGTTCAACTACTTCTTTTGATATGAATCGAGCAAAGTTGTTTGATTTACTTATTTATTTGAAGTCATTGGATACATTACCAAAGCCAATTTCTGAAATTCGAAAGCTATTGGATAAAAAAGCTGAAGATGCTTCAAAGTCAATAGGTTTTAAATTGGAAAAAGTTGCAGTGATTTTGGATACTTCTAAAAGTATGTTTGGCACTTCAGATCAAAAATATCATCCGATGCTTAAGGGACTTGCCTTAAGTATGGTTCTTAAGAAAGTGTCGAACGGCTTTAAGGAGTTCAGAACTAATGGAGGAGATGAACTATTTCCGATTTTGAAAAATCAATCAAACTATGCAGATTGTTTACTTCAGGCACTAAAAGAAGGTTTTCAAACAATCATTATTATCGGTGATGGTTATGAAAATTCACCGTTTGAAGGAGCAATGCATCAAGTACTTTATGCATTTAAGAAAAAGATTGATACTGACAATAAAGTTATGGTAGTTCATTTTAATCCAGTTTATGCTTCTGAAGCAATGGATGTAAGATCAATTTCTTCAATTGCTTCATCAATCGGTGTAAGAGAAATAGGTGGTTTGAATGAAGCTATGTTCCTTGCAGTGGCGAAGCATAAACCGATGTTAGCAATTTCAAAATTTGTTAACAATCTTGTTTCATTACAATGTGAGAGAGCTAAATCTTTATTGCCTGAAACAATTAAAGAACAGCTATCTGGTGATGCAAAATTACTTATTCAGTAAAAGAATTCTTATAATGAAGGCGTGACTTATATAGTTACGCATTTGTTTTTGGAGGAAGCATGGATTTAACTTTTTTTGTACTCAAGGAAAATACACCGTTTGCTATTACATTAGCGATTATGCTAGGAATAGTAATTATCGAATTAGTGACAACTACTCTTGGATTTGGATTATCACACATCTTAGATAATTTTCTTCATGTTGATTTTAATTTAGATCATGATGTTTCTTTTGATGGTCATTCAGGAATTGAAGGTGCTCATCATGATTTTCATTCTGACCATTTACCTTTATTTACAAAGTTCATCGGTTGGATAAGATTTAAACATGTTCCGATACTAGTTGTGTTTGTTACTTTTCTAACTTTATTTTCAATTGTGGGATATACTGAACAGTTAATCGCCTTTAATTTGAATATGTTATTACCTTGGTATATAGCTATATGGCCTGCATTATTTATTTCAATACCTTTAGTTAGAACTATTTCGTATTTACTTGGAACATACGTTATTAAAGATGAAACTACTGCAGTTAGCTCAAGTTCATTTCTAAGTAAAACTGCCGTAATAACAATAGGAACCGCTAGAGTTGGTTATCCTGCTCAAGCTAAGTTAGTCGACAAATATGGTCAAACACATTACATAATGATAGAACCTAAAGATAAAAATGATTCATTTCCAACAGGAACAAAATTGGAGATTATTGATAGAGATAAAAAAGCAAATCATTTATTTTATGGTAAGCGTTTAGATTCATAATATTAACATTTTAAAGGAGGTTTGTTTTATGTCTAATTTGATTTTCATTCTGGTAATTGCGGGCGTTTCGCTGCTGGGATTACTGGTGATCGGTATCATTTTGACAAGGATGTATCAAAGAGCATCAAAGGAATGTTCTTTTGTGCGAACCGGTGTTGGTGGACAAAAAGTTGTAATTAACGGTGGTGCTCTTGTATTACCTGTTTTGCATGAAGTTATTCGTATTAATATGAATACTTTGAAATTAAGTGTTCAGAAGAAAAGTGAAGAAGCACTTATTACAAAAGACAAAATGCGAATTGATGTTACCGCAGACTTTTACCTTAGAGTAAAACATGAATCTGACGCTATAGCAAATGCTGCACAGACTCTTGGTAAGAAAACAATGAATCCTCAAGAATTGAAAACATTGCTTGAAGGAAAATTCGTTGATGCTTTACGGTCTGTTGCCGCTGAAATGAATATGGACGAATTGTACGAAAAACGAACAGACTTTGTACAAAGAGTTCAATCAGCTGTTGCGGAAGATTTACTTAAGAATGGTATGGAATTAGAAACCGTATCACTTACATCGCTTGACCAGACTGAAATGAAGTTTTTCAATCCTGAAAATGCATTTGATGCTGAAGGTTTGACAAAGCTTACTGAAATCGTGCAGTCGCGCAGAAAGTTGCGAAACGATATCGAACAAGATACTGATATTCAAATAAAGAAAAAGAATCTTGATGCCGAGAAGCAAAGATTGGAAATCGATAAACAGACAAAATTTTTACAGGCTTCTCAGGTTCAAGAAGTTGAAGTTCAAGCTGCAGAAAGAGCAGCAGAAACTGCAAGACAAAAAGCGGAGCAGGAACGAATTGCAAAAGAAGCAAAAATTGAAGCAGATAAAAATGTTCAAGTTGCTTCTATTTCTGCTAATCGGAAAATTCAGGAAGAACAAATTTTAAATGATCAACAAGTTGAAGCTGCAAAAATTGCTAAGGAAAAAGCAATTGAACTTGCGAATCAGGAAAGAAATATTGCTATTTCTCAAAAATCCGAAGAACAATCCAAGGCTCAAGCAGAAGCTAATACAGCTTTGGCTGAAGCAAAAGCTGCGGAAGAAAAGGTAACAACCGCAAAAGAAACTGAAATTGCAAATCGACAAAAGACAATTGCAGTTATCAATGCGGAAAAAGAAGCTGAACAAAAAGCTGTTAGTGTCAAGGTTGAAGCTAAAGCCAAGAAAGAAGCTGCAATTGATGAAGCTGAAGCTATTAAGATTAAGGCTCAAGCTGAAGCAGACTCTGTCAAAATCAAAGCTGAAGCTGACCAAAAGAAATATGAAGTTGATGCGGCTGGTAAGCAAGCTCTCAATGAAGCTGAAAATAAATTGTCGAATGATATTATCAATATGAGAGTGAAATTGGAAACAATCACCCATTTGTCGGCTATTATTGAAGCAAGTGTGAAACCCATTCAGTCAATCAAAGATATGAAAGTTATCAATGTTGAAGGATTGGGATCAAATGGCGGAAATGGAACTTCGGTTGGCGAAGTTCAATCCGGCAATTTTTCAGATCAACTAATAAATGGTCTTCTTAAGTATAGGGCTCAGGCGCCTGTAATTGATTCAATTCTTAAGGATATTGGACTTTCAGGTGAATCAATACAAGGTTTGACCAAAACTTTGACTGATGTAAAACCTGAAGTAAAAATAACCAAAGTAGAAGAACTTGTAGCAGAAACAAAAGAACCAGTCAAAGTTGCGAATGTCTCAAAGAAGAACTGATATTCTTGAAGCTTTGAGAAAAGTGCAAATTCATGTTTGCGCTTATCGGAGTAGTAGTTTTTGTGATTGCAAATTCGGTGCTACTCATGTAGGTCAATCAGGTGAAGAAGACAATGGCTGTCCTGAAGTGAGGACAGCCATTCATCTTCTCAATAATATGTCTGATGATGAATTTGAATATTTTTTATCAAGACATAAAGATGAAAGAAAAAGTCAAAAGCAATTTCCTAAAGGTTCTACAATAAGTAAATTTGATGTTGTCGTGAATGATATGACTAATCATTGACATTTTTAGTGATTAGGACTTAAAAAGAAAAGAAGGTTAATATGCCGACACAAATGATGCAAATTCAAGAGTTACTTCGAGGTTATAGGGGCTTGCCAAGAAAACCTCGCGGGCTTGCCCCGAGGATGAATTGGCAAAATAATTTCAAAAACCATTTGTGGTATTTCTAT
>Ga0116182_1002329_pt1 | contig 18833 bp, 19 predicted proteins | sample AD_UKC077_MetaG_FD_89805 | JGI IMG/M metagenome (GOLD analysis project Ga0116182, IMG submission 89805) | Active sludge microbial communities of municipal wastewater-treating anaerobic digesters from USA - AD_UKC077_MetaG | ecosystem: Engineered > Bioreactor > Anaerobic > Digestate | place: USA...
TTCAGGAGCTAATTCATCCATTTGTTTAAAGATTTTCAGCTTTAAATCTAGGTTTTCTGTCGCTGCTTCTACGATCAGATCTGCATTTGTTGAACAATCTTCTAATTTGGTAAAAGTGGAGATATTGTTTAATGTTCCTTCTTTTTGTTCTTCGGTGAGATTTCCTTTGATAATAATTCGGTCCAGATTTTTGGTGATCGTGGCAATTCCTTTATCCAGTGCTTGTTGCGAAATATCCACTAAATTAACTTTAAATCCGGTTTGTGCAAAAGTGTGTGCAATTCCGTTTCCCATGGTTCCAGCTCCGATTACTACTATGTTTTTCATTGATTTATTTTTAAAGTGGTTAATCATTTTTGGTGTAACTTTTTCCTTCTTCTAAAAGGGTAGCTTCACTTTCTGAGGTTTTAAATTTTGTTTCTATAAATATTCTTTTTCCGTCGGTTCTATTCATGAAAACTGCGAAATGAAGGTGCGGTCCGCTTGCAAAACCTGTACTTCCGCTGTAACCGAGTAGTTGGTCTTTTTTTATGAATTCTCCTTTTTTTACAACTGCTCCCTGAAATTTTAAATGAGAATAGTCTGCAAAAGTTCCGTCGCTGTGCATGATCAGAATTTTGTTATTGTATTTTGCACAGGAAATATTGGGACAATTTTGCGTATTGTTATTGACAACCTGGACTACAATTCCTTCTCGGGAAGCCAATATTGCACTTCCCGTTTTTAAATTAAAGTCCAGTGCAAATTCATTTTGGTGAGAAAATTTTCCGTTGTAACCCTGAAAAATAGACTGGGTTTTTCCTTTCTCATATGGCAGTGAATAGATATAACCACTGTCATAATTTTCTTGCAGTGCGTTTCCAAAATTATAAATTGTAGTGTACGAAAAAGAATTGGATGAATTGGGCTTAATTTCTTTCAGTACCGTAATGAGAAACTTTTTTGTTTTCTCCGGAATGACTACAATACCTTTATTCGCAAAAGTAGAAGTTAAGTTGGTCAATTTAAAATCAAATTGAGATGACATCGGCATTGGTTCATCGTTATCTGCATATATCGAAATCTCGCGATTGTTGATTTCATGGTAGAAACGGAGATTCCATTTCTCCTGAGAAAGCAGAAAAACATGTATCAACAGAAAAAATAATACAAATTTTGGTTTCATTTATTTTTTGCTAAAATAATCAAAAACACGTTTAGAAATATCGGCAATCATTTTGGTATTGGTTTCCTCGGTTTCCATAGAATCGGAAACGAAAACGCTGATTGCATAATGTTTTCCATTCGGAAGTGTAATAATTCCGATGTCATTTTCGGCAATTGTTAAACCTTTTTCATCTTTTCCGGAAGATCCCGTTTTGTGCGCAACAGGAGTTCCTTTTGGTAATTGAGCCACAATTTTGGTGGTTCCAGTTGTGGTTTCGATCATGGTTTTCATTAAAAAACTGGTGGAGTTTTTAGAGAGAACTTTACCATCGAAAAAGTTCATTAATAGTAAATTGCTATCGTTGGTTGATGTAGTATTCCAATACATAAATTCATATCCTTTATGCATTTGAGCTTCATCAGCTTTAATGGTGAAATTTTTTATTCCTTTATTATTAATGAATTTCTGAACCGTTTCTGTTCCGCCGATTAATCTTAATAAAAGGTCGCAACCGTTATTGTCGCTTTTCGCAACGGTATATTTGATGAGTTCACTCAAAGGCATTTCGATATTTCCGTCTGGATATTTTTCCCGAATTGGACTCCAAGTATTTTCTAAAAGATCAGCTTTTTTAATGAAAATCGGTTGATCCAATTTCAGTTTTCCCTGATCAACTTTATTCAAAACCGCTAAAGCAATATGAAATTTAAAAACGCTCAACATCGGAAGTTTTTTCTCGCCATTTTTATTTTCAAAATGAAGCGGAAAATCAATTCCAGTAACAGAAACTGCAACCGTTGCGTTTTTATCATTGGTGATTGCGTTGATTTCTTTTTTTAAATCTTGTTTTTGTGCAAAACTGAAAAGTGTAGCAAAGAAAAAAAATAAATTGAAAATAGATTTCATGTTTTAATAAATTTTGTTAGAATCGTCTTTGCGACGAAGGAAGCAATCTTTTGTTTTTCAACTTTATTTATTATTTCCAAACCCTTTCATATAAATTAATTGTGCATCCAGAACAAGTTTCAATAACTGCATTTCGTTCTTTGATGTGATTAAATATTTGCTCTTCAAAAGGATTTATTTCTATCAATTCTTTTTTTAAAAGATAATTGATTTGATTGTAACCCCACATTTGCAATTCTAAATTTGAAGAACTCATCCATTTTACATAAGTTTCAGCATTTTCTGGAAGATATAATTCTGTTTTGTTAATATATTTTACTTTTTCCATACCTGCACCGCAACCATCACCATAAACCAAACTTTTTAAACTTTCTTTAAAAAAATCTGACTCATTTAATTTCGTTTTGTAAAACTCATTTCTCTTTTTTAAAAAATCTGTGATATTGCTATTAAAATGATATTTTGTTTTATTTGAACGAGAATCTCTATCATTTAAAACGTTTCCTAATAAAGCGTTATTAAAATAATATTTTTGAAATTTATATTGAATATATCTGTAATTTTTTTCTACTAAAACAACATCTGTAAATTCATAAATTATTCTTGAAAGACCAAAATCAACTTCTTGTGTAATTATGCGTTTAAAATCTTTAATATTTGATTTTTTTAGATCCAAATTTTTAAGCTGATTTAATTGTAAACTATCGGTTTTAGATAAATATTCAAAAACTTCTGACATCACCAAATCGTATTTCTCTTCTTGGGATTTAACAGAAGAAAATATAAACAATAAAAGTAATACTGTAATTTTTTTCATTTTCAAATTATCACATCATCAAATTACCACATCATCACATCAACTAATCATCTTAACAATTTCCAAAGCCACTTTCAAAGCTTCTGTTCCATCTTCCAAAGAAACTTCCACATTTTTATTTTCAGTGATCGCATCTGCAAAACTTTCTAATTCATCCAGAATCGCATTGTTCGGTTGAATGTTTGGATATTCGAAAATAATCTGGTTCTTTTCACCTTCCGCATTTTCAATGATCATATCGAAATCAGAAGGGTTTTCTGGTGCCGGTTTCATGCGAATGACTTCGGCTTTTTTTTCTAAAAAATCGACAGAAATATAAGCATCCTGCTGGAAAAAACGGGATTTTCGCATCGCTTTCATCGAAATTCTGGAAGTCGTCAGATTCGCCACGCATCCGTTTTCAAACTCAATTCTCGCATTACAAATATCCGGAGATTTCGAAACCACCGAAACGCCACTTGCATGAATTGCTTTTACTTTTGATTTTACAATCGACAGTAAAATATCCAAATCATGGATCATTAAATCCAAAACAACAGAAACATCCGTTCCACGCGGATTAAATTCCGCCAATCGATGAATCTCGATGAACATGGGATTTTTAATATAATCTTTGGAGCCAATAAAAGCCGGATTGTACCTTTCAACGTGACCAACTTGCGCTTTGATGCCAAATTCACGGCATTTGTAGAGAATTTCTTCCGCCTGTTTTAAGGTTTGCGTAATGGGCTTTTCAATGAAAAAATGAATTTTTTTATCGATCGCTTTCATCGCATAATCGTAGTGATAAAGGGTTGGAGTTACAATGTCGAGCATCTCGATCTCGTTGAGTAAATCCTCGAAATGTTCGAAATATTTGTAGCCTGATTCACTTTCCAGTTTTCTGCCATTTTCAGCATCTGCGTCGTGAAAACCGACCAATTCGTATTTTTCTGATTGATTCAGAAGTTTTAAATGTATTTTTCCTAAGTGACCTGCGCCAACTAAACCCGCTTTTAGCATTGAAAATTAATTTTTGTAAAGATAATAAAAGATGTTAGAAGCGAGAAGTTAGATGCTAGAAATTCTAATCTCTAAATTCTCATTTCTAAAATCTAATTCCTATTTTTGTGAAATGCAGGATTCATACGTACACAAAGGAAAAAGGAAAATTTTGGTGGAATATCTTCGGGAAAAAATTGGGATTTCAGACGACAATGTTTTGAAAGCCATCAATGAAGTTCCACGACATCTTTTTCTGGAAAGCATTTTCGAGGATTTCGCCTACGAAGACCGCGCTTTTCCGATCTTAGCAAAGCAAACGATTTCGCATCCATCCACCGTTGCGGAACAAACAGAATTGCTAGAAATTCAGCAAAAAGATAAGGTTTTAGAAATCGGAACCGGAAGTGGTTACCAAACCGCGGTGTTGGTCGCAATGAATGCTTGGGTTTATACCATCGAGCGCCAAAAAGATTTGCACGATTTCTCGCAGAAAAAATTGCGCGAATTGCATCTTCGTCCAAAATTTCAGAGTTTTGGGGATGGTTTTGCAGGATTGCCAACATTTGCACCATTTGATAAAATCCTCGTGACTTGCGGCGCAGAAACTTTGCCTACCGAATTGCTTCATCAATTAAAAGTAGGCGGAATGATGGTGATTCCATTAGGTAAAACGGAGGAACAGGTTCTTACAAGATTTACGAAAAAATCGGAAAAGGAATTTGAAAAAGAAGAATTTGGCGCCTATAAATTTGTTCCGATGTTGAATAAAACGAATCAATAATAATCATGGAAGAGATAATTTTTAAAACAAAAAAAATAGATAAAACATTTCTTGGGATCTCTATTTTTCTCTATTTATTTTTGATCTTAATTGCTTCTTATACCTTCATTAAAGAAAATGATTATCAAGTTTTTATTCCAATTGGAATTATCATGGGTATTACATTGTTACTTCAAATTCTAACTTATTATCAACTGAAAATTATAATCAAAGAGCAAATTCTTTACGTTCATTTATTTTTCACCTTATATAAAGTTGAGATTTCAAAAATCACTAAAATTAGGAAGGGAGAAACCATGTGGAGCGGATTTCACAAATATGGAAATTCTGCAGAAGGGTTAATTATTTTTGCTAAATCAAAAGAAGATTAGTACATCACGCCAGAAAATGAGGAATTATTCTTTAAAAAAATTTTGGAAATTAATCCAAATGTCATTATAGAAATGGTTTAAAAATATTTTTTTTAAACTTAATTTTTTTTAATGTTAAAAAGCTAAATCCAAACAAATATCACGTTGCAAATTCGCTTATTCATTTTATAGATTGTATTTTTGCAATTGCTCAAAAATTATCCTCAACGAATAGAACTGAAAATCTAAAAAATGTATTTTCAGTAATCTTTAAAAGTATTGTATTCTCATGAAAAAAATTCAGAATATTCTTATTTCCACTCGTACAATGGCGGTTTTGCTGGTTCTTTTTGCTGTAGCAATGGCCTATGCAACTTTCCTTGAAAATGATTTCGGAACTCCCACTGCAAAAGCCTTGATTTATGAAGCAAAATGGTTTGAAGCAATTATGCTCCTTTTGATCATTAACTTTATTGGGAATATGTTTCGGTACCGATTATTTCGGCGGGAGAAATGGCCAACTTTGGTATTTCACCTTGCATTTGTTCTCCTCTTTATTGGAGGTGCAGTGACGCGGTACATCAGTTATGAAGGAATTATGCATATTCGAGAAGGAGCTACATCTAATGAAGTAGTGACGAGTAAAAATTATTTTAAAATTCAGATCGAAGAAAAAGGTGATATTTTGAATTATCAAGATGTTCCTTTTACGATGATTCCAGACGGAGCACGCGAAACCAAATTAATTGCAAAAATATTCGCTAAAAATTTCAAAGCGGGATATGATTACCACGGAAAACAGATTACGGTCAAACAACTTAAGTTTGTACAACGTAAAAAAGACAGTTTAGTCGCGGATAATTCAGGAACAGAATATCTACATGTAGTTTCTACAGGACAAAGTGGCCGTGAAAATATTTACATTAAAGCTGGAGAATCGAAGTTGATTAATGGGACTTTGGTCGCTTTCAATCGCGCAATTGCAGGTGCGGTAGAATTTAACAATTCGAACGGAACCATGCTCATTAAAACGCCTGTTGATGGTAATTTTATGACGATGGCAACGCAAGCAACGGGTACAACGAAGAAAGATGAATTTCAACCTTTGGTTTTACGGAGTTTATATACGATCAATGATTTAAAATTGGTAGTTCCAGAAGGTTTGAAAAAAGGAAAATTAATTTCCTATGAAGGTGATCGCAAAAAAGATAAGATGGTTCCGGATCAGTTAACGGTTGAAGTTCAAGGTCCAAAAACGAAAATGAATGTTGATTTATCCGTGGAAGAAGGAAATCCAAATGCGTATAAACAAATTACCATCGATGGCCTGAATATTATTTTAGGATTTGGACCCAAAGTCTATAACACTCCGTTCTCCCTGAAACTTGAAAAATTTGTTATGGAAACTTATCCAGGAAGTACCTCACCAAGTGCTTACGAAAGTCACGTGAAAATCATTGACGAGGGAAAAGAAACGCCTTATAAAATTTATATGAATCACGTTCTTAATCATGGTGGTTATCGGTTTTTTCAGGCAAGTTTTGATCCCGATCGAAAAGGAACAGTACTTTCTGTAAATCACGATTTCTGGGGAACATTAATTTCATATTTAGGATATGCATTCTTGTTTTTAGGAATGTTTGTGACCTTCTTTTGGAAAGGTTCTCATTTCTGGAAACTCAATAAAAATTTACAAGCAGTGAATCACAAAAGAGCAGCAACAGTTTTATTATTATTCTTAAGCTTGAGTTTTAACGCGCAGTATATCGATACGCACGGAAAAGACGGTAGTGAACAAAAACATTCTGCATCAGATGGTCACGATCATGGAAATGCAGATGCAGCTTTAATGCAAGAAGCAGCTCCAAAAAATCAAACGAATACATTGGCTTTAAAGTCGCCAAAAATGATCTCTGCCGATGAAATCATCAACCGAAATAAAATTTCTGAAGAACATGCTGAAAAATTTGGTAGTCTTCTCGTTCAAAATAGAGAAGGTCGTATTGTTCCAATCAACACGCAAGCTTTAGATGTTCTAAGAAAGTTATATAAAAGCGATAAATTCAAGGGTACGAACGGAAAAAGTCTTACCGTTAATCAATGGTTTCTATCAATCAATACCGATACCGCAAGTTGGACGATGGTTCCATTGATAAAAATTATTACGGGAGGAGAAGAATTACTGAAGAAAACCAAAGCCAACGCAGAAGGTTACACTTCTTTGATGAACATGTTTCCTGCGGATGCAAATGGTCAGCTTCACTACGTTTTAGAAGAAGATTATCGGATTGCCTTTGCAAAGAAACCAGCTGCTCAAAGCAAATATGATTTAGCGGTAATTGATCTTAATGATCGTGTTCAGGCTTTTAACGAATTTTTCAGCGGTCAGTTTTTAAGAATTGTTCCGGTGCAAAACGATCCAAACAGCACTTGGCATTCTTGGCTTGACCAAAATTTTGAACCCGACACCAATTCCCAAAAGGTGATGGGACCTTACTTTTCGAGTGTTTTAGCAGCACAACAATCCGGAGACTGGTCTAAACCTGATACCGAACTTAAAATCCTTTCAGACTATCAACAGAATTGGGGTAAAAACGTAGTTCCTTCCGAATCGAAAGTGAAGTTGGAGGTTTTTATGAACAAAATCAACCTGAATTTCAAATTGCTGATTTTCTACACGATTATTGGTGCTTTGCTTTTACTACTGGGATTTGTAGAATTGTTCAAACCTAACAAAATACTAAACCGAGTGATCAAAGGAATTATTGCTTTTGGAGTCATCGGTTATTTGGCTCATTTCTTAGGGTTGGTTTCCAGATGGTATTTATCCGGTCACGCTCCTTGGAGTAATGGTTACGAAGCAATTATCTTCATTTCCTGGATCGGAATTTCTGCAGGTTTAATGTTTTATTTCGGATTTGGAAAACCAAGTTTGAAAAAGAAAGACAGTTCCGAAAAAATCAAAAGAAACAATGTTTCCAACGCTTTAATTCCTGCCGCAGGATTTATGGTTGCCGTGATTATGATGGGATTTGCGCACGGTGGTTCCGCTTTGGATCCACAAATTACGCCCCTCGTTCCTGTTTTGAAATCGTATTGGTTGATTGTACACGTGGCAATTATCACATCGAGTTACGGATTTTTCGGCTTGTCGATGGTTATTGCGGTCATCACTTTGTTATTTTACATTATTTCCAATAAGAAATCATATCTTTTTCATCACGACACTACAATAAAAGAACTAACCATAGTTTCCGAAATGTCTTTAACAATGGGACTTTTCGCTTTAACGGTTGGGAATTTCCTCGGTGGAATCTGGGCAAATGAATCGTGGGGAAGATACTGGAGTTGGGATCCAAAAGAAACCTGGGCATTTATTTCCATCATGGTTTATGCCTTCGTTTTGCACATGCGACTTGTTCCAGGATTGCGCGGAAGATGGTCATATCACGTTGCAGCAATGTTCGCATTCTGTTCGATGGTCATGACGTATTTCGGCGTAAATTATTACTTGAGCGGTCTGCATTCTTATGCAGCAGGAGATCCAGTTCCTGTTCCAGCTTGGGTTTATATCGGTTTATCGAGTATGGTTTTACTTGCAGCCGTATCTTTTATAAGATTGAAGGCTTTGAAAAAATAAGTGTAACGATCAAGATCAAATCCCGGAAATTTTTTTCGGGATTTTTTATTTGGAGCACAAATAGATAGGCTTCTGCGCCAAGACTCGACCCGCTTTCCGTTATATCTTTTTCTTTTTTCTTAGAAAAAAAAGAAAAAGGATGCCACTGCAATCGGGGCTAAAACAAAGGTTTTTTCTTCTTCTGAAATTGTATTAAAACCCTTTTTTCTCAATTTTTAAGCACTTTTTATAAAACTTAAAAAAAACGGACAACTTTTTGGAAGTCAAATTTCCTTCTAAATTTCACATTCATTATTCCTATCCCTTTTTCTTGTTTAAAATAGCCTAAGAATGATTAAATTTGTATTAAATTTAAAACTTCAATCAAAAATGATTGGTCATCAAAATCAAACACTTACCTCTTGAGTACTTATCTTACTATTCTCGGCTTCAATTCAGCAATACCTACGGTAACTTCATCGCCGACTGCGCAATTTCTAGAAATGGAAGAACGGTCTTTCCTGATCGATTGCGGCGAAGGAACACAAGTGCAGCTCCGAAAAGCAAAAGCCAGATTTTCTAAGATCAACAATATCTTTATTTCGCATCTTCATGGCGATCATTGTTTCGGATTACCAGGATTAATCGCTTCCTTCCGACTTTTAGGGCGCGAAATGCCGCTGAATGTTTACGGCCCGAAAGGAATCAAAGAAATGATGGAAACTATTTTCCGAATCACAGAAACACACCGTGGTTTTGATGTGATTTACCATGAACTTAGTGGCAAAACATCAGAAAAAATTTATGAAGACAATAGAGTAGAAGTCTATACGATTCCCCTTGATCATCGGATTTATTGCAACGGTTATCTCTTCAAAGAAAAACCAAAAGAACGCCATCTCAACATGCAGGAAATTTCAAAATATTCCGAAATAGAAACCTGCGATTACCATAATTTGAAATTGGGTAAAGATTTTATTCTCAGTGATGGTTACGTTTTAAAAAATTCTGTCCTTACCAATGAACCTACCAAATCAGTATCGTACGCATTTTGTAGCGACACTCGATATATTGAAAACGTGGTTCCGATTATCGAAAATGTTGATGTCCTTTACCACGAATCCACCTTCCTGCACGATTTAAAAGAAATGGCAGATTACACAGGTCACACAACCGCTTTAGAAGCTGCCAGAATTGCGAGAAAAGCCAATGTTGGAAAATTAATTTTGGGTCATTTTTCGAACCGTTACGGAGACTTAAGCGTTTTCACCGACGAAGCCCGCGAAGTTTTCCCCAACAGTTTTTTACCAAAAGTTTTGGAAGCAGTGAAAATTGGATAAAAGAATAGTTGGTTAGTTAATTTTTGATTGAAAGACAACGTGTTGATCGTGAAGGAAATAACGATGATAATTTTCATCAATCAAATAAAAATTTCATCAAATCCTCACATCAACACATCCTCACATCAACAAATCATCACATCAATAAATGACCGTCCCCGAACTCAAATCCTTCCTTGACGAAAAAGCAGATTTCTACAATAATCCTTCTTTTATCGACGATGATCCTATTTCTGTTCCGCATCGTTTTTCGCTGAAACAAGATATTGAAATCATCGGATTTTTAACGGCAACCATTTCTTGGGGAAATCGAAAATCAATCATTAACGATGCTGAAAAAATGTTGAATTTCATGGGGAATTCTCCTTTCGATTTTATTAAAAACAGTTCGGTAAAGGAGCTGAATTCTTTAGAAAAAACAGGTATTCACAGAACTTTTAACGGCGAAGATTTTAAAGAATTTGTCATTAATTTGAAACGAATCTATTCACAAAACGAAAGTTTAGAAAACCTTTTTTTAATTCAGAATGGGGAAGAGAATTTCTATCATGCTTTGCATCGTTTTCGGGAAAATTTTATTGGAGAAAATGTTCATAGAAGCAGGAAACATGTAAGTTCAACCTACAAAAATTCTTCTGCAAAAAGACTCATGATGTTTCTGCGCTGGATGGTTCGAAAAGACAGAAAAGGAGTCGATTTTGGATTGTGGCACAATATTGATCAGAAATATTTATCGATTCCATTAGATGTTCATACGGGGAATATTTCCCGGAAACTTCATCTGATTCAAAGAAAACAAAACGACTGGAAAACGGTCGAAGAAATGGATTTGATATTAAGGAAATTTAATCCTGAAGATCCTGCAAAATACGACTTTGCCTTATTTGGATTGGGCGTTTCAAAGGATTTTTAACTAAATTTGCACTCATTATGGATAAATCAAGCAGAGCAGAATTACGCGAAAAAAATATAAAATTTCTTACCAAAGTGACCGATGGTGTGATGTGGTGGATTGGGTCTATTCAGTCGCTTGTCATGCATTCCATCGTTTTTATTGCAGCTTTTGCTCTTCCGGTTTTGCATATTGTTTCCCTTGATAAAATGCTATTGATTCTCACTACGGTTTTATCTTTAGAAGCAATTTACCTCGCTATTTTTATTCAGATGTCTGTGAATAGAAGTCACGAACATATTGAAGATATTCGCGAAGACATCGAAGAAATCCAGGATGATATTGAAGAAATTAGCGAAGATATCGAGGAAATAAGCGTCGATATTGATGATATCCAGGAAGATATTGAAGATATTGCCGAAGATGAAGATTCCGACGATCACAACGAACGCGCCAGAAATGTCATGCTAAAAAGCAACGTTTCTTCTAATAAAAACGACATCAAAGCAATGAGAGAAGTCATTGCAAACCTTCAAAAGCAGTTGGAAGAATTAAAAAAAGAAGGCAATAGTCTATCTTCTGAGCAATAAAATAGTTCGATTTTTTTACGACCTATAACGCATTTTTCCACTCCTGAGTAAAAGATATAAAATCTTGAATAGTAAGTTCTTCCGCACGTTTATCCATAAATAAATGAGATTGCAAAGCTTCCGGAATTTCTAAAACTTTCAACGAATTCGACAGTTTTTTCCGTCTTTGTCCAAATCCTGCTTTTACAATTTTTTTGAATAAAATTTCGTTACCGACTAAACCTTCCTTAGGATTTCTTGTTAGTTTGATAACACCCGATTTTACTTTTGGCGGCGGATTGAAAACATTTTCATGAACCGTGAATAAATAGTCCACATCATACAACGCCTGAACCAAAACCGACAAAATTCCATACGCTTTCGTTCGTGGAACTGCCGCAGTTCTTTCTGCAACTTCTTTCTGAAACATTCCCACCATTTCTGGAATATAATCGTAGTAATCGATGATTTTAAATAAAATTTGGGAGGAGATATTGTACGGGAAATTCCCGATGATTGCAACCTGACTCTCAAAAGTTTCCGCGATATTGAGTTTTAGAAAATCACCGATAATATGTTGGTTATCTAATTTAGAATAATACTTTTGTAAATATTCCACGGATTCATGGTCGATTTCTGCCACAAAAATTTCCGATTCTTTATCCAGAAGATATTTGGTGAGAACCCCCATTCCAGGTCCTACTTCCAATATTTTTTGGTAGTGATCGAATGAAAGAGCGTCCACAATATTTTTTGCGATATTTTCATCCGTGAGGAAATGTTGACCGAGATATTTTTTTGCTTTTACGTTCATAAATTCAGTATTCAAAAGGAAAAATCTGCATTAAAAGGCATTTTCTTTATGTTTTTTTTAACATTGATTTTCTAGGATTCTCGGCAAATTACGGAAGATTTTTTCTAATTTAGCAGAAATTTATTATTTAATGGCAAAGACAGTTGAAGATTTTAACAAAAGACGACTCCGATCCAGTAATATTACCGTTGTGGTGAGTATCGCGCTTGTGTTATTTTTATTAGGATTAATGGGCCTTATTCTCATCAATGCTCAGAAATATTCTGATTATATCAAAGAACAATTGGTGGTGAATGCCTATTTTGACGAAAATTTTGATGCCAAAGATTCTGTGAAGATCGTGAAGCAAGAAAATGATGCTTTCAAAAAAATACAAAATTTAGCTCCCGTTAAACGCGCAACTTATATATCGCGTCAAATGGCAGCTGATGAAGCCAGAAAAAGCATGGGAATTGAATCCAGTGCGCTTTTCGAAGAGAATATTTTCCCGTCTTCCGTAGAAGTTGCTCTAAAACCCGATTACGTAGATCCCTCAAAAATTGATGAAGCCATCAAACAGATCAAAGCGACACCGGGAATTATGGATGTTAAAAACAACAGCACATTAATGGTTGAAGTGTACAACAACCTGAACAATATTTTAAAATGGATTTTAGGTTTCTCGATTCTGTTTTTAATTTTAGCAGTAGTTTTAATTAACAACTCTATTCGTCTGAAAATTTTCTCCAAAAGGTTCATTATCAAAACGATGCAGTTGGTTGGTGCAAAGCGGCGTTTCATTCTGAAACCTTTTATTAAAGAAGCGGTTATTTTGGGTGTAGTTGGAGCGATCATCGGTTTAGCGGTTCTATTTGGTGCGTGGTATTATTTTATTACCCAAATCGGAACTCCTTTTGTGCAAGACTCGAATCAGCTTATTATTTTGGTAATTGCCATTTTTATTTTGGGTGTAGTAATTACCGTTCTCAGTACCATTTTCGCCACTTGGAAATTCCTTAGATCCAATGTTGATGATCTTTATTATTCTTAAAAATGAGCAAAAAAAATCAAAAATTTTCCGCGGATAATTACGGAAATACAGAAACCGGAACACCGCCTGAAAATACCTTCTATTTCGGAAAAGAAAATTATAAATTCATGTTAATTGGTTTGGCTTTAATTGTCGTAGGTTTTCTACTGATGATGGGTCCCGATGCAAATACAGTTGATGGTAAGTACGATCCAAACGTTTGGAATGAAGGGATTTTCTCCATCCGCAGAATCCGAATCGCACCCATGTTGGTCATCGCTGGTTTCGTTGTAGAAATTTACGCGATCCTCAAAAGAAAAAAAATATAATTTAACCCAACTAAATATACTGCTTTGTCAAAATTAAAACCTTTGACAAAGTTTTTTTTTAAAACTAAAATATGGATATACTTCAAGCCATTATTATTGCAATCGTAGAAGGTCTTACCGAATTTCTTCCTATTTCTTCAACGGCTCACATGGGTTTTGCCGCTAGTTTAATGGGAATGGAGGAATCTGAATTCCTAAAGATGTTTCAGGTTTCTATACAGTTCGGAGCTATTTTGGCGGTTGTTGTCGCTTACTGGCAGAAATTTTTTGATTTCTCTAACCTTAAATTTTACTACAAATTGGCATTCGCGGTGATCCCAGCTTTAGGTTTAGGGTTTTTATTTGATGATAAAATCGAAGCCGTTCTCGGGAATCAAATCGCGATCTCAAGCATGCTTGTTTTAGGTGGAGTCGTTTTATTATTTGTAGATAATTGGTTCAAAAATCCAGTCATTCACGACGAAAAAGAAATGTCCATCAAAAAAGCCGTGATCATTGGTTTTTGGCAATGTCTTGCCATGATGCCCGGAACAAGTAGAAGTGCAGCTTCCATTATCGGTGGAATGACGCAAAAACTCACTCAAAAAGCCGCGGCAGAATTTTCATTTTTCTTGGCCGTTCCTACGATGTTGGCTGTAACGGTTTATTCAGTTTTTGTAAAAACTTGGGGCAAAGAAACGCCAAATCCAATGAAAGGTTATGAAATGATTATGGCAGACAATCACCATATTTTGCTTTTTTTCATCGGAAATATTGTAGCATTTGTAGTGGCTTGGATCGCTATAAAATCCTTCATCAGTTTGCTTCATAAATACGGTTTCAAACCATGGGGTTGGTACAGAATTATTGTGGGAATTGTCCTTTTAATTTATTTTACGCAGTTTCAATAATATTTTTTTGGCAGACATCCCGATATCTATCGGGACCGCCCTCCGTTCCCGCTTTTTTTGTTATTGCGAACAAAATCAAGGATTCCGTTGAAGTTTTTCAGATTCGCAATAACAAAAAAGAGCTCCACTCAGGTCGGGCTGCAACTCGGAATTTTTTACCCAATTTATTTTTTTTAAACAGAAAATGAACATCAACATACCAGAAATTTTGAGCAAAATGTGTTACACAGAACTCGTGTATCAAAGAATTAACAAAAAGCTGAAAACTGAGCTTTCAAAACTGGAAATAGAAAAAATGCTTTTTGATATTTTGAATGAAACTCAAGAAAAATATTTCAAAAAAATTGGGAAAAATATTTATGTAAACAATTCAGATAATAATATTAAAATCACCATCAATTCAAATACATTTAGAATTATTACGGTCGATAAAATTGTAAAAAAATAAAATTTCTTTTACTTTGTCAAAGCTGTTTACAGAGTTATAATGCTTTGACAAAGTTTTATCGAAAATTTTCTTAAAAATCTTTCATCATCCAACACCCATCAATAAGCAAAAAAACATGACCAACGGCTTCAAACTCATTGGAATTTCAGTTCGCACTACGAATCAGAATAATCAAGTTCAAGAAGACTTGGGAAAATTGTGGGGACAGTTTAGCTCAGAAAATATTCACTAGGAAATTCCCAACAAAATTTCAAATGAAATTCTAGCAATTTATACCGATTATCAAAGCAATGACACCGAAGATTACACCACAATTATCGGCGTTCCGGTTTCTACTTTAACTGAAATTCCAAACGGAATGATTGGTCAGGAATTTCAACCAGAAAATTTCAAAAAATTTATAGCAAAAGGTGAAATGCCAAAAGCAGTTGACGATACTTGGATAAATATCTGGGAACAAGACAAAAATCTCAACCGAAAATACACCTACGATTTCGAATTATACGGTGCTAATTGTAACAAAGGCACAGATTCGGAGGTGGAAATTTTTGTTGCTGTAAAATAAAAAAAATAGTTTGTACAGAGCGTTGTCAAGACTTCAAGCCTCGACAACGCTTTCCTACTTTCCCAAACCTAATTCCTAATTTTTTTAAGATTTAAATCAATGCTTTGACAAGATTTGTCATGGTGCGAAATTCTATTTTCAAGACTCTTAACGTTTTTAAGATTTAACGAGATTTTTTATAACTTTAGATTGAATTAAAATAAAGGTTACAATATGTAAAAAATACTAATTTTTTCTTATTAAAATGTTTTAATTATTGAGAATCTGTTTTTAAAATGTAATTTTTTTTAATAGAAAGTAAATTTCACGAAAGCTAAAAAATACCCTTTTGTGTAATTGACTAGAGTTTGTATTATCTTCATCTTTGCTGAAAGAAATGAAATGAAAACAAAAATTGCCATCGTAGAAGACGAAAAAACGTATAGCAATATGTTGAAAAAAATCATCGATTATCAGGATGATTTAATGTGTGTTGCGCAATTTTTTAATGGTAAAACAGCAATAGAAAATTTGCAAAATTACGCACCAGAAGTTGTTTTAATGGATGTGCAATTACAAGATATGCTCGGAACTGAGGTGGTAAAAAAAATGAAGCCGCTTTTACCGCACAGCAAATTTATCATGTGTACGACCTATGAAGACGAAGAAGTGATTTTTGAAGCGCTGAAAAATGGCGCATCCGGATATCTTTTGAAAGATGAAAGTTTACAGAAAATTATCCAATCAATTAAAGATTCTCTACAGGGAAGTTCGCCAATGAGCAATAGTATTGCGCAAAAGGTTTTTCAGTTTTTTCAGAAGAAAAATATTTCAGAAAAAATTTTAGAGACATTGTCCGAAAAGGAATCAGAAATTCTGAAACTCTTGTCTAATGGTTTTTTATACAAAGAAATTGCCGACCAAAAGTGCATTAGCATTGAAACTGTGAAAAAACATATCGGGCATATTTACAGAAAATTACATGTTGCTAACAAAATAGAAGCGGTGAATATGCTTAAAAATAACTGAATAAAATGATAATTAAGAAGTTTTTCTTGCTTCTTTTATTTCTCCCATTGCTATTCTACTCTCAAAAAACGATTATAATTGAGGGCGAATCGGCAGTAAACATTAATCAGCAATCTTTATATTCTACTTCTAACAAAAATTCAATCAATTTTAATTTTTCTGAGAATCTACCGATATTAACAGATGCTCCTATTGCTACTAAAAATGTTTCTTTGTTTTTTGAATTGCAAAATAACAACGAAAACGATTCTCTATTTTATATAACGAGTAATGACGATGTTTCTGAATTTTATTTATTTACTAAAAATAATAATAAATTATTGAAAATAGGAGGAAGTGGATTTTCACATTTCAAAACTCAACTCTCTGTTCCGGGAAATTCTAATGCAATAGCCATTGTTTTAAAGCCTCACGAAAGAAAAAAATACTATTTAGAAGTCCCGAAATTTGATAACGAATTATATTTATCAGAGTTTTATGTACAATCTGAAAAAGAATTTTTGATCGCTAATTACAAGAATTCGCAATCCTATTTTACTATTCTTTCTTATGTTTTTATTGGCATCCATTTGTGTTTGTTCTTTTTTGGATTTTATAAGTTAAAAAATAAAAAATTCCGCAAGCCGCTTGTTTATTTTCTAATTCTCAATGCGGTTTATATTTTTTATATATTCTTCAACAACGAAAATTTAATTTTAGAAAACACTCTTTTTCCGGATGTTCCCAATATTATTTACGAAAAAATTCTTGGTGCTTTAGAACCTGCGCTTTATTATTTGTTTTTTTAAAGTTATTTAACATTCAATAAAAAATACCATTATTTTGGGGTCTTTCTAAAATATTCTGGATTGTATTGGCTGGTCTATTTTATCGTGAGAAACGTACAATTTGAGTATGAATGGTATGTAAAATTCTGTAATTTTATAAAAGATTTTGATACAATTTATGATTTGATCATTACATTTTTAGTGTTTTTATATTTATTAAAGTTTAATTCGATATTTTACAAATTTGCAAGAATTGGCGTTTTTTTACTATTAATAAGTGCTTTGCAAATGTCCTTCCCTTTTATAATGGGTTTGCTGGGATTTAGCGAAACTCCTTATGTAATTAGCGAGTTCTCTTATATTTTTATGGGATTAATGATTGTTTTGGATTTCCTTCTCTTTCTGTACGGAATTAATTTGGATGAGTTACAAGCGGTGAAAGAAGGTCAAGAGTACAAAAATGAACTTTTATCCAAAGAGCTCGAAAAGCAAAAAGAACTCGAACACGAGCGAGAACGCATTTCCAGTGATATGCACGATGATATTGGGGCCAGAATTTCTGCCATGAAATTGCACGGAGAATTCATTAAAGAAAATTTTTCCGAAGATCCAAAGTTGAAAGCCGAGCTCGATGAATTATTTAAAAACACTGAAGAAATGACCGTTTCTATGCGGGAGATGATTTGGAGCCTGAAATCTCAGAACGATTTTTTGCAAAATTTCATCAGTTTTGCTCAGCAATATGCAACGGGTTTTTTTGCAAAATCTAAAGCCCAAATTCACTTTAAAAATGAGATAGAAGAAAACCAACATTTCAATGCAGAAATCCGCAGAAACCTTTTTCTTTGCTACAAAGAAGCGCTGAATAACATCTACAAGCATAGCCAAGCGACAAAAGTTTACATTATTTTTTCTACAAAAAATAGTAGATTACAATTAGAAATTTCTGACAATGGAATTGGTTTTCAGCCCAATGAAAACAACCAAGGAAACGGAATGTATAATATGAAAACCAGAATGACGGAGATTTCGGGAGATTTTGAAACCCCGAAAGTAGAAAAAGGAATGTTGCTGCGATTTAGTACGCCTTTAGAACTCGTATAAATTTTAATTTAATAAATATTTTAAAGCTTCAAGTCGTATAGATTTTGAAGCTTTTTTTTGCAAAAATATACCCGTTTGTGTAATTGACTGGTGTGTTTTTTTGAGTGAAATTTGACAATAAAACGAATAACCATGGAAACTCAAATTTATAATGCTATGAAAAAAATATTTTTACTTACGATGTTATTGTTTCAGATGACATTTGTTTTTGGACAAGAAAATAAATGGGGTCCATGGAATAACTCGGATTGCTATCCTAAAATACAATTTAGAGCAAAGTTACTTTCCAAACAATATTATAACGGTGGTTCTACATCATCAGATGGCTGCAATAGTGGGCAAGATTATCAATGGAAAGTTCAAATAAAAAATAATTATGGCAAAATTGTTTGGGTTAATTTTTCAGGAGGTAATAAATCTTGTGTTGAAAAAAGTGTTAACGACAGCAAAGGATTAAATCTTTCTCCAGGCGAGGTAGGCGAAATTTCCTTAAA
>Ga0116182_1002338_pt1 | contig 18796 bp, 14 predicted proteins | sample AD_UKC077_MetaG_FD_89805 | JGI IMG/M metagenome (GOLD analysis project Ga0116182, IMG submission 89805) | Active sludge microbial communities of municipal wastewater-treating anaerobic digesters from USA - AD_UKC077_MetaG | ecosystem: Engineered > Bioreactor > Anaerobic > Digestate | place: USA...
GGCTTCTTCATTTATGAAAAAGTTTATATATGCAGTTTTTTTACTTTTGCTGATAATTATTTTATTAAATGTACCGGTATTAAACAGGTTTACAATTTCCAACGGCAGGACCGGTAAAATTGTATTTATTGATAATACCGAAAATATCAGAGAGTTTACGGTAAGCTTCAAGCACTCGGTTAATCGTACTCTTGTAAATGAGTTTATAAGGATACAGGGAGACAGGTTTGTTGTATATAAGACGACTTTTTACTCATACGGCGCAGGAATGCCGGAATATGATGCCAACAGCAAGCAGGTAATAACAATATCTGATGGAATTGTTCAGATTGAAAATATTGACAGAAAGCTTGACAGCTTTACGTACATGGTGGGAACCTATGCAGATCATACTCTAAGCTATAAGGATAAAACAATGAAACTTTCAGAGTTTATTGAACCGCAGAAACCCGCGCATTTCAAAATTCAAAAAGTCTCATGCATTGAACTTATAAATTATTTGTTAAGATGAATACAAATCAGAACTTGAATATTTATATATAGAATTTATTTACAGGAAAAAGGAGGGATTTCATGGATAAAGATAAAATTCTGAAGGAGCAGGTACAGGAGTTGGATCTGGATGAAATAATCGCCAAATATGACAAGGAATCAAATTACAGGAAACTTTCCGGAATACAATTAAAGATAGTTACGGCACTTGCAATCATGTTTTCCGTTTTTCAGTTGTACACCGCTATTTTTGGAGTTCTGCCGGCACAGCTGCAAAGATCGATTCATATTACCTTTGCCTTGGTATTGGCTTATTTGTTATATCCATCCAGCGAAAAGATGTCTAAGCATAAAATGCATTGGCTGGATGTAGTGCTGGCATGTATTGCAGGATTTGTAGGATTATATATACCCTTTAATTATCATGCCCTTATATTAAGAGCAGGAGAACAGAATACTACAGATATAATAATAGCTGTAATAGCTGTGCTGTTTGTGTTGGAAGCAGGAAGAAGGGTTGTCGGGCTGCCGATTGTAATTATTGCAAGTACATTTCTGGTTTATTGCGTAGTCGGCCCCTACCTTCCGGGATTTCTAAATCATAGAGGTTATTCCGTTGCAAGGATAGTAAGCCATATGTATTATACAACGGAAGGAATACTGGGGACACCGATTGGAGTATCCTCCACCTTTATATTTCTGTTTATACTTTTCGGATCCTTCCTGGATAAGACAGGAATAGGAAAGTTTTTCATTGATTTGGCCAATGCCGTTGCAGGGAAAGCTATAGGCGGTCCTGCAAAGGTTGCAGTACTCAGCAGTGCACTTACGGGAACCATATCCGGAAGCTCCGTAGCAAACACTGTCGGCACAGGCAGCTTTACAATTCCTTTAATGAAGAGCCTGGGATACAAGCCGGAATTCGCAGGTGCAGTCGAGGCAGCTGCTTCGACAGGGGGCCAGTTAATGCCTCCGATTATGGGTGCGGCAGCATTCTTAATGTCCGAATTTATTGGAATTCCATACGGAAGTATAGCAAAAGCGGCAATAATACCGGCTTTGCTTTACTTCAGCGGTATATGGATAATGGTTGATTTGGAAGCAAGAAAGACAGGTATGAAGGGACTTGAAGAATCAAAGCTTCCAAAGCTTAGTAAGGTGCTTGGCGAGAGATGGTACTTGTTTACTCCGATATTTGTAATTATATATATGCTTATGAGCGGTACCACACCGATAAAAGCGGCTCTTTACGGAATATATTCATCAATTTTGGTAGGTATGATAAGAAAAGAGACCAGGATGAATTTGAAGTCATTGCTTCAGGCATTGGAGACCGGAGCCAAAAGCGCGCTGGGGGTAGCAATAGCCTGTGCTTGTGCAGGAATAATTGTAGGTACTGTAACTCTGACAGGATTAGGACTTAAAATGGGCAACGGCCTTGTTGAATTGGCGGGGGGACTCCTGCTGCCTACCTTGTTCCTTACTATGATTTCATCCCTGATTCTTGGGATGGGTGCCCCAACAACCGCAAACTATATAATTACTTCAACAATTGCCGCACCGGCACTTTTGAAGCTGGGGGTAAATCCGTTGACAGCCCACATGTTTGTATTTTATTTCGGAATAATTGCTGATATAACACCACCGGTAGCCCTTGCTGCCTTTGCAGGCTCTGCAATAGCCAAGAGCGATCCGATAAAGACCGGTATAAACGCAAGTAAGCTTGCCATTGCAGCATTTCTGATTCCATATATATTTGTTATTAATCCTCAATTACTGTTGATAAATACAACAGGACTGGAAGTGATTCAGATTACAATCACATCCTTAATAGGTATGTTTGGAATAGGAATAGCCATGGAAGGCTTCATATTCGGAAAGGTAAATCCTTTGATCAGATTAATTTTCATGGCCGGCGGGCTTTGCCTTATTGACCCGGGTGTATATACCGACATGGCAGGCATTATAGCAATCGGACTGGGATTGGCATATCAGTGGTTTAAGTATAAAAGAACTACAGCAAAAAGTATTTAGCCGGAATAATAAGGAAGAGTTGATTAAGATATCACTCTTCCTTTTCAAATTCTTCCAAATACTTTGTTTTATCTGCTTCAACCAGCGGAAGTACTCTCTGAAGTTCAGCCTTATGGATCTCAAGAAGTTCATTAATAATGCTCTCCATTTCACTGCGCTTTTCATTGTATTTTAGCTTGACAATCCATCTGGGGTTGTATTCTCCTGACCCGTCCAGAAGATCAATATTGAATTTGCTGAATACCTCTTCATTGTATAAGTCATATATTCCATTGTATTGATAATCCTCAACATCGGCTGTAGTGAGGACAAGAAATATGAAGTATTCTCCCTCTTCCTCAGAGAGGTATGCATTCTCTATCAGCTCAAGGCCCGAATCAATTTTATAAGAATCTATCGTTTGGATAAAAAAACCTGTTGCCCTATTCTTTTCCATAAGCACAAGTATGTTGTATTTGTCCATTTTATTACCTCCGGGGCATACTGCCTGGCATCTTGCAGAATAAATATGGTATAATTCAATAATTAAATGTGATTATATTTTAACCGTTTCAGGCACAACTTACAAGGAGTATAAAAATGAAAATTATCAATAAAACCATTAATGGAAGATTTGTGGGCAGATTGAACAGGTTTGAGGGAATAGCGGAGATAAATGGAGGGGAAGTACCGGTCCATATACCTAATACCGGCCGATGCAGGGAACTCCTGTTTAAAGGAGCCGGAATCATACTGGAAATAAGGGAGAGCAAGACAAGGAAGACCCCCTATGAGCTGATAATGGTATATAAGGGAGACAGGCTTATATCAATTGATTCCCAGGCGCCGAACAAGATTGTTGAGGAAGCTGTAAGAGGAGGACTGATAGAGGAGATAGGGAGCTACGATTATGTCAAGAGGGAAGCCTTTTATGGGCAAAGCAGATTTGATCTGCTTTTAAAGAAAACCGAAGGAAGCGGAAAAGCTGACTCCTGTTATATGGAAGTAAAGGGAGTAACTCTTGAGATTAACGGCACCGCATTGTTTCCCGATGCTCCCACTGAAAGAGGTGCAAGGCATATGAAGGAATTGGCTGCTGCACGTAAGGAGGGTTACAGAGCCGTCGTCATTTTCCTCGTTCAGATGGAGGGTATCAAATGCTTTACTCCCAACAAGCTGATGGACTCCGGATTTGCCGAAGCCCTGGCAGATGCACATTCCGAAGGGGTGGAAGTGCTTTCATACAATTGCAGGGTATCGGAGAAGGAAATAGTGATTAATGAAAGAGTGGAAGTAGTATTGTGAAGCAATGATGAAAAATTCCGAAATATATGCAAGTTTTAAGAGATGTTTTTGTTCATTATCGAAATTTAATATAATATGAACTTTTTTTAATAAATTTCATATTATATATATTGAAATGAAGATTTCATAGGGCTATAATAAAAATGACAATTGAATCTTCGTTAGGTGAGGCTCCTATACGGATAAATGCTGCTACCCGGAAACATCGAGAGATGCCAGCGGGTTAACAAGTATTATCGAATTAAGGTTCTACTTAATGCAGCTGGAAAACTTCTATCCAAAGCTGTATAGTGCCAAAGCTCCGCGAGTGAAGAAATGTAATGCTGTTACAGTATACTATTCCTTTCACTCCAGTGAAAGGATTTTGTTTTTGTTAGAAGCTTGTTAAGATTTATATGCTAAGCAGTAAATAATACAACGGCAAATTTTAATAAGATATTCTATATTTTGCTTCACTGCACGTGGATACCCACGAGCAGCCGGCAAAAAGAATATCTAATTAAAATTAGCCTACGGTGAGGTGATTTAAATGGACGCAGGGCCTAGTAATTATTGCAGTAGAATATGGAAAGACTATAGGGGAAAGTCTGTTTATTTCACCAATGACAGCCGCTTTTCCCATTGTTGGGAGGAAAGACTATGGAAAACATCATTAAGGATTATATTGAAGTAAAGAATTATTCAGCCATAAAAAAAGCGCTGGAGGATATGCTGCCGGCCGATATTGCAGAGCTTCTTGAAGAACTTGATACAAAGAACAGCCTTCTGGTTTTCAGGATGCTCCATAAGGATGTCGCAGTAGAAGTATTTGCACACCTTTCTGTAAAACAGCAGACCAGTTTTACCCTTATGATAAAGGAGGACGAGTTAAAAGAAATATTGGAGGAGCTGTATTTCGACGATAAGATTGACTACCTTGAGGAAATGCCCTCAAGTGTTGTAAAAAAGATACTGAAGTATTCTCCGGAAACAGAGAGAAAACTTATCAACCAGTTCTTGAATTATCCGGAGAACTCAGCGGGAAGCCTGATGACGATAGAGCTGGTTGACCTGAAGAAGGAGCTTACCATTGATGAAGCGCTGCTGCGTATCAGGCGGACAGCTTTGGATAAGGAAACCATATATACCTGCTACGTAACGGATAGTAACAGAAAGCTGGAGGGTACAGTCTCCCTTAAGGACCTGGTAATTGCACCCGGGAATAAAAAAGTTGAAGATATCATGGAGACGGATCCCATATTCGTAAGGACTATCGACGACCAGGAAGAGGTGGCGAATCTCTTTAAGAAATATGACCTTTTGTCCGTACCGGTTGTGGATCAGGAAAACAGGCTGATAGGAATCATTACCATCGACGATATCGTGGACGTAATTGAAGAAGAGGCATCAGAGGATATACAGATCATGCACGGTTTGGCACCCAGTGAAGAAGAATATCTGAAGACTGATATAATAACCCTGGCAAAGCAGAGAATTTTCTGGCTGCTGTTCCTGATGCTTTCGGCAACTATTACCGGAAACATAATAGAAAGCTTTCAGGGCAGCCTGGAGAAGGCAGTAGGGCTTGCAGTATTCATACCTATGCTTATGGGTACCGGAGGAAATGCGGGGACACAATCATCAACACTGGTAATAAGAGGTATCGCTCTTGGAGAAGTTGTCTTAAGCGATATATCGAAGGTAATATGGAGAGAACTCAGAATAAGCCTGATGGTTGGAATTTCGCTGGCAGTAGTGAATTTTGTACGGGTGTATTATCTTGGAGGGAACTCTTTTACAGTATCTGTGGTGGTAAGCGTCACACTCATACTTACAATTATGATAGCAAAGGTAATAGGAGGCGTACTGCCGCTGATTGCCAAAGCAATTAATATTGACCCGGCAATAATGGCCAGCCCGTTGATTTCAACTATTGTGGATGCACTTACACTGCTTTCCTATTTTAAAATAGCGGAAGCGATTATGCATATATGAAACAGACACTGAGAACGGGTAACACAGAGAACACCGATTTTGCACTGAATTCACGGCAAATTAATATAATTTCCGCCGTGCATTCAGTGGATTTCTGTGATTTCAGTGTTATCCGTTATTTATCTTAGGCTAAGTGCCTTTTTCAGTATTTTTGAGGCTATGGGTGCAGCTGCACTGCCGCCTCCGCCGCCATTTTCAATAAGTACCGCAATTGCAGCCTTCGGACTGTCTGCCGGGGCAAAGCCTACAAACCATGCGTGGGATTTTTGATTGCCGCTGACCTCGGCAGTGCCTGTTTTTCCCGCAACGGCAACTTTGCTGACCTTAGCCCTGGTTCCCGTGCCGGACTCAACCACTTCGACCATCATATCTTTTATGGCTTCAGCGGTGTTTTTATCCATTATCCTGCCTATCTGCTTCGGTCTGAATTCTTTGATTATCTTATTTTCACTGCCGCTGATACTGCTTACTACATATGGCTGCATCATAACCCCATCATTTGCAATGGCCGCTGCCATCATTGCAGCATGAAGGGGCGTCATAAGCACCTCACCCTGTCCTATAGACTGCTGGGCAATGCTCCTGTTGTCAGATTTACTGGGGAAAACGCTTTCGGATACTCTTATATCTGTCTGTATTTTCTTGTTTAACCTGAACCTTGACGCTTCATTGTACAGATTGCTGTTTCCCAGCTTAAGCCCTTGCTTTATGAAATATGAATTGCAGGAGTGTTTCAAGGCCTCCGAAAGGGTTATGCTGCCGTGAGCCTTGCCGTCGCTGTCTTTGATAATATAACCGTCCGCATTTACTTCTCCCGTGCATTCCACCTCAATGTCCTGCAAATTGTTTTTCAGTATTGAGGAAGCCACTGCCAGTTTGAATATCGAACCCGGAGGGTAAAGCCCCTCTGAAACTCTGTTCAGCAGAGGGCTTTTCTTATCATTTATAAGGCTTTCCCAGTTGTTTTGTATGCCGGAGGGGTCAAAATCCGGTTTGCTTACCAAGGCAAGTATTTCTCCGGTATCCGGCTTCAGTACTACCACCGCTCCTTTTTTGCCCCGCAGCAATTCGGAGGCATAAACCTGAAGGGAACGATCCAGTGTCAGATTGATATTGTTGCCTTTTATATAATAATCATTGATTTTGCTTCTCAAGTCCTCCATAGTGTCGCTGGCGCTCATAAGCTCCTTGTTATAAAGGGCTTCGAGGCCCGATGAACCATATTTGGCACTTGAATATCCAATAACATGGGAAAAGTATCTGGGATAGACATATGTGCGTTTAACTCCGGCTTTATACTTTTCACTCTTTGCCAGAATCTCCCCGTTTTTATCCAGTATGCTTCCTCTTATTATATTTCCCTCCGATTCCCTCAACCTTCTGTTATATGAGTTGGAAGCTATCAATCTGGACTCAAACAGGCTGAAATACAGAAGATACAAGCATATAAGCGCAAATAAGGACAAGTATATATATTTAATAATTTTAATTCTGTCTTTCATACAAATCCCTCCTATCGGCTCGCGGTGCGCGGCACGAGGCTCTCGGCTTCAGATGTCTGTGAAGCTTTGTCTGTGCTTATATAATACAATATTCCCACATTCATGAACTGTGAAAGCAGTGAACTTCCGCCGTAGCTTACAAAGGGAAGTGTGACACCTGTTATGGGTATTATGTTCAGTACACCGCATACTATTACAAGGGTTTGAATTGCGGTAAGGGAGGTAAGGCCCAAAGCTGCAGATGAATATATGGGGTTGCTGCATTTTGAGCTTATATCCATACCGATTATGCTGAGCAGCGCATACATGGCTAACAGGGATATCCCATTCAATATACCTGTTTCCTCACATAATGCGGAAAATATGAAATCGGTGTGGACAGCAGGTATGAATTTTGGGTCTCCGAGATACAGACCAGTACCGATGAAGCCGCCTGTAGCAACTGCAAACAGTGACTGTGTTATCTGATAGGATTTGCCGGATATATATTTCCAGGGATTTATCCATGCCAAAACCCGGGATCTTATATATGAAAAAGCGAAGTAGCTAATAAAAGCCCCTCCTAATGCTGCACCGGATGAGGCTGCAGTGTATAAGCCCCTAACATCCCTGGAGAAAAGCATGACAAGGTATACCGTGAAAAATAAGAAGGCGGAGCCTATATCCCTTTGAAGGACAAAAAACGCTGTAACGGTAAGCATAGATGCGGCAATTCCGGCAAATCTTTTTCTGCTTGGTTCCCGGGACAGCAGACAGGCTGTGAAGAACACAAAAATCAGCTTGATGAATTCGGAGGGTTGTATATTCGTGAAATAAAGATTTATCCAATTTTTTGAGCCGTTGATTTCTATACCCCATATCTGTGTTGTTAACAGAAGGGCAAGAATCAAACCTCCAAGGAGCAAATGATGCTTATACTTTACTTCAAATCTTTTCATAAAAATAAAGGAAGCAAAAAATCCAAGTATGCCTGCGGCTGCAATATATGCCTGTTTTGTACCGTATTCCGGGCTTAACCTGTACAGCATGGCGAGCCCTGACTGAAGCATATTACAGACAACGTCAAACATAAGGCAATTGCCGTCATTTAAAAGTTTTGCAAGAATCATCCTTGATATCATATAAGCAGCGGCAAGGCCGCCGCCGATATACAAAGCCATATAGTCCAGGGGTTCGAAATAATATGAAATCAGAGCGAAGTTCATTGCAATAAGAACCAAATTCAGCAATGGGGAAACATACCTGCATATACGAATATTCTTATAGTATGTCATCCAGCACGACAAAGCAAAGCCGGCAGTTATAAGCGTATATATGAATCTGTAGCTCCATGAAAAAACTTCAAACACAATATCACCGGTTTCTGGTAAAATTCCAACAATAATATATTATACAATAATATTGGGCAAAATTCACCTGCGCATTCACATATACTCCAATATATGCTAGAATAATCTCATTGAATTAAGATGTAAAGGAGCATAATATGGGTTATAAATATGTATTATTCGATCTTGACGGTACTCTGATTAATACAAACAGGCTGATTTTAGATTCCTTTAAGTATACTTATAAAAAATGCCTCGGCTTGGAAGTCTGCGAGGAGGATATACTGAAATGCTTCGGGGAGCCTCTGAAAGTGACATTGAGGAGATACTCCGAGGAAAAGGCGGATGAATTGTTCAATACATATATTGAGTATAATGAGTCGAGGCATAACGATACAGTGACTATATTCGACGGGATTCAGGAGCTTTTATCCGAATTGGTGAATCAAGGCCGTACCCTTGCCCTTGTTACCGCCAAAAGGAGAAGGGTAGCGATTATGGGCCTTGAGTTATTTGATATAAAGAAATACTTTGATGTAATCGTGGCACTTGAAGATACGGAACTGCATAAGCCAAACCCGGCTCCGGTGATAAAGGCCCTGGAGCTTTTGGGAGCGAAGCCCTCGGAAACATTAATGGTCGGAGACAGTGTTTTTGATATTCACTGTGCCCATGGAGCTTCTGTTGCGGCCGCTCTGGTGAAATGGAGCGCTGCCCGGGACTTCCAGGATGATGCTTCATCAGCGGATTATGTAGTTCATGACACAAAGGAGCTGTTAGATATTATTATAGGGTAGCACTTTGAAGTTAGTGGAAGGCAGAGTACCGACGTGGGGAAGATATCTTCGACGAAACCTTCCACCTGACCCCGGAACGAGAATACCCCAGAGGAAAAGCTAGTCTCACGACGCTTTTCCGACCCTAGGGAACCCTATGGTTCCCTTCGACGGATGCAAGCATCCTGAGCACCCTCCTTTATCGGCAGGGGGCTTCTCCTCCTTGCATCTCCCGCTTTGGAAGGTGAGGAGAACATACTTCCCTTACAGCCGGAGTACTTTACATACTATTCTATTATTCTGCTACAGTCTAATTAGCGCATTTTTACAAACTTCTTCTCAATCCACGACACTGACAGATACATAAACGCCGCAGCCACAGCCAGTATAATGACGCTGGTCATGACCAGGTCCATCTTGAATACCTGGCCGCCATAGATTATCAGATAGCCCAAGCCTGCCTTTGATACAAGGAATTCTCCGACAATTACGCCTACCAGTGACAGCCCTACATTTATCTTCAGCGTTGAAATTATCTCCGGAATACTGGATGGGAATACCACTTTTCTCAGTATTTGAACCTTTGTGGCGCCAAAGGTTTTTAAGAGCTTGATTTTATCCTCGTCACAGCTTCTGAAGGACTGATAGACATTGAGAATGGTGACAATAATAGACAAGAGAAGGGCCATTACTATGATTGAGCCGGTGGTTCCGCCGATCCATACGAGTATAATCGGGCCCAAAGCTGTTTTTGGCAGTGCATTAAGCACTACCAGGTATGGGTCAAGGACTCTTGCCGTAAAGTTAGACCACCAAAGGACAATTGCAGCAAGTGTCCCCAAAACTGTGCCGGATACAAAACCAATTATGGTTTCATATATGGTGACTCCGGTATGCAGAAACAGGGAGCCGTCCTTAGAGAGATTTATGACAGTATTTACAATCCTGGAGGGCTGGCTCATGATGAAGGGGTCTATCCACTTCATATTCGCGGCAATTTCCCATAATGCAAATATCGCTGAAAGTATTATTATCCTGGAAATAGTCACGGCATTTTTTGTAATTCTTTCTTTTCTGATATATTCCCTATGTTCATTGGAATATTCTTCATACATGAACATCCAGCTCCTTCCATATCTTATTGAAATATATCCTGAATTCAGGAGCTTCTCTGCAGATAATAGGAGTCTTGTTTTCGCAGGTAGTCAGCTGAATAACATGCTCCGATTTAACTTCCCCCGGCCTCCTTGTAAGCACAATTATCCTGTCTGACATTGATACTGCTTCTGCTATGTCATGAGTAACAAGAATCGCTGTCTTTTTCTCCTTTTTTATAATAAGCCAGATTTCTTCAGAAATAGCAAGTCTTGTCTGATAGTCGAGGGACGAAAAGGGTTCGTCCAGAAGCAGTATTTCCGGATTGACAGCCAAGGTTCGTATCAGAGCCGCCCTTTGACGCATTCCTCCTGAGAGCTGATTGGGATAATAATACTTGAATTCACCGAGGCCATACTCTTCCAGCAATCTTTCAGCATTTCTCATTGTATCCTTGTTTAGTTTCTTTTGAATTTCAAGTCCTATGGTAGTATTCCTGAGTATTGTGAGCCATTCAAACAGATGATCCCTCTGCGGCATATATCCGACATTGCTTGCCAACCCTTTTACAGGCTCATTATTAATTAAAATCTCACCAGTGGAAGATTTTATGAGCCCCGAAATAAGAGAAAGCAAAGTAGATTTGCCGCAGCCGCTGGGGCCGACAATGCTGACGAATTCTCCTCTTCTTATGTCCAGAGATAGATTTTTAATGGCCTGGGTTTCACCGTCAAGTGTATGGTAGTTCATGGTCACGTTTTTTAGCTCTACTACCTTATCCACTGCTACACCCCCAGTAAGTTCTTATAACTCCATACTATTCATCAGCAGTGGTATTAGTGAATAAAAAGAATCATTGACAGGTATGGTACAGTTGCTTTTTATTTAAGTGTCTATATAAATACATTTTTGTGGTAAAATATTTCGTAGGTGCGAGGCACGAGCCGCGAGGTTAGCGAAGCGAGGTGAGGGGAATAATGTACAACACCATAGATTATGAACAGCTTGAAGGGGATTATGTGCTTGTTGATGTAAGGAGTCCGAAAGAGTATTCGGAATTTACAATACCAGGAGCTGTCAATCTGCCGATTTTTAATGATGAAGAGAGAGAACTGATAGGTACGGTATACAACTGTGGAAGCATAGATGAGGCAAAAAAAATGGGAGTGGATTTCGCTTCAAAAAAGCTTCCTCTTTTGTATGAAGAAATAAAAAGGCTCAGGGAAGGCCATGACAAGGTAATACTGTTCTGTGAGCGCGGAGGGTATAGAAGCAGTTCCCTGTGTGCGTTGCTAAACTCAATCGGTATCGGAGCAGTAAAGCTGAGAGGCGGGTATAAAGGCTACAGGGCTGTAGTAAATTCAATGCTGCCGAAATTAAACAGAGAAGTGAACTATATTGTCATACATGGCTATACCGGGACAGGGAAAACGAAATTGCTGAAAATGCTTGAAAGCAGAGGTTATGATATTCTGGATTTTGAAATGCACGCTAACCATAGAGGTTCTCTTCTCGGAGATGTGGGCTTGGGAAAACGAATAAGCCAGAAGCAGTTTGAATCCCTGGTCTACGACAGCCTGAAGAAAAGGAAATCCGACATGATATTTGTTGAGGGAGAAAGCAGCAGAATCGGGAATATAGTTATACCGCATTATATAATGCAGAGCATGAGAGAAGGAAAGCACATACTTGCAGTTGGAAGCATCGAAATGCGGGTTCGGAGGATAGTTGAGGAATATACCAAAGAAAAAAATTCCGATAAGGATATAATTAACTCTCTGGAAAAGCTGGGAAGGAATATTTCTGCAAGGAGAGTCGAAGAGTATGCAAGGGATATTAGGCTTAGGAATTACCATCAGGTGGCGGAAGATCTGATGATCAGGTATTATGATCCGATGTATGAGAATGAAATGAAAGAATTTGAATACGAACTGACTGTAAACACGGATAATATCCAGAAGGCCTGTTTGGATATGGAAAAATGGCTGAAAAAAGCAAAGCCGGAGTAAATTCTGCTCCGGCCCTGTTTTTTAATAATTATGGTTTTACCGTTTCAATTGCCTTTCTGGCAAATTCCTGGGTTACAATCTTATCATATTCAACTTTCTTATCCAGTTCCCCTGCGGTTTGCATTACTTCCTGCAGTAAATCAAGGGACTCCGGAGTTGTTATGGGATCGGTGCACCATGCATCAATTTCCTTGTATCTTTTTACAACTGTAACCAGGATATCATCGTCAGCGTCAGGGAAGAATGATTTGATAGCCTCGGCTATCTCTTCCGCTGTATGGCTGTGGACCCAGAGCTGGCCTTTATAGAAAGCATTTGTGAACTTCTGTATCATTTCAGGGTTCTTGTCAATAACACTTTCTGATGTGAAATATGCGGTATAAGCAATCAAACCGCTTTCCTCTCCCAATGAAGAGACTATTTTGCCTGCACCTTCCTTCTCAAGCATGGATGCGGTGGGCTCAAACAATGCCACATAGTCTCCGACCCCGCTTATGAAAGCTCCTGCTGTAGCTGTAAACTGCAGGTTGGTGATTATCTCGACGTCTTTACCCGGTATAATTCCATACTTCTTCAATACATATTCAAGTGTCATTTCGGGCACGCCCCCGGGCCTTCCGCCGATTATTACCTTTCCTCTTGTGTTTTCCCATTTGAATTCCGGTTCATCGTTGCGTGCGACCAGGAAGGAACCGTCCCTTTGGGTAAGCTGTGCAAATATTACAGCATAATCTTCCTTTCCCTGTTCGTAAACATAGATACTGGCTTCAGGTCCCGCAAAGCCGATGTCGCATTGGCCGGAAAGCAATGCGGTCATTGTCTTGTCCGCCCCTTGGCCTGTTGTCAGTTCTATTTCCAGGCCCTGTTCTTCAAAGAAGCCCTTATTGATAGCTACATACTGCGGAGCATAAAAGATTGAGCGCACCACTTCATTAAGCCTGACGGTTGTAAGCTCTTTCCTGCTGCAGCCTGCGGAAAGCATCGCCGCAGAAGAAAGCACAATAAGGACAACGAGTACAAGTGATACAAGTTTGGCAGATTTTCTCACCAAATACCCCCCTATCATAGTTTGGATACGACTGCTGCTATTATTTGCATATTATGTGATATATATTTTTTTGAGACAGTCCAAGGATTTTTTGATGAACTGCCGCAGAGGCAAAGCATAAACTGGTATTGGAACAGTATAATATTTATTACACTTATGGGGGAACATAAAAATATCAACTCGGAAGAGCGGGTCGTTCAAAAAACAACTGCATATATGAAAATGTAGTACGGAGAGGTAACTATGAATATTCCAAATGCATTGACAATTTTCAGACTTATACTGATTCCGGGTTTTGTCTACTATTACTTTTCTTCAATGCCGAATGGGGATAGAATAGCAATAGTACTGTTTGCGGCGGCGGGCGTGACAGATATACTTGACGGCTTTATCGCACGCAGGTGCAATCTTATCACAAGGCTGGGAACAGTGCTTGATCCCCTGGCGGATAAGCTGATGCTGCTTACTGTTCTTATAAGCGCAACAATGAAGAATCAGATTTCCTTCTGGATAATTATTGTTGTGGCGATAAAGGAGACTCTGCTGATATTGGGAGCAATCACGCTGTTCAATGATCATGACATAGTGGTACCTGCAAACAGGTTCGGGAAGCTCTCCACAATTGCGTTTTATATAGCGATTATTGCTGTTGCTTTTGATATACCATACAGCAGGGTAATGCTTGACGGGTTTGTGATAATTACTATTCTGGCATTGGTGGTATATGCGAATTGTTATATAAATATAAAGCGCCGGCAGAGGATATATAAAACGTGAAACGCCTGATAAAAAAATAATATTGACAAATCCGCACAACTCTAATAAGATATATAATAATTAGAAGGCAAGAGACAATAGGCGATAGGTAATAGGTTCAGCAGGGCTTCGAAGCCTGGCATGCAGCCCATACCCTATAGCCAATTGCCAATAGCCTCAAAAAAGCAATGAGGAAGAGGAGTAGGCATTAACCGCCTTTTAGAGAGGGAAACCCACAGGCTGAAAGGTTTTCCGGGTACGGCACTGCTGAAGGTAGCTTCTGAGTTCCTGCTGCGAATAGAGTAGCATCAGGCGGGTCTGCCCGTTACAGTTCAAAGAGCCGGTGTTTGCCGGAAATAAGGTGGTACCGCGAATAACCTTCGCCCTTAACATGGGCGGGGGTTTTTTATTTTACAGAACTTTTCAAATTCAACTGCGAGGAGGATTTAACATGGACGAATCAAAAAATATTGCAAAAACTTATGACCCGAAACAAGTAGAAGAGAGATTGTATGAGATCTGGATGGAAAAAGGATATTTTACTCCTGTGATCGATAAGAACAAAGAGCCCTATACTATAGTGATACCTCCGCCGAATATTACCGGACAGCTCCATATGGGCCATGCAATGGACAATACTATACAGGATATACTTATAAGGTGGAGAAGGATGCAGGGATACTGCACACTCTGGCTCCCGGGTACGGATCATGCAAGCATAGCTACAGAGGCCAAAATAGTTGAGACTCTGGCAAAAGAGGGAAAAACGAAGTATGATTTGGGAAGAGAAAAATACCTTGAGATGGCTTGGGACTGGAAGCATGAATACGGCGGAAGGATACTTAACCAGCTGAAAAAACTTGGAAGCTCCTGTGACTGGACCCGTGAAAGGTTTACCCTGGATGAAGGCTGTTCAGATGCGGTTTTGGAGGTTTTTGTCAGATTATATGAAAAGGGGCTTATATACAGGGGTGAGAGAATAATAAACTGGTGCCCCAAGTGCAAGACTTCCATATCTGATATTGAGACTATTTATGATACTGCGAAAGGGCACTTCTGGCATGTGAAGTACCCCGTAAAGGACAGTGACGAATATATAGAAATTGCCACTACAAGGCCGGAGACAATACTGGGAGATACTGCCGTAGCGGTTAATCCAAATGACGACAGGTACAGGCATCTCGTCGGCAAGACATTGATACTGCCGCTTATGAACAGAGAAATACCGGTAATAGAAGATGAGTATGTCGATATGGAGTTTGGAACCGGAGCAGTTAAGATAACACCGGCCCATGACCCCAATGACTTTGAAGTAGGCACGAGACACAATCTTCCGATGCCAAGGATACTGAATGATGACGGTACAATAAACAGCTTAGGCGGTAAATATAAAGGGCTGGATCGGTATGATGCAAGGAAGCAGATTGTTAAAGATTTGGAAGAACAAGAGCTGTTGGTTAAAACAAAAGAGCATGAGCACAATGTGGGACACTGCCAAAGGTGTAGCACAACAATAGAGCCTTTGCTTTCAAAGCAGTGGTTCGTTAAGATGAAGCCCCTTGCTGAGCCTGCAATAGAGGTTGTAAGGGGCGGCAGGGTAAAATTCGTGCCGGAGAGGTTCACGAAGATCTATTATAATTGGATGGAAAACATTCAGGATTGGTGCATTTCAAGACAGCTGTGGTGGGGGCACAGGATACCCGCTTACTACTGTGAGGACTGCGGAGAGGTAATTGTATCAAAAACAGCACCGGGCTCCTGCAAAAAATGCGGAGGGAAGCTTAAGCAGGATGAGGATACCCTGGATACCTGGTTCAGTTCTGCCTTGTGGCCTTTTTCCACCCTTGGCTGGCCGGAAAAGACTGAGGATCTTGAGTATTTCTATCCTACAAGCGTACTGGTTACCGGATATGATATCATATTCTTCTGGGTTGCCAGAATGATTTTCTCAGCAATGGAGAATATGCAGGAAGAGCCTTTCAGGCATGTCCTGATTCATGGCATAATCAGGGATTCTGAAGGCAGGAAAATGAGCAAATCTCTCGGAAACGGAATAGACCCTCTTGATGTAATTGATAAATACGGTGCGGATGCATTGAGATTCAACCTGATATCCGGCAACTCTCCCGGAAATGATATGAGATTTTTCTGGGAAAAGGTTGAGGCCTACAGCAACTTCGCCAATAAGATATGGAACGCTTCAAGATTCGTTCTTATGAACCTGGATTATGACAGGGTAAAGAATGCAGTTCCGTCGGAATACTCATCAAGCCTGACTGCGGCGGACAAGTGGATAATAAGCAGGTTCAATACCGTAGTAAAAGAAGTCACCGAAAACATGGAAAAATTTGAGTTGGGCATTGCGGCACAGAAGATTTATGATTTCATGTGGTCGGAATTCTGCGACTGGTATATTGAGTTGGTAAAGCCAAGGCTTTACGGGGATGACGAGGAAACAAAGCTGGCGGCACAAGCTACCCTGTGCGATATATTAAAAGGGACAATGCAGCTGCTGCATCCATTCATGCCGTTTATTACGGAAGAGATATACCGGCACCTGCCATCGGAATATGAATCAATTGTGATTTCCAGGTGGCCGGAGTATAATGGGCAGGCATATCAGCCGGAAGAAGAGCGGAGGATGGAAAAGGTCATGGAAGCAATAAGGGGCATAAGAAATGTAAGAGTTGAGATGAACGTTGTTCCTTCCAGAAAAGCCAAGGCAATTGTAGTAACAGCAGATAAAGATGTAAAAGAGGCTATTGAGGAAGGCAGGCTATACTTTGAAAGGCTGGCTTCTGCTTCAGAGGTTGTTATACAGGATTCCAAGGAGGGCATTCCGGAGGGGGCAGTATCAGTACTTATTAATGGTGCTGAGATATATTTGCCTCTTGAAGACCTGATAGATTTCGAAAAAGAGCTTGAAAGGCTTAACAAGGAGAAGGATAACCTGGAAAAGGAACTGCAGAGGGTCAAAGGAAAGCTCAGCAATCAGGGCTTTATAGGAAAAGCCCCCCGGAGTGTAATAGAAGAGGAGCGGACTAAAGAAAAGAAATACCAGGAAATGCTGAATAAAATATATGAAAGAATAAACTCACTGAAAAAATGACGGAGAGTAAAAAGCGATGAACTATAATGAAGTTGTGGACCTGATAGACACAACGGTGAAATTCGGATGCAAACCCGGCCTTGAAAGAACTGAGAAGCTTCTGGAGCTGCTGGGAAATCCCCATAAAAAGCTCAGGGTGATTCATGTAGCGGGCACCAACGGCAAAGGCTCAACAGCGGCAATGCTTGCCAGTATTCTAAGCAGTGCAGGATATAGAACGGGTATGTATATATCGCCTCATCTGTTCAGGAATACTGAAAGAATGACTATAGACGGCATTGAAATTACGGAAGAGGATTTTGCAGAATATGCCACGCAGGTATTGAGCATGGTAAGGCTTATGGGCGAAAAAGGGCTTGAGGAGCCTACTCAGTTTGAAATGTATACTGCTATGGCTTTCCTGTATTTTGAGCGTAAGAAGGTTGACTTTGCAGTTGTTGAGGTTGGGCTGGGAGGAAGGTTTGATGCTACAAATGCAGCAGAACCTCTGCTTTCTGTGATAACCTCAATAGGCTATGACCACAAGGATGTACTCGGAGACACTATAGAAAAGATAGCCTATGAGAAGGCAGGTATAATAAAGGAAGGTTCAATGGCGGTAATGTATCCGCAGCCGTATCCTGAAGCATCGGCTGTTATTGAAACAGTGTGCAGGGAGAAAGGTGCAATTTTGGCAGAGGCGGATATTGACTCTCTGATACTCAAGGATTATGGCCTTAGCGGCCAGACAGTTGATTTTAAATACCGGGATTATGATATTCGCGGTATGAAGCTGCCGCTTATAGGGGATCATCAGTTATATAATGCCGCTGTTGCATTGACTGCCATAGCGGAGCTTGATAAAATGGGGCACCGGATAGAAGAAGCGGGTATCAGAAAGGGGATTGGGTCTGTTAAATGGCCTTGCCGTTTGAGCATAGTAAGCATCGAGCCTTTGATACTTGTTGACGGAGCACACAATGAGGATGGAATCAATTCTCTCCGTAACGCGTTATTGAAGTATTTCGGCAATCGAAAGATTATTTTTGTAATCGGAATGCTGAGAGATAAAGACTATGCTTATGCCATAAGAAAGCTTATGCCGATGGCTTATCATGTGGTAGCCGCGGAGCCTTTCAGTGAAAGAGCACTGAGCGCCTCTGCAATGGCAGAGGCGGTGAAGCCTTACTGCAGCAGTGTAATTTCAGAGCCTGACATTAAAAAAGCAATTGAAAAAGCAAAGAAACTGTATGAAAAGGACTGCATGATATGTATATGCGGCTCTTTATATCTGGCAGGACGTGCCTATGAGTACTTAACGGAAAAAAATTGAGACACGGGGACGGGACATGGGGACGTTTCGCGTGTCCCGCTTGCGGGACAGGGGAAACGTCCCCATGTCCCGTCCCC
>Ga0116182_1002357_pt1 | contig 18689 bp, 30 predicted proteins | sample AD_UKC077_MetaG_FD_89805 | JGI IMG/M metagenome (GOLD analysis project Ga0116182, IMG submission 89805) | Active sludge microbial communities of municipal wastewater-treating anaerobic digesters from USA - AD_UKC077_MetaG | ecosystem: Engineered > Bioreactor > Anaerobic > Digestate | place: USA...
AAGTTCTGTGCATTTGTTTTAAGGTGAGTGATAATAAGGTTTTCCATAAACTATATATCATAAAAATAAATGAAAAAACCTATATTTCTATAGGTTTAGTAAATTTTTTCTGCAACTCTTATACAAGATGTAACATCCTTCTCACAATATGTTTTAACTTCTTCAACTCTACCATCCCAGAAAGCAACATGAACATCTGATCCATTCATATTATCTTTAGGTGATTCAACATCTAATTCGTATGTCACTTCATCAAATGTACTTGTATATGCAAATCGTATTTTCCAATCATCAGAAATATCAACTATTCTTGTCTCCCAAGGTTTTTTATTATGTAATGTAATAATACTGGCAGGATTAATATCATACTTATGAAGTTTATGTAATATCCAAGGTATATCAAAATATAATATTCTATACCCACCTAATTTGAAATTTTTAGTTTCAATCTTTTTCAAAAGATTATTAAATTTTTCAACTATATCTTTTTCATCATCACCATAGAAACTAGATATTCTTTCTGTACCATTGTCTAAGTAACCAAATGATATACAAGTTATTCTACCATAAGTTGATATTATTGGGGATTCCTCCAAGTATGCTTTTTCTAAAGTTTCATACTTATCAACCCAATTATATTTTATATATTTGTTAGAGAATAGGTTATATCCTCTAATATCATTTATTTTTAATTCTTCTATATTTCTATACTGACCTGCAGTTTCTATATCAAACATGAATATATCTTCCATTTTCTAATATTTATGATTTTTACTTCTATTTTTTTCTACTTCAAGAGGTTGAAAGTTTGAATAGTGATTTAACTTTAATAACTCTTCTTCATTTGTTGAAGTTGCTAATTGTATTATATGATCAAACTCCCAATACGAACCATAATTATCCCAGTTCATACTTTCATTAAATTGTTTTTCTATATGATTTTTAAAATCTTCAAATGTACAACCAAGAATTTCTATTGTCTTTTTTGATTTGGTACTAAACCTTCTTTTAAATGAAGAATATATTAAATTTCTTACAGAGAGTTTAAATTTGAAAAAACTATCATTTTTCTTTCTATCTGAGTAATACTTATTAATTTTATCTTTATTTTTTTGCTTATACTCTCTATTGTAATTAGAGACATAATCTTTGTTTTTATCTTTATTTTTTTGATAATATACTTTTTTATTTTTGTTTAAAGTTTCTTTATTATCTTCTCTATATTTTTTAATTATTTCTTTATTATCTTCTCTATATTTTTTAAAGCATTGTTTACAGGATGCACAAAATCCATCTTTACTTCTATCATCAACATTATAATTCTCTATTTTTAAATTTTCATTACACTTTGAACAGACTTTATACTCTATAATTAAATCTTTGTTACACTCTATACAAATTATTCTTCTTTTATAAAATTGAGTAATTTCCTTTTCTGTATTACATTCTATACAATTCCTCATAACCACAACTTTTTTATTATATATATTAAAAAGTTGTTGTTCTCTAATAAATTTTATCTATTAACTCTTTAATATTTAGAGTCCCTTCTCTGTATTGAAATTCTTTTAATCTTCTATCTGGAAAAGATGATTTTCTCCATATAGATGCAATTGATTTGGTCACATCAAAATATTTTTCTAATTTTTGTGAGTATTTCTTTTTAATATAAAATTCTATAAATAATATATCTATCATCTAATTTTTTATTAATTATATCACATTTATCCTTAAAAGTTTTATATATAGTACTATGATACATATAAAGACATTTGAGAGTTTTCTACCAAAATTTAAACTTGTTACTAGTAATGCTAGAAAAATAAGAGAATATAGAGAACTTATACCGAATCTTAGAGTTGAAGAAGGTAGAGACTTACCAGAAGTTGATTCTGATGATGAAACAGTTGCTATATACAAAGCAATTGATAATGGTATTTATACTATATCAGAAGATACATCATTAGAAATTGAAGGTGAAAATGTTGGAGTTAATTTAAAATGGTTTAAAAGTAGAATGCATGAATTTGCTGGTAAAAGAGCATATTGGAAAGTTTTACTTGCTAAAAATGATGGTGAATATATTAAAATATATGAAGGATTTATTGAAGGTGAAATTGTAGAAAGTGATGATTTATCATCTTTTGATAAATATTTTAAAGTTACTAAATATGATAAATTATTAGGTGATTTAAAATTGACAGATATAAATTCTTATTTATATTCTGCAAGAGCGATGGCTGCTAAAAATTTAAGACAAGATAAGTTTATTCTTAGAAAAAGAATAAAATTTATCCCAAAATGGACCGGAAAATATCAAAACTCATGAAAATAAATATTCAAAAAGATTTTTATAATCATCAATGGGTTATTTACTATGGTGATATTAAACAAACAGTAGATTTTTTTAAAAGTGATGATTATTTAGAGAAAATGATAAATAAAATAATACAGAATCATAGGAATAAACAATTAAAAGATATATTATCATAAATCTTTTCATACAATATATTTTTTTATCATATCTGGACCGCCAAATTCTTCAATTTTTCTAATCGCGGATGATGAAATATGTTCATAATCCCTATCACAAGTAAGGTAAATTACATTCACATCTTTTTTGAAATCATCTATAAATCTATATTGATTTACTTCATAGTCTAAGTCAACTCCATTTCTTAGACCTCTAATTACAACTACTTTATAACCATCATCTTCATAATCATTTATAAGTTCATGTAGAAATTTATTATAAGTAATTATTTTTCGATTAATTCTTTGTTCTAACAGATGAAAATATTCATCTGATTTTGATATTTTTGGTTTATCAGGATTAATACCAACTGCAATTAACACATTACCTCTACCAAATATTCTTTCAGCTTTCTCAATTATGTTAATGTGTCCAATATGCATTTTGTTAAAGGAGCCTGGATAAATTGCTATTGTTTTCATATTCCTAATTCATTAAGTTTCTCTTCTCTTGCAATATGTTTTGGTTTAGCCTCAACTTCATTTTTATGATATGGAGTACCATTAGTTGAATAGATATGTGTTTTATCAACTCTTGCAATAATTCCAATAGTAGGTTCTTTACTATACTTTGAAGTATAATAGAACTCTGCACTTGGATAAGGTTCATTACCACATTTACAAACTAAGACTACTGGATCATTTGAATGTATAATAGTAATTGGATTTATATTAACCGTATTTATTGACATTGTTATAATATTTTTTCCAGTTTATCACCTCTTTTATTTTGTAAACTATTTACTTGTAGATGTTTAATATCTGGATCATGTTTCTTTTGTAAGGTACATTCTGTTAAAATTTCTAATAGACTTGCATCTCTCTCAACTCCAATATATTTACCATCTGGTTTTATTTCCAAACCATTGTAATAATGTTTCATTTTACCATTACCAGATTCAATTTCTAAGATAAATTCAATTTTTGGATCCAAATTATATTTTTCTAGAAGTTTTAAAACTTCTAATGGTTCTACTAACATTTTAAGACTTAATATATTATTAATGTCTTTTAATTGACCATAAATAATCTTCCATTGTTTTTGTGATATATTATCAAGTTCTTTTAAGAAATTATTCATTTGTATATGTTATATTAGTTACTTCTTCTAATCTTTCTCCAATATTAGAAATAAGACTTTCGTTATATATTTTATCAATAAGATTAATAACAATATCTCTATACTCTGGAGTAATTTTAGTTCTAAAATTAGGTCTTATTTTCATATTGTTTTTATTTTATTTATTACATTCCTAATAAACCCATAAGATTTCTATGTAGGCTCATTACTCTTATATGTGTAAGGAATTCCATTTCATTCATAGATTTGGAACATCCTAATTGTTCTTTTACATTATCTTTCTGATTACTATCTAATTTAAGATATTTATCTAACATTTCTCTCATTTGATCAGTGCTAACACCATCTTTATTTACAAATTTTCTATTCATAGAATGTGACAAGTTTATCAACTGGTTTAACTACAGAACCATAACCTTCATCAAAGTAAGTTCCATCATAAGATGAATACCAACCATCAGTTCTGATATAAACATCATGCTCTACAAAGTATTGAACTTTATACCAAGTTGAACCCATATCTGGGCCACCATATTTATCAACTACTTTTACTTCACCTAATCCTAATTCGGTTGGATTATAATCTTCATAGGCAAATTCTTGTACACTCATGTTTGCTTGGATTTTTTCCAAGATTTGCTCTCCAGTTAATTTATTGTTTGTCATATACTGTTGTTGTTACTTGTTTAGGAAATACTTGTGTTACTTTACTATTATAGTAATGTTCATATTGGCCATATGAATCATATGTACCTGTGATTTTGATATAAGCATCTGCTACTGGAAAGTATATTACTGACCAAAATTCAGATGTATCACATCTACCTGCTACTTTTTTATATTCTGTTGGTAATCCAACTGATTCTAAATAAGCATCTACTGTTTCAAATTCACCTTCTTCATCTAACTCTTCTAAAAGATATTCTTCATCATCAAAACAATCAAAAAGTGCTTTTTGTAATCCTTTATCTTGAATGATTTTAATAATTTCTTCTGCTGTTTGTACTACTGCCATACTGTAATTGTTTTTTCTACTTTTTTAACTTCTTTCATTTCATCCCACTCTTCTCCTTCATAAGAACATCTTGTTCCAGAGAACATAACATTAATATCATACTTCTCAAAGTAAATAACTCTTTCTAAACTAGTATCTTCATTTCCATATGAATCATAGTTAAACTGGTCATTGTTTTCTAATAGTTTACCACCAAATGGTTCTCTGTAGAAGTCTTCCATGTAATCATAGATAGAGCCAAATTTTTCATCAAACTCTTGTTTAAATTCTTCAAATTTTGTCATAATAAATTTTTAGTTAATTGTTTGATAATCTGTAATTGTTTTTGTTACTGGTTGTACAATTGTAATTCAGTAAGCTCTGCATTTTCTCCATAAGAGTCAACTCTAATTGTTTCTTTAAGAAACAAACCCTCACCTACATCATAAATAGTAGTTGTACTTGGTCTGTATTCACCATCTGATTCTTCTGCAACTTTTTTGTACTTGCTTGAAAAGTTTCCAACTTTGGAAAGGATTTCATTTAGTTTTTTAACTTCAATGTTCATATTTATAGTTTTTATTAATTAATTCTCTGTAATTCACCTTTGGCGTTTCTAAATTCTTATAGTTCTCAATTGCAAACATTGCAATATAAGAAGGAAAATGTTTGATGATATTATCTTTTAATTGTAATTTATATCCTTCTCTCCAATGGTTGTGTTTATATCTTTCCCAAGCCATTACTGCTGTTTCTTCATAAACAACTTTTGACTTATCTTCATATGATAATTTATGAAATTTGTTTTCATCTAATTCAACTTCTGCACCATCTTTTAAAAGTAATGTGTACATAGGTACTGGATTGATTAAAGTATGAATATAATCATGTTGTTCTGTATCAGCATTAACTGCATTACTAAAGAAATCTTCTTTAGTAAGCATTAGATTAGATTTCTTTACTTTTTTATGAAGGTCATTCCAAAATGGAATTAATTCATCAATAATATCTTTATTATATTGAACACCTTTAGACATAAGGAATTGTACATCAAACATATGTTTGAACCAATTAATATCATGGAAAAGATGTGAAATCTTTAATGATAAAAGTAACTCAGGTTTTAAGAAACCATCATTCTGATATTTTAGTATGATTGGATTATATAGGTATTCAATATTATCAGAGTTTTTATTATCTTCTTTATCTACTACATAATCTAAGTCTTTTGGATTTCTTGGGAAATCTGGAAAGAAATTCTTTATTGCGGTTGAGCCTATTATTAACATGTTTTAATTTTTTACAAAGATAAGGAATATTTTTCTTTAATTGTCAACTCTATTAAATCATTTATGTTTTTCCAAAAAACTGAATTATTATCAATAAGTTTTTTTATTTGGTCAGTACCCAGAGCTCTAACTCTACCAGAAAATACTTTTGATTCTGTTACCCAGTGTAAACCTGTTGAGTTCGTAAATACTATCATATTTGTTCTTGTATCTTTATCAACATTATAGTTTATTATAGATTGGAATGCAAACTGTTTAATATCACTTTCAGTTAGTTCAGTAGTTGGATCAGATCGAAATTTAACTTGAACTGTTAGAGGTTTTTCATCCATTCCTTGTCCTATACCATCCACACCATAATCGTCGATTGGTGGTGCTGGTTTATAGTCATATACACCAATTCTATTATCTGCAGAAAGGATTTTGAAGAAACATTCTGCAAATATTTCAAAAAGGTCACCTTTTACTTTCTCAGCATCATTATAAGCCAATGATTTGAAAGTTTTAGATAGTTTTATTATTTTACTTGTAAGTTTTGCTAGTGTATTGGTATCTTTAAATAATGTATTAAAAATATCATTATTTTTATTGTAAAGATTTACAAATGCTTCATGTTGTATTGTTTTCATTTTTAATTATAAAGTTAAAATTATTGCGTTTTTTATTTCTAATAACTTATTATATCTAGCATCATCTATTAAAATGTGAAATTCATCATCAAATTTTTTTAAGACTTTCAGTATTTTTTAATTTTTGTAAAATATTCATATTAATTTTTTATAGTTTAAGTCTATTGTTCTATAAATTCTTTCCAAAAATCTTCTCTAAAATATGTGAATAATCTCCAATCTATTCTAAAGTTACCCCAACTTGTACCTTCTAAAACAAGTTTGAACTTTTTTGATTCTAAAGCCATTTTTAGATTTGATATATTATCTTTATTAATTTTAATACCCATTGCACCTTGTGTCATTCCATATTCCCCATTTATATCAGCAACAACATTGTTAATACCACTCTCACCAAAAATTACTTTAGTAAATCCAAAATGTTTATCATTTTTAACACTTGTCCAATATAATCTATTTCCTGATTTATTAGTAGAATGTATTAATGGGTAGATATGTTCATTAGTTTTATTTAAACTAACATATTCATATCTATTGGTGGCAGTATGATAATATGTATTCCATATTAAATCACATTTGTTCTCATTATTATTTGTAATTATCTTTTTTATAATATCAAAATTTTTATTTGGTAAAAATGGCCATTCTCTAATATCAATTATATTTTCTATACCATCTTCATCAATGATAGTTATTGGTTTATGATAACTTTTATTTTGCATTAAATACCAATCATATCTAGTACCAGCACCAAAAGTAGATAATCCATCCTTCACACCATGTATTTCTAGATAAACTATTTGATATTTAGTAAAAAAATTATATAACCCCTTATTTTTTGAATTTTTTGACTCTGGCTTTCTCCACATAGATGGATGAACAAATAATAAATACTTTGACTCATTTAATAAACTCATTGATTTAATTACAAATTTATCCCAAAGTGAACGACCTCCACCTCTTTTACTACCAATCATAATTTGGTCATCATTATAAGGTGGATTACCTAAAATTATATCAAACTTATCAATATTCCAGACATCTTTCATATGTCTATCAAAACCATCATCCAAAAATGATCCCCAATATGCATTTGTAGTATATTCATCTTTTGGATCAACACCACACAACCACAAAAAAACATTTCTTGATTGTAGTTCACAAGTATAAATCATATTCTCAACAATATGTTTATATCTCTTCTCTTCATCAGACTCCCATTCAATTAACCCATTCATTAATTTATAAATAACAACAAATGGAAATGTACCTGCCCCATTAGCAGGATCTAACCATTTTAAATCAGGATTAGACCATACTTCTTTTGGTAAAGAATCAAGCATTTCTCTAACTAAAGTAATTGGTGTCATTACCTCACCATGCTTTTTCTTTTCTACTTCACCATCTTTAACAAATTTATTAATAATTTTGATAACATCCTTAATATGTTCCATTTTATTAACATTATCTCTAACATATGATACCATTTCTGACCACAAGTGGTTAACATCACCTTTTCTTTCTTTATCAATAAGTGATAAAACTGCAAGTCTTTGTTTCTCTTTTGGAAGAGAAAGTATAAACTCTGTTAGATTTTGATCATCAGAATGTTTATTAAGTATAATATCTGAAATTAATTTTTCAAATATTTCACCATCCTTAGTTTCTTTATATTGTTCATATACATTTGGATGCATTGAAAAACTTGCCCCTATAAAACCCATAATTTATTATATTTTTATTCTATTTATATGAAATAATAGTGTGTTTGTTTAGAAATTAAGTTTTTCTTTTAAAAGATCTATTTTACTCAAATCTATAAGCCTTAGTTTTTCTTTTTCATCTTGTTCTTCAAAATCCAACACTTCAATCTCATGATTTATTTCTTCAATTACTGCAAATTTTCTATTTTTTTCATCAGTCTCATTTAATTCAGCAATTTCAGAATCTGGTTTACCTTTACCAATATCATAACCAATACTTACATAGAAAATTGGATCATATCCAAAATTATCTCTTAATGATTTAATCTGTCTTGCAAGTTCTCTTGAAGTGAACTCACTCTCTCTATCATAATAAGGTATAATAACAGAGCAATAGGGTTTAATCCAGTTACCATCACCTACTTTAATTTTACCTTCTCTAAAACTATTTCTATCTTCTTTATGAAGTCTTGTTGCTCTTCCAGTATTTTGTAATGTTTTTGTAATAGTTGGTAGTTTACCACCTAAAAATTCAACTCCTGTAAACCCTGCAACATTAATACCCTCACTCATTGTATCATAGTGAAGAACAATTGCCATTTCTGAATCTTCTAAATTTTGTAACTTTTCTAAATATTCACTTCTACCTACAATTCCTTCATCATCAATAAAGTGACAGAAGTTTGAAGTTTCATTTCTTGATGCACCTGCACAAATTTTAACATCCTGAATAGTACCAAGTAATTGTTTGTGTATTTTCCACATATCATCTACTGATGCACACTTAACCAATATTTTTGGTGCTATCTTTTCAGAATCTATAGAATTTTGTTTAATGAAGTCTCTATGTGCAAAGAAAGTATCTCTTACAAATTTTGACATATTTTCAATTGATTTAAAATCAACAGTTGGATCAAAATTGTTTGGTAAGGCAATATGTATAACAGGTCTTACAATATAACCATTATCTACACAATGTCTAAAGTCTAAACCAATTCTCTCACCAAAAACCTCTTCATTATTCATTAAAAATGATTCAGTATCTTCTACACAATCTTTTGGTGTTGCAGTTAAGAAGTAACATCTTTTATGTGAGATAAGACTATAATTATCTTTAAATTTTGCAGTATCTTCTACTGATGCCAATGTATGTGCTTCATCACAATACAAAGTATCAATTTCTAAATCTTTCAAAGTATTTAATGAGTGATATGTAGTTAAGATAACCACTTTTCTACCATTATCTATATGATTTTTAACTATCTCATTAACTTCTTTAGAATTTGTTGTTGAAGATACAAGTTCATTATAAGAAAGTTTCTTTTCAAGAAGTGATTTGTTTAAATCAACATTCTCTTGAAATTTTGAAACATCATATTTAGAACTACCAACAAAGATATATCCTATCTTACCAAGCATTGGAGATAACATTTCAAATATATCATTAAGATGTTGTGTATTCAACATAAGTCTATGTGTTGATATAGTATAAACTTTATTTCTGGTAGATATAATTTGATTTAACAAATCAACCATCATAAGATAACCTTTACCTGCTCCTGTTGGAATACAAATTTGTAATAGGTTATTTGATAGCATATCATTATAGAGTAACTTTTGGTCCTCTGTCAAACTATCTAATCTACTCTTTAAGTATGTTTTCATTTTTATTATTTAATTTTTTCTATTCTATTTGTTTTCATATTCAATAACATATCACCACCAATAACCTCATAATTAATACCATTAATTACCCTAATTGTTCCATGTTCTTTATGTGACCTTATTGATTTTAGTAATTGTGAAGTATCTTCGCAAAATACCCTTACTGGTACTTTTCTTGTCTTGGTCATATTTTTTTATATCAGATTTATATTTATTAATAAAACTAAAGTTTCTACAAAGATAATATTTTATTTATTATAAAAGAAGTAAATTTTAATATATATTACATGAGATTACCAAATGGATACTGGACTAAAGAAAGATGTATGGAAGAAGTAAAAAAATATACCACAAAGAAAGATTTTTATACTTTATCAAAAAGTGCATATCAATCAGCATATCACAATGGTTGGTTATCAGAAATAACTGAAAGGTTGGAAGGTATTAAAATGAATTTTTTCATTCATAAGGAAAATTGTATAGAAGAAGCATTGAAATATAAAACAATTACTGAATTTATAAAAAAATCACCTGGTGCATACAAATCGGCATCTAAAAATGGTTGGATAGATGAAATAACAGGTCATATGACACATATGGGAGATAAATATAAAAGATGTATATATAGTTATGAATTTGATGATAATAGTGTCTATATTGGTCTTACTTACAATTTAGAGAAAAGAGATACATTACACAAATCAAATTTAAAGAGTACAGTTAATATACATATTAATAAGACAGGAATTGTACCTAAGTTGGTTAAATTGACTGATTATATAGATGTAGAAGAAGCAATAAAAATGGAATTCTATTTTTTGAATAGGTATAAAAATAATGGTTATATCATTTTAAATAAAGTGAAAACTGGAGGTCTTGGTAGAGAAAATAAATGGACTAAGGAAAATTGTCTTGAATTGGCTCTAAAATGTGAAACTCTTAAAGATTTTTATGAAAAATATGAAGGTGCATATACTAAATCTATAAAAGAAGGGTGGTTAAATTTATTTACACACTTAAAGATAAGTAAATTACCAAATGGTTATTGGACTAAGGAAAAATGTCTTGAAGAATCATTAAAGTATAAAAGTAAGAAAGATTTTAGGATAAATAGTAAATCTGCTTATTCTTCTGCCACAAAAAATAAATGGTTAGATGAAATCTGTATTCATTATAACCTAAAAATTATTTAATTAAATAATTAAATAATATCCAATTGTTGTATTTGTAAAACCTGATGTGTAGTCTATAATTAATTTATAATCAGGAAAACAATATTTAATGAAGTATTCATACATTCTTATTTTATTGGCACTTGGTTTACCAAACATGAATACATAATCATTATTTATTTTATACTCATTTAATTCAATTAAATATCTTATTCTTGACATAACATCATATAATTCATTCAAATTTGTTGGAGTATCATAGTTTTCATCATTAGAATTTGCCACAGAGAAGCTAACTGATATAAACTTCTTATCATGTAGTCTTACATCTTTTAAATTTGAATTTTCTTCCATTAAGATAACTAAGTCAAGTCTATATTCTATATTACTTTTTGATTTAAAATAATATATTATGTTTTCTTCATTTGGATATTTTGAATGTTTATATTTTTCTTCATTGTATTCTAATTTATCCAATTTAGAGTCAAATATTTCATTCACTTTATTTATATTCATAAAGTTAACAACACCAATACTATTATCCAATTTTTCACTTTTTGATAATCTATTTGTATTATTCTCTTTTATAAATTCATTATAGGTAAATAAAGTTGTTTTATAATATATCATTTAATTTAGGACCTATTTGTTCTTTCATATTACTTATATATTAAATAGTACTATTTGATTAACTTTTCACTAATAATAAATATAAATAATAAATATTTTTTATGAAATTAAGAGTAATTGAACTATTTGCAGGAATAGGAAGTCAACATAAAGCACTTAAAAATATTGGAGTTGATTGTGAAGTAGTAGGTATAAGTGAATGGTCTATTGACTCAATCATAAGTTATGCCAATGTTCACCACAATTCAAATGAAACAACTGACTTAACTAAAGAAGAAATACTTGAAGAACTTAAAAACTTTACTTTCTCTTCTAATACCAAAACACCTATCAAAACAAGTACACTTAAACTTGATCGTCTAAAGAAATTATATGTAGCTAATAAAAACTCTAAAAATCTTGGATCAATTGTTGATTTAAAAGGTTCTATGACACCAGATCATGATTTATTAACTTACTCATTCCCTTGCCAAGATTTGTCAAACCAAGGATCTCAAAGAGGTTTATTTGAAGGCAAATCATCTTCTTTGTTATGGGATGTAAACAGATTACTAAATGAATTAAATGAAGAAGGTAGATTACCTAAATATCTTTTAATGGAGAATGTACCTGCTATTTTTGGAGATAAAAATAAAGATGGTTTTAATATCTGGAAAGATAATCTTAAAGAAATGGGTTATATCAACTTTGACTTTAAATTGAAAGCATCATACTTTGGTATTCCTCAAAATAGAGAAAGAGCTTATATGGTTTCTATCTTAAATGGTACAGAGAATGATTTTGCTATTCCTACTCAAGATAAGTTAACTGATTTAACTATTTCTGATATTTTAACTCCTAATCAAGTTAGTAAATATTACTTAGACTTTAAAAGATTTTATCCACCTACAATTAAAACAGATAAAACTAAAAATGGTATTAGTTGTTTTGATTTAGTTGGTTACACTAATTTTGCAAGTGAAAAGAAAGTATATCACTTAAATAGTATATCACCAACAATTACTGCAACAGGTGCTCAGTCAAGAATTAAAGTATATGAAAATGGTGAGATTAGAATATTAAGTCCAAGAGAATGTTGGAAGATGATGGGTTTCACTGACTCAGACTTTGATAAAGTAGAAGGAACTTTAATTGATAGTGCTTTGACTAAACAAGCTGGAAATTCAATTGTAGTAAATGTTTTAGAAGCAATCTTCACAAATCTATTAAAACCCTCTTAAAGAGGGTTTTTTTATATATAATATATGTCAAGAAAAAGTTCAATCAATAAAATAAAAAGAGATAATTCACAATCAAAGAATATAGAAGCTGCTCTTTGTATGTATCTTTATGAAAAATCACATTCACCTATCACCACTCACTTTACTGGTATGGGTTTACAAGAATGTGATGTAATATCAATATCAAAGTCTGATTATATCTATGAGTATGAAGTTAAAATAAGTAAAGCGGATTTTAAGAAAGATTTTATAAAAGAAAAACATACTCACATCATAAATGAAAAATACACCAAGACCAGAAAAGGTGAATTGGTGTATTTACTTCCAAATTATTTCAATTTTGTAACACCAAAAGATTTAATATCTATTGATGAAGTTCCTGATTATGCTGGTCTAATTTATATGAATGAAGATGGTTCATTTGATATTATAAAGAAACCTAAACTTTTACATTCAACTAAAGCAAATGATGCTTTCATTAGAAAGTTAGCTCATAATCTAAGTTGTAAATTAGTGTTTAAGAAAGTTTAAAGTTCAATTTCAACTGGTTTTTTATATTTTCTAATTATACCAATTATTTTAAAAGTTGCTAAAATGAATGGATATGTTACAATACATCTATACCAAAAGTATTGACCATTACATATTTCTGAAGCTAAGGCTATAGTTGATAGGTACATTAGTACCACAAAAATTATTAAGAATGTTTTCATATTTATTATATTATTTAGTTGAACAATGTTGGTGACCACATTTTTTATGTCTGCACTTATATGAAGTAAAAAGAAGAGGTATAAGACAACAAAAAATGTGAAACTTAAATCCATATACTAAAATGAATCCAAACCAACCTAGCCATCCAAAATCAAGTGTATCAAGATTTATATTGAAGAAATAGGAGATTGAATGTTCAATTAAATAGAACAGGATAAATGATAATATAAATGTGATTATAAATTTTTTCATAGGTTTTTTATTTGTTAGTATTTGTTAAAAACATGTAACATCATGATATATAATATAAAATAATATAATTATTCTACCAATCTTAACATTTTATCTACTCTTAATTCTGATAGTTTAATCAGTCTATCTAAGTAAATGTTTAGAGTTTTGTAATCTTTTTCTGACAATTCTTCTCTTCTCAACATTGGTGCCAAGTCCGGATAGTTTTGTATTAATCCATTTTTAGTATAGGAGTCTTTTTCAAAACCATCAACTAAAGAAAACAACTGTCCAAATTGAAAGGCCATTACTTTGTAAATGTCTTTGATAGATTCTTTTTTACCTGGAAAGTCTTTCATTACTTCAAAGTCAATCATTTTCATCACAGGGATTTTATCTCTTAAATCACCTCTAAGTGCTGGTTTGATAATTGCTCTTAAATGACTTCTTGAGAAAAAAGATAAGATGTTTCTGTAAGCTCTAAGTATTTTCATATCATACTCTCTAACAATAGGTTCTTTAACTACTAAAGGATGATATTGAGTATGAAAATCATAAGTATAGAAAAGAGCATTGTTAACTTCATCAGGAGTACCTTTGAATACTTTAACAATGAATCCATCTTCAACTATAGCTAAGTTGCAGTTTAGTGGTTTGTCAGTTAATATTTTAGACAATTCTACATCATACATTTTACACAATGTATGAGATTGATCAATGATTTCTGGTATTTCATCAACAAATACCATAACATCATAATCTAAACTGTTTTCACTACCAAAAATTTGAAATCTTTCCATACTGCAAATATAATAAAAATATTTTATATATAAGGTATGAAATACCTAAAAAAGTTTTTAATAACAGAGAGAGTTGACTTAGATGAATTACAAGAACTTTGTGATAATACTTTAGCTTATCTTATTGATGAAGGATTTAAAGTAGAAATTAATCAATTTAATGCTAAGGGATATATTGCAATTCTTTTAAGAAAAAAACATGGTGATAGAAAACATCAAAATTAACTTTTACAATATCACCACAAAAAGTAATGAGACCTGTTCTTGTTATTCTAAAGTAAAATTCAAACATCTTATTAAAATTGTTTGAATATTTTTTAAGTTTACGATCATTTCTGGATCCAACACTCTTTTTAGTCTGTTCTATTCTATCTTTCTTATTAACGTCACAGTAAGACTTATCTTCTGTGACTATTGTGCGACCTGCTGTCTGTTTGTTTTCATATTGTTTATAATTTTGGAATAACTGATCTACTATATATTGAATTATTGTTAATCTTATAATTTAAAGTATTACCATCTAAAAAAATTACTTTAACTTCATTTATATTATTTATATCTAAAAAATCAAATTTATATTTCTGTGAGGTATGTATTTGTCTATCAATTCTTTCTGGTTTATCTTCAAAAAGTCTGTCAAAACCAGCCATACTATTCATATATAACTCTTCTGATTTTCCAAAAATACCTTCATCACTATATAATATAAAATAATTAGAACTATTTTTTACTTCTTTTAAAATCATACTATTAAATATTTTTTATCAAAGGTTTCAATCCTTTGTAGTAATTCTATTATAGAAATAGAAGAAGTTTTGTTTTTTGACACATTTTCATTGTGTATCATTAACTTACAATTAGCAGGATGTGATAATAATTTTGGATCAATCCCTTGTTCAAATCCTTCTTTAATAGAAAACATATGGTCTCTACTAACTCCACCTAAATTATTCTTCTTATTTGATGGTGAATACCATCCATATTTCTCAATTAATGTAAAGTCAAATTCATCAGGATAATCATTTAAACTAAATTTAAAATTACAATCTGTTCTGTAACATTGTAATACATCTTTATCTTTTCTTTTGAACTCTTTTTGACAAATATCAGAACAAAATTTTCTTCTCCTGTTCTCAAAACTTATTTTACCTTGGCAAAACTTACATTCTTTTGGATTTTCATCATAATTATTATTAGTATGTTTAAAATTTATTGATGCTGATTGTCTATACTTTATTAAACTTTCTTCAGTTATGTTATATTTTAAACCCTTTCTGTTTATATTAATTACTTTTTTACTACAATCTTTAGAACAGTATAAATTTTCTCTATATTCATAGGGTATATCATTATTACATTCTTCTAATTTACATTTTTTTGGAATATATTTTTCTTTGTAACTATTTTTTACACCTTCTATATTTTTTGAGTAATCTCTTAAATATTTATTAACATAATAGTTTCTACAAGATAAAGAGCAATATAATTTTTTACCTATTACTTCATTATTACAATCAATATTTTTACAGTTCATAACCACTTTTTATTTTTATATATAAAAAGTGGAGAACTCCCTTTTTGAATTGGTGGAGACGGTGGAAATCGAATCCACCTCAGAAACCTTGCAAGGGTTTCTCGCCAGCCTTGGTACATGCGTCCCCATTAATTTTAGAGCGAGTTGTGGGATTTGAACCCACGATGTGAACCTTATCTGACTGATTTGGAAGACCAGTGCCATCGACCGAACTAGGCAAAACTCGCATTATTTCCTATGGTTTTAACTATAACTTATATACTTTTCAGTAGAAAGAGGTTATAATCTACACCATTTATGTGAGCGAAAGACGGGACTCGAACCCGCAACAACCTGCTTGGAAGGCAGGAGCTCTACCAATTGAGCTACTTTCGCATATAAGGTGACTGAACTCTTAAATAATCAACTCGCGATTATCATATCTAAGTTTCTATTAATTCTATACATCATTACTTGGTCTGGGTAGGATTCGAACCTACGTTTCCTGTTACATACAGGCGTCCTCACCACTAGACGATCCAGATTGCTAACTTTATATAAAATTAAATCACCTACCGGTTTTTTAATTGTTGGCAAGGTGGGTAACGATCCCACTCTCTCATGTGTATAAGACATACGCTTTTACCGTCTAAGCTACTTGCCAATATTATTTTGTAGTCTATACGGGATTCGAACCCGTGTTTTACCCGTGAAAGGGGCACGTCCTGACCTGACTAGACGAATAGACCATATTTTTGTACTATTGACGGGGGTCGAACCCGCATCTCCCACCCTGAGAAGGTGGTTTCCTGCCATTAGAAGACAATAGTATTTTGTGGGATGTGAGAGACTCGAACTCTCCTGCTAGCGTTTTACAGACACGGCTATCACCATAATCCATCCCAATTAGATATATCATTTACACGGTGTTAGGTCTTACTATCCTGTTATAACTTATTTATATCTTTGTACTATTGACGGGACTCGAACCCGCATCTCCCGGTTTGAAAAACCAGTTTCCTGCCATTAGAAGACAATAGTGTTTTTGTACTAGTGACGGGACTCGAACCCGCATCTTCCGGTTTGAAAAACCAGCTTCCTGCCATTAGAAGACACTAGCATATTTTGTGGGTGTAGTAGGACTCGAACCTACTCAGCTAATAGCAACGGTGTTACAGACCGCCATGACTCTCCAACTTCATCGTACACCCTTATGTACTTTTGTGGGCAGAGAGGGATTCGAACCCCCGAACTCTAATGAGAGCAGTTTTACAGACTGCCAGCTTTAACCACTTGCATATCTACCCAATTTATTTCAATAAAAAAACCCAATCTGTTTTTGCCAGATTGGGTTTGTTGTTTTATAATGTTTTTACTCCATTACTTTATACACATAACGCTTCTGACCGATGGTATTCTATACCCCGCCTCATATCCGCCTATCGCTTCTATTGCTATTGTTATGTTAGTAATTGTTGTCATTTTTTCTATTTTTTTAAATGTTTGTTGTTGTTTTGTTTTCTAATTCTTCTACAAAAGTAAGGTGACTTTTTTAATCTACCAAATCTTTTTGTAATTATTTTTAATCTTTGTAGCGGGAACAGGACTCGAACCTGTGACCTCAAGGTTATGAGCCTTGCGAGCTGCCTACTGCTCTATCCCGCGATATATTGTTTTGTGAGACTATCTCTCAACTTTGTAGCGTAGCGTGGATTCGAACCACCCCTTGGAGTTTATGAGACTCTAATGCAACCTTTACACTTTAACGCGATATATGTTTTATAGTTCTATATATTAAAAAGTTTTTCCCCTTTTTGATATTTCTGAACATTTTTTTAAATTTTTTTCAATATTTCATCAATTTCTTGTTTAGATTTCTCTAAATCAACATTTTCTATTACAAAATCTGCTAATTTGGCTTTATCTTCATCAGACCATTGAGATCTTATTCTTTTAAGAACATCTTCTTTATTAGTATTATCTCTACTAATAACTCTTTCAACTCTTACATCTTCTGGTGCAGTTACTAAAATTGTTACATCACAATCTTTATAAGCACCACTTTCAAATAATATTGCAGCTTCTTTAACTACAAATGGTTTATCAAATTGTTTAGTCCAATTAATAAAGTGTTCTCTAACTTTAGGATGGACAATCTCATTTAACTTTTTGAGATTGTCCTCATTCCCAAAGACAAAAGAAGCTAACTTCTTTTTATCTACCAAATTATTTTCTAAAATATTTTCACTAAAAGTATCAGTTAGTTCTTTTATCACTTCTGGTGTATCAAGTAACTTCTTGGCTTCATCATCTGCAATATAGACAGGAATACCCAAAGACTCAATATACTTTGTTATGGTAGTTTTTCCTGATCCAATACGCACAATGATTCACAATATGTATTTCATATATTCTATAATTTAATATCAAAGATACAAAAAATAAATTATTGGTATAACAGGGAACATTAATTTTTAATATATAAATTAAAAATAATTAATCAATGGTAAAAACAT
>Ga0116182_1002363_pt1 | contig 18672 bp, 13 predicted proteins | sample AD_UKC077_MetaG_FD_89805 | JGI IMG/M metagenome (GOLD analysis project Ga0116182, IMG submission 89805) | Active sludge microbial communities of municipal wastewater-treating anaerobic digesters from USA - AD_UKC077_MetaG | ecosystem: Engineered > Bioreactor > Anaerobic > Digestate | place: USA...
CGTCCATCTGGAATGTGGACGCCTCAGGCGATTGGGGCACCGGGGCCAACTGGAGTGTCGCCCCTGCAAGTGCTGCGGGCACACAAGTCCGTTTCGACAGCGCCATCACCAGCCCCGTCACCGTCACCACCGCCGGTGAGACGGTCGGTGCCCTCTACTTCAACAACCTTAACACGTATACGTTGGTTGGCAGCGGCCTGACGCTCGACGGCGACACCGCCCCGGCCGCGGTAACCGTCGAAACCGGCACCCACACCCTCGCCGCGCCGCTCACGCTGGGCAGCGATGCCCTGCTCGACATCGCGCCGTCCAGCCTTCTCAACCTCGGCCCCGTCAGCGGCGCTACCGCAACGCTGACCGCGCAAGGCGACGGCACGCTCGCCCTTACCGCTGCGCCGTCCGTCCAGTCGCTCGCGTTGAACGTGCCCGAGCTGAACGTGTCGAACACCCTGGCCGTCGCTTCGCCGATCGCCTTGGCGCGCTCCGTCACGGTCCGTCCCGCCTTGAGCACCACGACCACAGTCAGCGGCGTCATCTCCGGTACCGCCGACCTGACGAAGGCCGGCTCCAGCACGCTGGCTCTCAGTGCCGAGAACACCTACATCGGCCGCACCGTCGTTGCCGCGGGCACGCTGACAGCCAGCACGCTCGCCAACGGCGGGGCGGCCAGTTCCATCGGCGCGTCATCAGCTTGGGCAAACAACTGGACGCTCGGACCGGCTACCTTCCATTACACCGGTCCGTCGGCGACGATTGACCGCGGCTACTACCTCGCCGCCGGCAACAACCCCGTGCGGGCCGCTGTCATGCGTCTCGACAACGACCTGACGATCGGCGGCCAGTGCACCCTGTGGTTTGGCGCGTTTCTGAAGACCGGCCCCGGTACGCTCCGCTATACCTACCCGGGCGCACAGACGCTCGCCAACGTCGAAGGCGGCGACGGCCTGCTCAACATCGGGGCCAACGGCGACAGCCCGACCACCGGGTTCTGGGGTTACAACATCTCAAACGGCAAGGTCGTCATGGGCGCGCCCGGCCAGACCAATACGATCAACAACCGCATCACCATCGGCCTCTACACCACGGCGACCGGTGCCGAGACGACCGGCGAGTTAGAACTCGTCGACGGTGTTTTGAATTGTAACACGACGCTCTCCGTGGGCCGCGGCAACGGCACCACCGTCACGGCACCCGGCGGGATATCCTCGCGCCTGACCGTCAACGGCGGAATCGCCAACGTCAATTTGATCGGCGTTGGTTATTGGGGCGCCGCGCCGGCCAACGCTTTCAACGCCCGACCGGTCATCGACATCAACGCCGGCACCGTTAACGTCGCGAGCGACGCGCGCATCGGCGACTCGAAGGGATCGGTCGCCACGCTCAACGTGCGCGGCGGCACGCTCCGCTGCCTCGGCCAAAACGGCGCTGCCGGTCTCACCCTCGGCGGCGCGCAAGACGAGTCAGGCACAGGCACACTCAACCTTATGGGCACCGGCGTCGTCGACATCGTCCACAACGTGAAGTTGGGCGCCGGCTGGAAAACGCCCGGAAGCGGCACGCTCAACCTCGCAGGCGGCATGCTCATCGCCAGCAACATCGTCCGGGGCGCGGGCACCGGGTATGTGCGCTTCAACGGCGGCACCTTCTTCCCGCGGGTCGCGGGCCGCACGATGACGGGGCTGACTGCCGCCACCGTCTCCACCAACGGCGCGGTCTTCGACACGTCGCTCGCCGACGGCTACACCGTCGAGCAGAACCTGTTGCACGATTCGGCTCTCGAGGCCGAGGACGGCGGTCTCGTCAAGCTCGGCACCCATTCGCTGAGCCTGACCGGCGCGGGCAACACCTTCAACGGCCCCGTCGCTGTCCGCGCCGGCCTGCTGCGCGCGCGCCTCGGCGGCACGAACGACCTAGCCGTCGCGGCCGACGCCTTCTTCGACGCGCTCGGCGACCGTTGCGCCGTCGGCGACCTCACCGGCAACGGCACGCTCACCAACGGCGTGATCGCTCTAACCGGCGCACTCGACGCGGGCACCAACAATGCCCCCGCAGGTGCCCGGATGACGGTTCAGAACCTCGGCCTCGTCAAAGGCTCGACCTTCGTCTGCACCTGGTCCACAAACAGCGTCGGCAAAATCACCAACGACTTCGTGACCGTCACCGGCACGCTCGCTTCGGAGGGCGCGGGCTTCTTCGACCTCGGCTCCACAGAGGAGAACCCGATTCCCATGCCGTTCACAGCAACCATCATGTCCTATGGTGTTTTGTCCGGGAACTTCGCGGGCTGGAAGGCCGTCAACACGGGGGTGCCGGCAGGCAAGGCTATTGCCACGCTCGTCACCGCCGCTGACGGGTTCGTCACCCTTGAGGTCCGTTATGGCGGCACACTGATTATGGTACGATGAGGTCAACGGTCAAAGTCACTCTTTTACACATCCTATCGCATAATGACCGCCGCTCATGGGAACCGGAACGGTATCGGGTTTTCCCATGGGAGTCGAGCGGGGAGCGAGATAACAGAAAGAAGCAGCACATGAAGAACGAGATGTCTTTTTCACGACGCGCTTTTCTCACGACTTCCGGTCTCGCGGCGGCAGGGACGGCCTTTGGGCAAGATGGTGCCCCGGCCCGGCGCGCCCCCATCAAGATCGCGCAGATCGGCACCGGCAACCAGCATGCCTACAAAATGAGCACGTTGCGCAAGCTGCCGGAGCTGTTCGAGGTGGTCGGCCTGGCGGGTGACCATCCGGGCAAGCCGGGCAAAATGCCGGGAGCCGAGTGTTACAAGGGGCTGAACTGGATGAGCCAGGAGGAACTGCTGGCGGTTCCCGGTCTCCAGGCGGTGGCGGTCGAGACCGAAGAGCGGCTGAATGTGCCGGTCGCGTTGAACTGCGTCCGCGCGGGCAAGCACATTCATCTGGACAAGCCGTGTGGCGAGTCGCTGCCGGCGCTCCGCACGCTGCTGGACGAGGCGAAGGCGGCGAAGCTGACGGTCCAGGTCGGTTACATGTACCGCAACAATCCGGCCGTGCAGTTCTGCATCAAGGCCGTGAAAGACGGGCTGATCGGCCGCGTGGTCGATCTCGACGCCGCGATGGGGCGCTATGACGGACAGAGCTACCGGGATCTCATCAAACAGTACAAGGGCGGTATCCAGTATATCCTGGCTTGCCATTTGATTGATATCATGGTGTCGGTCATGGGCGCGCCGGAGCGCGTGACCCCGTATCAGCGCTGCACCCGCGGCGACGGCGTGCTGGACAACGGTCTGGCGGTGTTCGAGTTTGATGGGGGCCGGCTGGCGACCGTCCGGACCTCCATCACCGAGGCGCAGGGGTTTTCGAACCGGCGCCTCAAGGTAATGGGCGACAAAGGCACGATCACGATCGAGCCGTTGGAGTCGCAGGGGAATATGTCTGGGGGTGTCTTGAAGCTTTATCTGGAAGAGGCTCGCGAAGGATACAAGAAGGGATCGCAGACGGTCAAAATGCCGCCTCTGAAAGACCGCTACGAGGACCAGTGGCGCGAGTTTGCCGCCGTGGTGAATGGCGAGATGGTGAACCCTTACACCTACGAGCATGACTATCTGGTTCACAAATGCCACTTGCAGGCCTGTGCGATGCCGATCGACGTGTGAAGCATGTTCGCGAAAGGCTCAGACGGCAAGTCAAGTGCGGGAGGGGCAAGCGTCCGCTTGCCCGCGGACGAGCAGACGTTCGTCCCTCACATCTGCAAGAGACAAAAATAACGGGGAAGAAAAATGAACAGACGGGAATTTATCAAGAGCGTGGCGGCCGGAGTCGGCGGCTTTTCAGTACTGGGAACCCGCGGGCAGGATGCGGTGGCCGCGAAGCCGCTGCGCGTGGCGTTGATCGGTTGCGGCGGGTATGGCACGTATGCCCATATTCCGGCGATCCTCGGACAGGGCACAAGCGTCGATACGATAGACGGCAAGAAAACGCATGTGCCTGTGACCGGCGGTGAGCGTCTTGTGGCGGTCGTGGATCCGGACAGCCGCCAGATCGCGAACGCGATGAACCGGGTTAAAAAGATCCATGAGGGGGCCGACACCGCCGCAATCCGAAAGTACGCCGACTACCGCACGCTGTTCGCCGAGATGGGTGGAGAGTTGGACGCGGTGATCATCGCCACGCCCACGCACCATCATGCGCTGCCCGCGCTGATGGCCATGCGCAAAGGCATTCACGTGTATCTGGAGAAGCCGCTGGCGCACACCCTGGCCGAAGTGCGCCTGCTCACGGAAGAGGCGCGCCGCTGCGGCGTGGCCACGCAGATGGGCAACTGGGGACAGTCTACCGAAGGACCCCGGCTCTTGTGCGAATACCTCCAGGCGGGCGCGATCGGCCCGGTGCGGGAGGTGCATTGCTGGAGCGACCGGGTCGACGGGCTGCCTCCCGACACGCCGCGTCCTCCCGCGCTTCCGGTCCCGAAGGAACTGGATTGGGATCTCTGGCTCGGCCCCGCGCCGCGCCGCGATTTCCACAGCGGCCTGCTGAATTTTTATTGGAATGCATGGCGCGACTTCGGCAACGCCACCATCGGCAACATGGGCTGCCACATCATCAACCACGCCTACTTCGCGCTGAAGTTGGCGAGCCCTGTGTCCGTCGAGTTGGAAGAAGTCTACGGCGGCAGCAAGGAGAGCTGGCCGATCCGCAGCCGCATCCGCTGGGAGTTTCCGGCGCGCGGCGAGTTGCCCCCGCTCAAGCTTTACTGGTACGACGGCATCGCGCCCGGCGCACCGTATAACGAAAAGACCGTGGGCGGCGGCGGCCACCGCCGCATGTCGCGTGCGACGGCGTACGCGCCGCCGATCCGCACCGAGCTGGAAAAGAAGTTCGACCGGGAGTTCAGCGGCGAAGGCTCGCTTTTCATCGGCGACAAGGGTGTCTTCACGATGGGCCGTCACGGTGACGGGTTCCGGATGGTGCCCGAAGCGGCGCACCGCGCTTTCCCCAAACCGCCGCCCGTCCTGCCGCGCGTCAAGGGGACGCACCAGGAGGACTTTTTCCGCGCCTGCCGCGGCGGCGCGCCTGCCAGCTCGAACTTCAATCATGCGGGTCCGTTGGCGGAACTCGTGCTGCTCGGCAACCTCGCGGAGCGGGCGGGCGTCGGCAAGCGCATCGAGTGGGATGCGGAGAAGTTGTGCTGCACCAACCGGCCGGATCTCAACCGCTATGTGGCGAAGTCGTATCGAGAGGGATGGACGCTCTAGTGGGGAATTAGGAGTTAGGAATTAGGAGTTTGGAGTTAATGAACAGACGTGATTTCATCAGAACGGCGGCGGCCTGTGTCGGCGGGCTGTCGGTGTCGGGGGGGCAGGGACAGTGGACGGAGACCGCGAAAAAACCTCTGCGTGTGGCGCTCATCGGCTGCGGTGACCGCGGCTGTCATGCGCTCCTGCCGAATATCGCCACGTCGGGGATGGCGGAGTTCGTGGCGTTCGTCGATCCCGATGCGCGCGCCGTCGTCCGGGCGCAAGAGCGCTTAAAGAAATATCGGCCAGACGCGAAGACGGGGGCCATAGCCGCATTCGGCGATTACCGCGACTTTTACAAGCAGATGGCCGGCGGCGTGGACGCGGTCTTCATCGCGACGCCCAATCACCAGCACTGCCTGCCCGCGCTGCTCGCTTTCCGCAACGGCATCCACGCCTACGTCGAGAAGCCTATGGCTTATACGGTTGAGGAGGGCCGCCGCATGCTCGCCGAAGCGCGTGCCCACCGCGTGGCCACGCAAATGGGGCAGCACGGCCATTCCAACGAGGGCGCGCGCCGGCTCTGCGAGTACGTCTGGGCGGGGGCTGTCGGCCAGGTCACCGAAGTCTACTGCTGGACCGACCGGGTGAACGCGCGCGAACAGCCGCTCGCGCAAGATTCGGCCTGCCCCAAGGATTTGGAATGGGACAAATGGATCGGACCGGCGGCGTGGCGCGGCTTCAACGGCGGGCTGCACCCCGTTGGCTGGTATTCGTGGCGCGGGTTCGGCAGCGCGACCATCGGCAACATGGGCAACCACGTCATCGACCCGGTTTTCTGGGCGCTGAAGCTCGGCAGCCCGGAGAGCGTCCAGCTCGTGGATTATCGGCCGGGCGCGGAAGCGTCTTGGGGCCTTCGCGACCACATCGTCTGGAAATTTCCGAAGCGCGGCGATCTCGCGCCCGTCGAGATGCACTGGTTTGACGGGCTCAAAGGCGACCTGCACTGGGACGCCAGTACGTGGACGCCGGGCACGTACAAGTACATCGTCAAGAAAGAGAACCAGAACCTGCCGCCGAAACTGGTGGAGATCGAAAAGAAGTACAGTGTCGACCTCGGCCGCTGCGCCTCGGTTCTGATCGGCGAGAAGGGCATCCTCTGCATCAGCGTGTTCGGCGAGAGCCTGCGTTTGGTGCCGGACAGCCTGCGTTCCGCGGTCACCCCGCCGCCCAAAACGATCCCGCGCATCCGCGGCTCGCATCAGGCGGACTTCATGCGCGCGTGTCTGGGCGGCCCGGCGGCCTGCGCGAACTTTGAGTATTCCCAACCGCTCAACGAGCTCATGCTGCTCGGCGTCGCCGCCATCGAAGAAGGTTCTGGCAAACGGCTGGATTGGGACGGCAAGACCGGACGTTTCACCCATGACGATGCAGCCAACAAGTTCCTGAGCCGTCCGGACCGCGCGGGGTGGGGGTTCTCATGAGGGAATGAACATTCAGCGCGCAATGTTCAACGCTCAACGTTCAAGTTATAAACGGAGGAGGAAAATGAAGAGACGAGAATTCATCAAAAGTGCGGCGGCCGGGATCGGCGGGCTGTCGGTCTTGGGGGCGCGCGGCCAAAGCGCGGCGGCTGCGAAGAAGCCGCTGCGCGTCGCGTTGATCGGCTGCGGAGGCCGGGGCTGCGGAGAGCTGCTGCCTGAACTCTGCAAGGAGCGGGTCGTGGCGCTCGCGGACCCGGACCGCCGCTGCATTGAAGCGTCTCTGGCAAAGGTCGCCAAGACGGCAGCTTCGACGGACGTTACGGCGATTCAAACGTTTAGCGATTACCGCAAGCTGTTTGACGCGATGGGCAAAGAGCTGGACGCCGTGGTGATCGCTACGCCCAACCATCAGCACGCGCCGCCCGCACTGCTGGCCATGCGCCGCGGCATCCACGCATACGTCGAAAAGCCCCTCACGCACACGATAGCCGATGCGCGACTGCTGCGGGATGAAGCGAAGCGTACCGGCGTCGTCACCCAGATGGGGCAGCACGGCCATTCGAACGAAGGCTGCCGCCGTCTGTGCGAGTACATCTGGGCCGGCGCCATCGGCCAGGTGCATGAGGTCCATTGCTGGACGTCGCGGTGCGACGGCCTGTACGACGGCCACCATTCGCCCGCGTTGCCGCTGCCGGAGGGTTTCGACTGGAATGCCTGGATTGGCCCCGGTCCCTTCCGCAACTATCACGCGGACCTGCATCCGCACGGCTGGCATCTCTGGCACGATTACGGCAACGGGTCGGTCGGCAACATGGCCTGCCATCTCATCGATCCCTCGTACTGGGCGCTCAAACTCAAGGCTCCGGTGGCGGTCGAAGTCGAGGACATGTACGGCGGCATCGACGGCGTCTGGCCGATCCGCACCCGCATCCGCTGGGATTTCCCCGCGCGCGCGGGCATGGACCCAGTCAAAATCTACTTCTACGACGGGCTCGCGGAGGGGCAGAAATACAGCGAGAAGACTGTGGGCAAACGCTGGCGGAACACTGCCAAACGCGACCTGCAGAACCTGCCGCCGCTGCTGCTGGAGCTGGAAAAGAAATACGGGCGCGACTTCGGGCGGAACGGCTCGTTGCTGGTGGGCGACAAAGGGATCATGACGATCGGCGAATTCGGCGACGGTTGCCGTATCGTGCCCGAGGAGGCGCACCGCGCCTACCCGATTCCCGACAAAGTTTTGCCGCGCGTCAAAGGTACGCATCAGGAGGACTTCTTCAATGCGTGTCGAAATGGGACGCAAGCCTGCGCGAACTTCGAGTATTCGGCGCCGCTGGCGGAGATCGCTCTGTTGGGCAACATCGCCATGCTCGCGGGGCTCAAGCGCCGTGTCGAATGGGATGGCGCCGCGATGCGCTGCACGAACCTGCCGGAATTGAACACGCATGTGAAAACAACGTATCGCGAGGGGTGGTCCCTTTGATGCTTGAACCGTACTGCTTGCGGCGGCCGCTTGTGCGCGCCGCCGAGATTATCATCGTCCGCGCGAGCGCGGTCGCTCTGCTGCTGCTTGCGGCCGCCCTCCCGTCGAGTGCGCTGGAGAAGTCACCGCTGTCGCTTGACGCGCGCGCCGACTTCTATTCGGCCTATGTCTGGCGCGGCAAGGTGCTGGACCGACATGCCGTGGCGCAGCCCAGTGCGATCGCGACCTACGACGCGCGGGAATACGGCGCTTTTTCCGCGAAGTTCTGGGTGAACTGGGACTTGTCCCAGCGGTCCACCAAGGCTAAGGCGACGCGCACGGGCGGGGGAATCAACGTGTTCAATTTCACGCCGTCGTATGCCAGAGCGGTTGGCCCCGTGGATGTCACCATCGGCAACATCTTTTACACGTTTCCGGGCAGCGGCTATCCGAAGCACAGCAACAGCACGTATGAACTCTTCACGACGGTGGCTTACAAAAACCCGGTCGTGACGCCCTCGCTTAGCGTCTACTACGACTACCGCGACGTGGGGCAAGGGTTTCTCGCCGACAATCCGCTCAAAGACCTCTATATCCGAGCCGCGCTCGATAAATCGGTGCCGCTTGGTGACCGGCTGCGCGCCGGCGGATGTGTCCTGGCTGGCGCCGGCACCAGCCACTATAACGCAGTCCGTTACCGGTCGCCCGGCGAGGGGTTGGCCGATTATCAGGCGTCGGTCTTTTTATCGTACGCCGTCACCGAGCACTTCTCGGCCGGTGCCACGCTGGCCTATACCGGCCTGATCGGCGGGGCCTGGGGGCTCGACCGCAGCGCCTGCGGGCCGGACGAGATCGTGTGGGGCGGCATCAATCTGCGAGTACTCTTTTAACATATCCAGTTGATTATCAATGTGTTGCCGACGCTAAGCGTCCAGTTGGCGACGCTAAGCGTCGGCAACTGTCTAACTATCAAGGAGTTACCGAGAAATTGGTGTTGTTTTGGGGCCTTAGAACGTGTTTTTCGGTGTGGAATCGGCACTGTCAGAGCACAGCGCTTCCCTGACGGAGCACATCGTTACCGGATTGCCCGACACGCCGAGAAAGCTGTACTCCCGTTCTGCGTTTGACTGGCGGCCGGCGGCAGCCAGCCTTTACGGCGGTCTCGGCGAGACCGCCCTACCAGCCGGCGCGGCACTCGCGCCGCAGCAGACTGGCGGCCGGCGGCAGCCAGCCTTTACGCGGTCTCGGCGAGACCGCCCTACCAGCCGGCGCGGTACTCGCGCCGCAGTAGGCGGTTCGCGTCTGCGGAGTTCGTGACACGCATCCGTTTGCCGTCCCACTGCAGCAGGGTGTCGGGCACGCGGATCGCGACCGTGCCGAGCAGGATGGTTTCGGCCATCGGGCCGACCTGTTCGAAGTGCGATTCGCACATCTCGCCGCCCAGGCAGGCATCGAGAAAATGATGGTAGTGGTTGCGCGCGTCCAGTTTGGGCTTCGGTTGTCCCGCGAAGCGGCCTTTGGGCAGCAGGACCGGGCCGGACGTGTGGGGCAACAGCAGCGCGCCTTCCGTGCCGATGATCATCGCCGATTCGGCCGGATACGCTTCGAACCCTGCCTCTTTCGCCATGGCCTGCACGTCGGCGGGCGGATAGATCAGGCCGTCGAACCACTCCATGGTGAACGTCTTGCCGCCCGTGTAGCGGTTGCCGGGGAAGGTCCAGGTGACGTGGTCGCTCTGCGGCCAGACATCCCTGCGGCGCGCGGCATCGTTCTTCCAGCTTTCCTGCACCTCGGCGGTCACGGTCAGCGGCGCGGTCGCGCCCAGTTCCAACCCTTTCCAGACCGCGTCGAAGATATGGCAGCCGATGTCGCCGGCCCAGCCGGTGCCGAAATCCTGCCAGGCGCGCCACTTGACGGGATGATAGATGTTCGGCGAGTATTCGCGCGCCGGTGCGGTGCCCAGCCAGAGATCCCACGCCAGATGCGCCGGCGGCGGCTCGCCTTGGGCCGGCCGCGGGCCGACGAGCCGATAATCGTCGATCGCGCCCGGGCGGTTGGAGCAGAGGATGATGTTCTTGACCGTGCCGATCACGCCTTCACGCAGCCACTGCACGGCCATACGGTCGCCCACGCCGGAGGCAAACTGGGTGCCGAGCTGGGTCACGACTCCGGTTTGACGGGCGGTCTCTGCCAGCAGGCGGCACTCGGCCACATCGTGGCAGAGCGGCTTCTGGCAGTAGACGTGCTTGCCGGCGCGCATGGCCGCGAGCGCGATCGGCAGGTGCATGTGATCCGGCACCGTGGCGTTGACAGAATCAATCTGATCGCCCTCCTTGGCCAGCATCTCGCGCCAGTCTGTGTAGCGGCGGGCTTCCGGCACAAGTTCCGCCGCTTTCTTGAGATGGTTCGCGTCCACGTCACAGATCGCCGCGATGCGCGCACGCGGATGAGAGAGGAAATTTTTCAGGTCATTGGATCCCATCATGCCGCCGACACCGATGCAGGCGTGGTTGATGGTTGCGGCCTGAACCGTTTTGCGCGGTGCGCCCGTCGCGCAGCCGGTCAAGGCGGCCGCTGCCGAAGCGCCTGAAACGGCCAAAAAGCCGCGTCTGTTTATTCTCTTCATGAGGTTCCGCCTTTCTTTGGGTCATTTCCCCATCAGCGCGTTGATGATCAACAGGTCGAGTTCTTCGTAATCGCGCTCGGCGATAAGTCCGTCAACCGTCTTCTGATCCAATCCGCGCGACACCTCGAGAAGGTTCAGGAAGACGGTACGGCTGTTCGAGAGGTGTTTGGTGCTGACACCGAGCTTTTGCGTGCGCATGGCCTTGATGTCGAGCCCGACGAATTCGCCGTTGCTGCCGTAGGCGTGGCGGTCAAGGATGCGCACCTGGTTGAACGCGCGCCGCAGGTCGATGCTGCCGAAGCTGCGGTCCTCATCGAACTTGAGGCCGTTTTGGTCGTTCAGATGCACCGAGAAGAGTTTCTTGTGCGCCAGCGCGAACCCCATCTCGTCCGAGGGGTCGAGCCCGGCGAGGATCGCATGCGCGCTTTCGATGTTCACGCCGACGCGCGCGGGATCAGAGCAGAGGTGGCCCAGGGCGATCGCGTGTCCGGTGGTGGGGATGTAGGCGTGATCGACGGGCTCATTGGGCTTGGGCTCGATCGCGATGCGGATGGCGGAGTCGTGCGCGAGCATGCGGTTGACGGCCTCGACAAGATAGTCGACTGAGCGTTTGCTGTCTTTGGATTCGCGCACGTAGGTGCCTTCACGCGCCAGCCAGAGCACGATCAGCTTGGTGCCCAACGCATTGGCAATGTCGATGGCCCGCAGGCTGCGTTCGATGGCGTAGGCGCGGCAGGCGGGGTCGTTGGCGGTATAGCCGCCGTCGATCGTGCGCGGATCTTCCCAGAGGCGGGGTGCCACAAACTCGGCAACCAGCCCCTCGCCGTCCAGCATGTTTTTGAGGCCTCTGGCCTTTTGGGTGATCGCAGCGCTGTCGAGGTCGTTCATGTCGGGCACGGCGTCGTCATCATGAAACTGAACGCCGTCGAAACCCAGGGGTTTAAACTGTTTGAGCTTCTGGGCGAAAGACAGCGTGTCGCGCACGGACGGGCCGAAGGGGTCGGCGCCCTCGTGGATGTTCCAAGGGCCGAAAGTGAAACGGAATGTTGCCTGCATGATAGCTCCTTTGTAAGAATGTGAGGCGATCATACATGAAAGAACAGGCCCAGTCTTTACCGCCTGCCTCAAAAAAGTGTACGATAGCATCACGGTGAAAGACGAACAGGTCAAACTGATGCCGGATGAATCGTTCCGGTTGTTGCGTTGGCAGACGAACCTGCGCGACATCACGCTGCTGGCGGCGGACGGAACGTGCCGGGCGTGTGTCGGCGTGGGCCACGAGTGGCACCACCATCCTCAGATGGAACTGACGCTGGTCGAGCGCGGTTCGGGAACGTTGTTCATCGGAGACTCCATGACGCGCTTTCAGGCGCCGGATTTGGTGCTGATCGGTCCGGATATGCCGCATTTCTGGCACATGCGTCAGGCTTCCGCCGGTTTCGCGCTGCAATTCAGCGCGGGGGCGGAGCACCCGTTCTGGCAGTTCCCGGAAAGCGCCGCGCTGCGCGTGCTTTGGGAGGAGGCCGGGCGCGGCGTGAGGGTCTCTGGCTCGGCCGTCCAGACGGCCGTTGCCGCACTTCACGACGCGGCGGAGCACGGCGGCGGCATGCGGCGTCTGGCGGCTTTCATGAACATCCTGGCCGCACTGGCGGAGACCGGTGACGGCGACAGGCGTGAGCTGGCCAGCACGACGTTCGCGCCGCCGGAGAGTCAGATCGCCTATCGCGGGCTGCAAAAAGCGATCAAGCGGATTTTCAATCACTTTCACGAGGACTTGACCTTGGAATCGATCCGCCGCGAGTCAGGGATGAGCAAGGCGACGTTTGAGCGCCATTTCAAACGGCACACCGGCAGGCCCTTCACCCGATTCCTGGCCGAGGTGCGGTTGAACGCCGCCTGCCGGAATCTGCTGGAGACCGATCTGCCTGTCAGCGAGATCGCCCTGTCGTGCGGGTATGGCAATCTCTCCTATTTCCATCGTCAGTTCCGCAGTCTCTACACCTGTTCGCCGCTGGCGTTCCGCCGCACGTTTCGAAAAGGATTGCGTCCTGACGTGCCCGTCAGTTAGATTGTACAGGCGTTTTCAATCTCTCAAAAGGAAACGCCTATGTGTGGGATCGTCGGGTATATCGGACGGCGCAGCGCGTCGGAAATTTTGCTCAACGGGTTGCGGCGCCTGGAGTACCGAGGATACGATTCGGCCGGCGTGGCGCTGCTGGCTGACGGCATGTTGACGGTCGTCAAGCAGACTGGCAAAGTGGCCGCGCTTGAGCGCTGTCTGGCCGGGCAGGTGCCCGCTGTGAAGCGCGAAGCGGCGCGCGCGGGCATTGCGCACACGCGGTGGGCGACGCACGGCCTGCCGACCGAGGCGAACGCGCATCCGCATCTGGCCGACGGCGGGCGGCTGGCGCTGGTCCACAATGGCATCATCGAGAATTACGCCTCGCTGCGCCGTCAGCTTGAGGCGCGGGGCTGCGTGTTTGTGTCTCAGACCGACACCGAGGTGCTCGCGCACCTGATCGCGACGTTTGAGTCGGGCGACCTGCTGGCGGCCGTGTCGCAGGCGCTCAAACGCGTGGAAGGGACGTACGGGATTGCCGTGGTTTCGACACGTGCCCCCGACCGGCTGGTGGTGGCGCGTAAGGGGAGTCCGCTGGTGATCGGCATCGGCGACGGCGAAACCATCGTGGCGAGCGACGTGTCGGCGATTGTCGCGCACACGCGGCAGGTGATTTATTTGCAGGACGGCGACGTGGCGCAGGTGACGGCGGAGGGCCCCCAGGTGTTCACGCTCGACAATGTGTCGGTCGACCGAGCGGTCGCCAGCGTGGAGTGGGAGATCGGCGCGGCGGAAAAGGGCGGGTATGAACATTTCATGCTCAAAGAGATCTTCGAGCAGCCGTCCGCCTTACAAAACACGGTTCGCGGGCGGCTGGACCTCTCGCTCGGCACGGCGGTGCTCTCGGGGCTCAACCTGGCGCCGCGCGAACTGGCCGCGATCCGCCGGCTGGTGATTGTGGGCTGCGGGACATCGCTGCACGCCGGCATGGTGGGCAAATACCTCTTCGAGGGGCTGGCCGATCTGCCGACCGACCCCGAGCAGGCGGCGGAGTTTCGCTATTGCAATCCGATTTTGGGGCCGGATGATCTGCTTGTCGCGATCAGCCAGTCGGGCGAGACGGCCGATACGCTGGCGGCGGTGCGCGAAGGCATCCAGAAAGGCGCGCTGGTTGCCGGGCTCTGCAACGTGGTGGGGTCCACCATCGCGCGCGAGTCGGGCCGCGGCGTCTATCTGCACGCGGGGCCGGAGATCGGCGTGGCGTCCACCAAGGCGTTTACGGCGCAGGTGACGGTGCTGCTGATGATGGCGCTGAAACTGGGACGATGCCGCCGACTGTCGCGCGAAACCGGCCTGGCGCTGTGCGAGGAGATCGCCGCCATACCATCGCTGATCGAGCGCGTGCTGGCGCAGAATGACGCGATCGCGGCCATTGCCAAGGTTTATGCCAAGGCCGACAACGCGTTTTTTATCGGACGCGGCATTCTGTATCCGACGGCGCTGGAAGGCGCGCTCAAACTCAAGGAGATCAGCTACATCCATGCCGAAGGCTATCAGGCGGCCGAACTCAAGCACGGGCCGATCGCGCTGTTGGACGACCGGTTGCCGGTGATCGCGTTGCTCAACGACATTCCCGGCAAGGAGAAAACACTGGGCAACGTGCAAGAGTGCCGCGCGCGGCGCGCGCCGGTGGTCGGGCTGGTGACGGATGGCGATGAGGAAGCCGTCCAGGCGGTAGACCATGCGATCCTGCTGCCGCGCACCAGTGCCAGCACCGCGCCTGTGGTGACGGCGGCGGCGCTGCAACTTTTCGCTTACCACATGGCGCGCGAGCGCGGTTGCGAGATCGACCAGCCTCGCAATCTTGCTAAGAGCGTCACGGTAGAGTGAGCCCCGGTCAAATTTTCTGTATGTCGCCTGCTGTCCGCAGGTAGGCGGCCTCCAGCGAGTCGCCGCGCGAAACATCGATCACCCCGCACTGGGCCAGCAGCGGCGGCAGGACGCGGGCGTTGATCTGCTCAGGGGTGTCGCGCTGCGGATCATATCGGCAGCACAGCAGCCCGTTCGCCGCGTCGAATGCGAAGGTGGCGTGCGGCACGGCGGCGCACAACGGGGTCAGGTCGTCCGGCTCTGTGGTGACGCGGTAAAGCAGCATGTTGGACGTGCCGATAATCTCATCCAGCGTGGCGTTGCGCACGGTAAGGCCTTTTTCGATAAAGGCCACGCGGTCACACATGATTTCGATATCGTGCAGGTTGTGGGAGCTGATGACGAGAGTCTGGCAGCCGCGCCGGCGCGTGAGGAAGGCGCGCATGTGGGCGGTTTCACGCGGGTCAAGTCCGCTGAGCGGTTCATCGAGCAGCACGAGTTCCGGGAAACCGATGAAGCATTGGGCGATCATGACGCGCTTACGCATGCCGTGCGAGAGCGAGCGTACAGTCGCGGTCAGCCGGTCGCCCAGATGCACTTCTTGCAGCATCGAGGCGGCTGAGCGCTCGGCTTCGCGGCGCGTGAGACCCTGTAGCAGACCGTAATGGGTGAGCAGGTCGACCGGCCGGCTCTCCAGCGGCAGTTCGGAATCCTGCGGCAGCAGCGTCACGCGCCCGCTGTGCACGGCAGGATCAAAGGGGCCGCCGCCCAGCAGGTTGACGGTGCCGCTGTGGAGGTGCAGCAGGCCGGCGACCGACATCATCCAAGTGGTTTTGCCGGCACCGTTGGGGCCGACCAGACCCAGCACGGCGTAGCGCGGCACGGCCAGGGTGAGTCCGTCCAGCGCACGGCGCGCGCCGTATCGTTTGACCAGAGAAACTGTTTCAATGGCGTATTCCATGAGGTTTACACGTCGCGGTTGCGGAAAAAGGCATAGCCCGTGAGCAGGTAGCAGACGCCGAGCGTGACGAGAGTGGCCGAGCCGGCGACCAACGGTGCGGCGGCGTTGCGCCACAGCAGCATCTTGTGCCCGTCGGGTAGCAGTTGGCCGAGATGCGGCAGGTAGGCGCGCCACCCGGTGTCGAGGGTGAAGTGGCGGATCAGGATGGAGAGCGCGAAACAGAGGGTGATGGCGAGAATGCCCATGACGGTCGCTTTGCTGGACGAGCGGGTGAGGTGTGAGAGGCCCATGGCCAGCCCGAGATAGGGGATGGAATAGATCCAGGCGCGCAACGACCACTGCACCATGTTGAGAAAGAGGTCAGGCGTGCCGGAGCCGGCCAGCCGGAATTTGGCGACGGCATAGGCGCTGGCGCCGCTGAGCATCAGCGCCAGACCGATCATGAGTGTTTGACCGACGAATTTCCCCAGCGACCAACTGGCGCGCGAGGTGCGGAAGATCACGTAACGGACCGAGCCTGAGCCAATCTCCTCGGCGATGCGGTTGCCGGCGACCAGAACGACCAACAGCGGTGTGTAGAAGAATGCGAACCAGGCATAGATCAGTTCGACGGGGTGTTTGCCGGTGATGTCGCGCAGGACGAGATCGTTTTGCGTCATCTTCGTCATCATGCGCTGAAACGGTTTGGACTTCCAGAGGGCGGTGGAGACCACGCCGGCCTGTTCGGACGCCGGGAGCTGCAGGGCGGAGGCGAGTTCGGTTTCCAGCTTGTGCAGCAGGTTGATCGACCAGTACATGTTGCAGACGGCCGCAGCCAGGTAGAGCAGCAACACGACCAGTGCGCGCCGGCTGCGCAGGGCGTCGAACCACTCGTAACACGCGACGCGCCAGGTCTGGCGCAGCGCGTTCAACGTGACCCCCTTGGGAAACGGCGGCCGGCAGGGCCGGGCATGTTCTCGAGTTTGTCCTGGACCGCAATCAGGGGTTCGGCCACGGCCGGGTCGATGAAGTCCGTGAGTTCAAGCTTGGCCGCCTCGCCGCGCTGTTCGTCCGGCACGATCACGTTGAGGTCGTCATACGTGCGCACGAGCGAAGCGGTCATTTCATTGAAAAACCGGGTGCCCAGCTCCGGGGTCATCTCCTCGCCCAAGGCCAAGGCGTCGGCAAGCCCCTGCATCGAGGCTTGCAGCTCCCCGTTCATCGCGTTGATCGAGGCGTCGAAGAGTTCTGCGCCCTCGGCGTTGAGTTTAAGCCGGTTGAGCCACTGCGACCGCGCAATCTGCACACGGGTTGCCCACAGCTCCTTGGCCTCTTCGATGCGCGCCTTGAGATCTTCCGGCGAAAACTCCCGGGACGTTTCGCTTTTTTCGGCGGCCGGGCTGTCCGGGGCGGCAGGTGAGGCAGGACGGTCGGCGGAGGCCTGCGCGACCTGCGAGGTCGTTGATGCGGTTCCTGATGTTGCGCGCGCTGCGGCAGACGCTTTGGATTGGGCCGATTTGGCGGCCCTCTCAGGAATCTGGACCATGCGGGTGATCGCGTCGAAACGCGTGTCTTTCTCGCGGCTGGCAGCACCCTTGCGCAGGTCGTCCAGCTCGCGCCGGAGGGTCCGCAGCTCTTCCTTGGGGGCCCAGCCTCCGATCAGGATGCCCAGCAGGACGGCGAAGGGTAAGTACAGGAAAAGTTTCATATCCCCATATTACACATAAACGGGCGGCCCCGTTACAAAAAATGGGCACGCACGGCCTGTTTCGCTCGGGTTTCCTGCCGCGTGCGGCTTGTCAGATGCGCGTGAATATGCTAATTACCCTACTCCATTTGCGGGACCGCTGGACGGTTTCTGCCGAACAACGAGGATAACGTGACTGAGCGGGATGCCTTAATCGCCATGAACCGGGTGGCCGGTCTGGGTGCCATCACGGCCAAACGGATGGCAGCGCGGTTCGGGTCGCTGGCAGCGGTCTTTGAGGCCTCTGAAAGCGATTTGCTGGCCGTGGCGGGTATCGGCCCGGACAAGGCGCATCAATTCTGGTCCGATCTGCGGCAGATGCGCGCCGACGACGAGCTGGCGCGCGCGGCCAAGAAGGGCGTGAGGCTGATCACTTGGGTTGACCCCGGCTATCCGGCCCTGCTCAAACAGATCGCTGACCCGCCGTTGGTGCTGTATGTCGCCGGGGCGGTCGAGGCGCTGGACCGGCCGGCGGTGGCGATCATCGGCACGCGCCGGCCGACGGTTTACGGACGGGAGTGCGCGCGCCGGTTCGGCTTTCAGCTCGCCGGCGCGGGCTACACGGTGGCAAGCGGACTGGCGCTGGGCATCGACACCGAGGCGCACACCGGTGCGGTGCAGGCCAAGGGCGTGACCGTGGCGGTGCTGGGCGGGGCGCTCGACTGCCTGTTTCCGAAGGAGAACGCGGGACTGGCGCGCGCGATGATCGAATGCGGCGGCGCGGTGGTGTCGGAGTATCCGTTCGGCAGACAGCCGGACCGCCAGACCTTTCCGATGCGCAACCGGATTGTCAGCGGGCTGTGCAAGGGCGTGCTGGTCGTGGAGGCGCCGCTCAACAGTGGCACGATGATCACCGTGGGCCAGGCGCTGGACCAGAACCGCAACGTGATGGCGGTGCCGGGGCGGATCGACTCACCGGCTTCGCAAGGCTGCCACAAGCTGCTGCGCGAGGGCGCGCGGCTGGTGACCCACGCGGATGAGGTGATTGAGGAGCTGCAGGATTTGATAGCCGGCATGCGGCGCACGTCCGAGGCGCCGCATGCGGAACCGGGGCGGACGGTGCCGGTTGCGCGCCCGCCCGAATCGGTGTTGACGCCCGAAGAGCGTGCCGTGCTGGCGCAACTCGACGTCGACGGGGTGCCGGTGGACGAGGTGGTGCGCTCGAGCGGGTTGGATGCCGGCCGAGTGAATGCCCTGCTGGTCGGGCTGCAGATCAAGCGACAGGTCCGGGTCTTGCCGGGCGGACGGGTGGCGCGCCGCTCGGCATGAG